>Ga0209624_10000235_pt1 | contig 49711 bp, 45 predicted proteins | sample JacPinW_OM2H0_O1_FD_188565 | JGI IMG/M metagenome (GOLD analysis project Ga0209624, IMG submission 188565) | Forest soil microbial communities from Algoma, Ontario, Canada - Jack Pine, Ontario site 1_JW_OM2H0_O1 (SPAdes) (version 2) | ecosystem: Environmental > Terrestrial > Soil > Boreal...
CGTCCTATCGGCGTCGGGCGCCGGGGCAGCGGCGGCAGCCATAGGGATCGTCGCGATACCGGTCGGCCTGATCGGCGGCACCGTGTATGTGATCAATCGTCACAGCCGCGACAAAAAGGACAAGGTGGCGGTCCAACACATCATCGAGGAACGGGGATTCATCGTCCCGCTGCAGATCGCCGCGCAAGATCAAGCGACCAAGAGCGCCTTCTTCCCCATCACGCCGGCACCTACCCGGCTGGCGGTGAATTACTCCGTCGCAGGCGAAGTGCGCGAGATTTCGGTGGAATTACCCGGCCTGGGGGGCCTCCATTTGAAGGCGACCAGCGCCGCGAAGACCACCAGCGCGGCGAACACACCCGCGTCGTCGCCCAGCCGGACGCTCTAACCCGGAAGCGGGCGCTATCCACCCTGCCGCCGGCGCCAAACCGCGACGGCCAGCAATAGACCCGCGCCGACGATGACCGGAAAGTTGCCGAATCGGGCATAGGGCGTGAGCCCCGTCATGGGCTGCACGTCGGCGCGCAATACGGCCTCTTGGAACTGCGGCAGACGCGCGATGATTTCCCCATGCGGCCCGATCACGGCCGTGATGCCGTCGTTCGCGGCGCGCACCAAGTAGCGGCCGGCCTCGAGCGCGCGCATGCGCGCAATCTGAAAATGCTGATGAGGCGCGGTGGAATCGCCGTACCACGCATTGTTGGTGACATTGATCAACAGCGTGGCCTCGCGCAATACCTTGAGCTGGCGGCTGCCGAAGGCATCCTCGTAGCAGATGGTGAGGCCGAGCTTCTGACCTGCGGCGCTTCGCACGGGCTGGTCGTCGCGCCCGGGCGTGATGTCGTCATACGGCAGGCTCATCAGTCGCAGCCACGCGCGCACGAAGGAGGGTACCGGGAAATATTCTCCGAACGGCACCAAGTGCCGCTTGTAATACCAACCGCCGCCCGAATCGCTCAGCACCAGCAGCCCGTTGTAGTAGCGCTTCGCCGCCGAATCGTAGTTCACGAGCCCGATTGCGAAGTCGGCGCCATTCGCGCTTCCCAGTTCCTTGAGCCGCCGCAAATAGTCGGGTATCTGATTCGCGAGCACCGGCAGCGCGGCCTCCGGCCAGACGATGAGCCGGGCGCCCCAGGCATCGGCGGTGAGCCTTGAATACCGCTCCATGGTTGCGTCGCTGTTCTTCGCCTGCCACTTCTGGTCCTGCGGCACCGCGCCTTGCACGGCAGCAACGGCCACGGGAGCGCCGGCTTCGGCCGTCCAGTCGTGACGCACCAGCAGCGCCGGCGCCAGAAACAGCGCGACCATGCCGCCGAGCGCGAATGCCCGATCCCGCATCGAGACCCCGGGGGTCAACAGCACACTGAGTGCAACCGCAATCGCGGCGGCGGCCAACGACACTCCATACACCCCGAACAGCGGTGCCCACCCCTTCAGCGGCGAATCGATCATGGCGTAGCCCAGCGACAGCCATGGGAAGCCGCTCAACGCCCAACCACGCAGCCACTCGAGCAGCACCCACAGGACGGGCAGCACCAGCCATGCCCGCGTCCCGCCGGGCTTCAGCCAGAAGCGATTCGCGAAGTAGCACAAGGCCGCGGGGTAAACCGACATCAACGCGACCAGCGCGGCCTGCAATATCAGGGTCAACCAAATCGGCACCAAGCCGAAGACATGCAGGCAGGTGTACAGCCAGTAGGTGCCGAACACGAACAGACCCGCGCCGAATACGGCGCCCGTCCAACCGGCGCGGCGCGGCGGCAGGCCCCGAATCAGCGCGAACAGCGCCGCAGGCATGAGGATGGCGATGGGCCACCACGAAAAGGGAGCGAACGCGAGATTGAGACAGGCGCCGGCGACGAACGCGGCCGACAACCGCCATAGCGCCTGTGTCTGCAACGCGGCGGAGCCGCGTTCATCTACGCTCAAGGAACGGTCTCGTCGGGGGCGGGGGGTTCGATATCCCTGGGCGTGATGACACGTAGCAGATCGATTCGGCGGCGATCGGCGCGCAGAACCCGAAACTCCATCTCGCCGACCCGAATGACCTCTCCGCGGCGCGGCAGCCGCCCGAACTCCTGCATCAGCAGGCCGCCGATGGTGTCGTATTCCTCATCCGAATATTCGGTGCCGAAGTATTGGTTGAAATCGGCGATGGGCGTGAGCGCGCGCACCGTGAATTCGCGCGCGCCCTCGCGCCGGATCGCCTGATCGTCTTCGACGTCGTGCTCATCGTCGATTTCACCGACGATCTGCTCGATGACGTCCTCGATGGTCACCAACCCGCACACCCCGCCGTATTCATCGACGACCATGGCGATGTGATTGTGGCTGCGGCGAAATTCCTTGAGCAGCACGTTGAGCCGTTTGCTCTCGGGAACGAACACCACGGGACGCATGAATTCGCGAATCTCGAAACTATCTTCGCCGGCCACCTGCAAGCGCAGCAAATCCTTCGCCAAAAGAATGCCGAGGATTTGATCGCGATCTTCGCCGATCACGGGAAAGCGCGAGTGACCGGATTCGACCACCAGCTCGACGAGCTTATCCGGGGGCTCGTCGCGCTCCACGAACACCATCTGCGAGCGCGGCACCATGATGTCGCGCACCTGCATGTCCGCCACCGCCAGCACGCCCTCGAGCATGACCAGCGCATCGCCGTCGAAAAGCCCGCGATCGCTGGCCTCGCGCAAGTCCTCGATCAGTTCGGCGAGATCGCGCGGCTCACCGGACATCGACTGAGTAATGCGCTTTAACCAGCGGCCGGTGGTGCCGCCTTGAGGTTGTTCTGACATGGGGGCTTAAGCATACTCGATCAACGATACGGGTCCGAAAAGCCAAGCCGATCAAGGATTTGAATCTCCCTCGCCGCCATTTTAGCGGCTTCCGCCCCGCGTTCGTGATCGAAGCCCTGCAGATGCAGCACGCCGTGCACGGTCATGTGCGCCCAATGAGACCGCATGGTTTTTCCCTGTGTCCGAGCCTCTCGAGCCACGACGGGAGCGCAGATGACGAGTTCACCCAAATAATTTCGGCCGTCCGGAACCGTCCCCGCACCGCCGAACGACAGCACATTGGTCGGCTTGTCCTTGTGGCGATAATGCGCATTCAGGGTGCGGCTGCGAGAGCGCCCGACCACCCGAACCGAGAGTACCGTCGTCCGCCGATTGGGCGCGAGCGCCGCGGCGGCCCACACGGCCAATTGCCGTGGGCTCGGAACCCAGGGTCGCCGCGCCGCATAGCTCACATCGAGTTCGAGCCGGCGAACCACCGTATCAGGCGCCGTCGTCGGGAGCTTTCGCCTCGTAGGCCTGCACGATTCGCTGTACCAAGGGATGCCGCACCACATCTCGCGAACTGAACATGGTGAACGCGATTCCCTTCACCCCGCGCAGGATATCGATCACCGTGCGCAGGCCGGACGGCTTGGAATTGGGCAGGTCGATTTGAGTGATGTCGCCGGTGACGACGGCTTTGGAGCCGAAGCCGATGCGCGTCAGGAACATCTTCATCTGTTCATTGGTGGTGTTCTGCGCCTCGTCCAATATCACGAACGAGTCGTTCAGCGATCTGCCGCGCATGAACGCCAAGGGCGCCACTTCGATCACGTTGCGCTCGATCAACTTGGCCACCCGCTCGAACCCCATCATTTCGTACAGCGCGTCGTACATCGGGCGCAGGTAGGGATCGACCTTCTGCGATAGATCGCCGGGGAGAAAGCCCAGACGCTCGCCCGCTTCGACCGCCGGGCGCACCAGCACGATGCGCCTGACCTTCTCCGATTGCAGCGCCTCCACCGCACAGGCGACGGCAAGATAGGTCTTGCCGGTGCCCGCGGGTCCGATGCCGAAGGTCAGATCGAAGTTGCGGACATTGTTGAGGTATTCGGTCTGATTGGCGCCGCGGGCGCGCACCGTGCCGCGCGAGGTGTGAACCTTGAGCTCGTCGGAATCTGTATTGGCGTCGCCGTTGTTTGTGTCCATGTCCAATTCCTGAAGGGCAATGTGCACTCGCACGGAATCCACCGGCTCGCGCTGCGCCCGGGCATACAAGCCGAGCAGGACCGCCTCCGCACGCTTGATCGCCTCGGCCGAGCCGACGATTTGAAACCGGTTCCCTCGCCGCCTCACCTCCACCCCGAGCCTAGCCTCGATCTGATGAAGATGCTCGTCAAGAGGGCCGCACAGTTCCACCAATCGGACATTGTCCGCCGGGGCGAGCAGCACGTCACGGGTCACCGCACTCAAACTTGCGGCACCTCGCCGGCGATGAGACGTCCGCGCAGCGAATTCGGCATGGCTTCGGTGATGATCACATCCGCAAATCGGTTGATGAGAGCCATCGGGTCCTGGGCCGGGCCGTCGAAATTGACCCAGCGGTTGTTGTCGGTGCGGCCGGCGAGCTGCATCGGATTGCGCTTGGCAGGGCGCTCGATGAGCACCCGCTGTCGGCTGCCCACCATGCGCTCGGAAATCGCGCGCGCCTGGCCATTCAAGCGCTGCTGCAACAGCTCGAGCCGCCCTTGCTTGACTTCGTGCGGCACCTCGTCCGGCAATGCCGCGGCGGGGGTGCCCGGACGGCGGCTGTAGATGAAGCTGAACGATTGATCGAATCCCGCCTCCGCCACCAGATTCATGGTGGCGATGAAATCCTCGTCGGTCTCGCCGGGAAATCCGACGATCAAATCCGTCGAAATGCAGATGTCGGGCCGCACCGCTCGAAGCTTGCGCAGCTTCTGCCTGTACTCGAGCACAGTATGGCCGCGTTTCATTGCGGCAAGAATACGATCGGAGCCGCTCTGCACCGGCAGATGCAGGAAGTTGTTGAGCTTGGGGACATTCGCATAGGCCTCAATCAGGCTGTCGTTGAAATCGAGCGGATGCGAGGTCGTGAAGCGAATGCGCTCCACCCCGTCGACGGCGGCGACAAAATGAATCAGCAGGGCGAGATCGGCCGGCGTACCGTCCTCCATCGTCCCCGCATAGGCGTTTACATTTTGACCGAGCAGCGTTATTTCGCGCACGCCCTGCGCCGCGAGCTGTTCCACTTCCTCGAGCACCTGTTCGAAGGGGCGGCTGATCTCCTCACCGCGCGTGTAGGGCACCACGCAGAAGCTGCAGTACTTGCTGCAGCCCTCCATGATGGAGACGAGCGCCGTTGCACCCGCTGCGCGAGGCTGCGGCAACCGGTCGAACTTCTCGATTTCCGGAAAGCTGATGTCGATTTGCGGGCGGCCGGATTCCTTCAACCCCTCGAGCATCGCCGGCAATCGGTGCAGAGTCTGCGGCCCGAACACCAGATCCACGAACGGGGCGCGGTCCGTAATCCCTTCGCCTTCCTGGCTGGCCACGCAGCCCCCGACTCCGATGACCACATGCGGGCGCTGCTGCTTGAACAGCCGCCATTCGCCCAACAGGGAAAACACCTTTTCCTGGGCTTTTTCGCGAACGGAGCAGGTGTTGACCAGCAGCACGTCCGCCTCCGCCGGGTTGTCGGTGGGCGTCATGCCATGGGTCGTTTCCAGCACGTCCCGCATCTTGCCGGAATCGTACTCGTTCATCTGACAGCCGAAGGTTTTTATGTATAAACGACCGGGCATACTCTCGCGATAGGCTCCCCTGGAAAAGGCCGCTAAGATACTAGGAACCATGGCAATACGCGAAGTTCTCAAGATGGGCGATCCGCGCCTGCTGGCGGTAGCCGCGCCGGTGGCCGAATTCGGCACTCCCGGGCTCGAAAGCCTGTTGACCGATATGCGGGACACCATGCAGAGCCTCAACGGGGCGGGGCTCGCTGCACCGCAAATCGGGGTGGGCCTGCGGGTGGTGATATTCGGCTTTGAGGTCAATTCGCGCTATCCGGAGGCGGATGCAGTCCCCTTTACCGTGCTGATCAACCCCGTCCTGACGCCGCTGGGCGAGGAGATGGACGAGGGCTGGGAGGGATGCCTGTCGGTTCCCGGCATGCGTGGACTGGTGCCGCGATACCGCCATCTGCGCTATACCGGAGTGGACGCCGCCGGAGCACCCATCGATCGCACGGTCAGCGACTTTCATGCCCGGGTCGTACAGCACGAGGTCGATCACCTCGACGGCATCCTGTATCCCCGGCGCATCCGAGATCTGACCCAGTTCGGATTCAATGACGCCCTGTTTCCCGGCCAGACTCTCGTCGACGACTGATGCGCACGATGAACGCACTGGTGACCGGCGCGTCGCGAGGAATCGGCCGGGTCATCGCGATGCAGCTCGCTGAGCGCGGAGTGCGCATCGCCCTGCACTACCGCAGCAATCGGCACGCCGCTGAAACGACCCTCGCCCGTCTTCCGGGGACGGGACACGCGATATTTGCGGCGGATCTCGACGATCCGGCCGCGACCGCGCAGCTGTGGAATGAGGTCGCCGGGCGCTGGGGCGCCGTCGATGTCCTGGTCAACAATGCCGGGATATACGTCGAGCATGCGCCGTTGACCACCGACTATGAATCCTGGCAGTCAGCGTGGCGGCTCACGCTGGCCACCAATCTGGTCGGTGCGGCGAATCTGTCGCTGCTCGCAGCCCAGAGCATGGCGTCCCGCGCAGATCCCTTGCATGAATCGTTCGGTCGCGGCCGCATCGTCAACATTTCCTCGCGCGGCGCCTTCCGCGGGGAACCCGACTGCCCGGCCTACGCCGCCAGCAAAGCGGGCCTCAACGCACTATCCCAGTCCCTTGCCAAGGCGCTCGCACCCCGCGCGATCTATGTCTACTGCATTGCGCCGGGTTGGGTGGAAACCGAGATGGCCGCCGGCCACCTCGCCGGACCGGAGGGTGCGGCCATCCTCGCGCAGCATCCGCTGGGGCGGGTGAACCGCAGCGAAGAGATTGCGCAAGCCACCGTCCACTGCGCGCTCGACGCCCCCGCCGCAATGACCGGATGCATCATCGACGTGAACGGAGCCAGCTATCTACGCACTTAGCACTTAGCACTCGGCGCTTAGCGCGAGTCCGTCCGCCTAGTGCAATCCCCCCAGCCAAGTGATGATCGTGCTCTCCAGAGCGATGCGGTGATCCGACCAGCCGTGGTCGGTGGCGACGTGGATGGTGGTCACCTGATTTCCATGATCGGCCTTGATGGCCTGGACCAGAGCGGCCGCGTCGGGAGCGAGGCCGTCGTCCGCGGTGAGCACCAGCAAGGGAGTCTTGACGAGACCCGACGCGGCATTTTGAAACTTGAATTCCGCGGCATGCTGGTGGATCTCATCGGCCATGCTGTCCGCCGTGACACCGGCGAGGGTTTCCATATTGTCTGCCATCAGTGCGACCGCCTTGTCGCGCGGTAGATCGCCCAGCCGGCCCATGTCGGCCGCAGAGATCAATATCGCGCCGATCAGGGCGTGATCGCGGGCCGCCGTGAGTGCCGTGACCCACCCGCCCATGCTGTGCCCGGCGATCGCCATACGTTTGGCATCGATGCCAAGCGCCGCGGCGTTCTTGGGGTCCCGAAGATAGGCCAGCACCGACTCCGCATCCTCAATGTTCTGAGCGAACTTGAATACACCGGGGCTTCCCCATGATCCACGATAGTTGAACGTGACGGCATTCCACCCTGCCCGCCGCACCGCCTGAGCGAGATCGAGATTTTTCTCATTCCCGGGCAGTCCGTGACAGATGACGAGAGTGGGGTGGGCGCCCGCCCCGGGCGGCGAGTAGAGCACGCCGTTGATGGATACGCCGTGGCTGGGAATGTGCAGCACCGTCATCTTCGCCGGATGCGACGCGTCGGCGGGCGGGTCCGTGTAGATCGCTGCCGGCACCGACTGATCGGCTGCAATGGCCGGCATCGCGACGAAGGCGAAGAGAATGACGACGATTCGGCGCACGATTTGACTCCAGCTGGTCACGTGAATATATAAGCGATCGGCCGCCGCTACAATCCGCCGCGCACGGAAAGAAGACATCGCTGGATGGGATCGACCTAGCACGACCAGGGTTTCGTCGAGCGCGGATACAGCAACACGGAGACAACTACTTATGAAAGTGCAAAGCAACCCGTTGACGCACGAGCTTTCGAACGACATCAGTAAGCACGGTGTTCTTGAGGCGCTCGAGCAGGACGCTTCTGCTTGTCATGCCTTGTCGCGCCAGCTCCAAAGTAAAACTCAAGTCCTTTTCCCGGCCTGCAACATACTTTGAGATCGCCAGGTCATGTGCTTCCAGGCACAGGCCCACGGCCTGCCCCGTGCCTTCGCTCTGCACCAGGATTACTCGCTCCATCCACTTAGCCGGCAGCGTTGCGGTTTCGGGACCTACGCCCTGAGCATAGTAACCGTAGGTGTCATGAAACGCGGAGAGTTCGCCGATCGCACCATCAATCGCATCGGCAAGCTCGGGCTCTCGCAGCGGGTAGAGATCTGCCTCCATGGAGCGAAGCAGTTCCCCTGGAGCTTGCGGATACTGGCCCAGGATAGCCTGGCTGCCAATCACCACCAACTCTTGCGTGGGCGCGCGGCTGCCGCAGTCGATCAATATGCAAGCGCTCGCGCGCAGCAGATGCTCCAGCTGTTCGCGCGTCACCGGAAGGCCTCATAGATCCTCGCGCGCTCTTCGGGTGTCAGGAGGTTCGTAAATGGCGAGGATTGCCGAAGGCGCGTTGCGTCTTCATGCATGCTTGCCAGAAAGCCGGCGATTTCCTCCGTGCTTCCCTCTAGGATGCGCCCCCACTCAAAAAAGTATGATGGCACGGGTTCTGCGGCCTGCGCTCTCCAGCGCGCAAGGGTACTACGCACCTGGGCGGCAAGCGCCGGATTTGCCAGCAGTTTTCTGGCGACGAGGCAATGCATCGCGAGGCTCCTGGCATCGAGACGCTGGTGATCGGAGTACACCTGAGGTGCTGTATTGACCCAGCTCTGATGCAGGCGAAAGCCCGCGCGGCGCTTGCGCTCGCGCGCCGTGCGCATCCGCTCTGCCGCATCCGGAGCGCCGGGTTTGCGGGGCCTACCGGGGCCTTTCTCGAGGGTTTCCATTCTAATAAGTGTAACATGTTGCGTTTATTTGGACTACTATCGGCCGCGAACTACGACCAAACGCTTACGGCGCATCGATGCGAAACAGTAGCTGCAGCGGATAACCCACGGCACCTTCGAAGAAGGCACGGTCCAGCGCCAGATGTTCCTCGGTTACCTTCAGCTCGAGGATTTTGGGGAGAGTTTGGAACCCGGCAGCGGCCAAGGCCTTGAAGTAGTCGGCGAAAGTTTTGTGCATGTAACTCACGGGAACAGCCTTGCCGTCCCGTCTCCAGATGTACCCTTCATAGGACTGATCGACACCGGCAAAGTAGTCTCGTCCCTTTGAGTCGAAATAAACGGGCTTCTCCAGAGGCCGGCGGATATAGGGCAGAAAGGGGTGCGGCACCGTGAAAATGAAACGACCGCCCGGAGCGAGGCGCGAACGAACGGTCCGGAACACCGCGGTCATGTCCGCACGGCTCAAATAGCTGAGCATGAACACGGCGATCACCCGGTCGAATTCCTTGCGCGGAAAATCCTGAAAATTCGCGGCATTGCCGCTCTCGAAAGTCATCGGACACGGCGCGCCGCTCGCGGCAGCCTGCCGAGCGCGCCCTACCATTTCGCTGGATATATCGATGCCGAATACCGACTGAGCGCCCGCCTGCGCCACCAGGCGGGCAACGTATCCTTCCCCGCACCCCAGATCCAGCACATGCGTGGCCTTAACGGGCGCGAGTTCCTGCAGCACGAGCGGCCTGGCCGTGAAATCCGAGAGGATCATGGGCTCCTGCCGGGCTCACTGGTCTGCGTTCTGATCGAACATTCCAGCGAAAGAATCAGTCTGCATGACGATCGCCCCTAGCCGGTAGTCGAATAATTGTACACATAGGCCTGCGCCGGCCATCGGCAACCGCCCTTTGACCTTTGCCATCCGCGCGGATAGCCTCACTCTGAAGCCCCCGCGTTTGGAGTCACTATGTCCACCTCATTCCTTCTCAACGGCAAGCCCGCAACGCTGGATGCCGACCCCAACATGCCCCTGCTATGGGCGGTCCGCGAGGTCGCCGGCCTGACTGGGACCAAATTCGGCTGCGGCATGGCGCTGTGCGGCGCGTGCACGGTGCATCTGGACGGCAAGGCGATCCGCTCCTGCATCACGCCGCTGTCCACCGTCGCCGGCCGCAAGGTCACGACCATCGAGGGCCTGGCCAGCGCGCCGGCGAAGGCGGTGCAATCGGCGTGGGTCAAACTTCAAGTGCCCCAGTGCGGCTACTGCCAATCGGGCCAGATCATGTCCGCGACCGCGCTGCTGGAAACCAATTCCGCGCCCTCCGATGCCGACATCGACAGCGCCATGAGCGGCAATATCTGCCGCTGTTCCACTTACACGCGCATCCGCGCCGCCATTCACGCGGCTGCAGAATCCATCAAGGCCTAACCATGAATACCAAAGCACGCGAGGCGCTACGTTCGACGCGCCGCGATTTTCTCAAGACTGCCGGCACAGCCGGCGCGATTGCGCTCACCATCGGATTCGAGTGGAGCGTCTCGTCGCGCCGCGCGTTCGCCGCGCCCGTTCCTGGGACCGGCACCGCCTTCATTCCCAACGCCTTTCTGCGGATCGGTGCCGACAACCGCGTAACCGTCATCGCGAAGCACGTCGAAATGGGCCAGGGCGCCTACACCGGCATCGCCACCATCGTCGCGGAAGAACTCGATGCCGACTGGGCGCAGATTCAGGTCGAGAGCGCGCCGGCGGATGCGAAGCGCTACGCCAATCTCGTCTTCGGCACGATCCAGGGCACGGGCGGCAGCTCGGCGATGTCCAATTCCTGGATGCAGCTGCGCGAGGCCGGCGGCAAGGCGCGCGCAATGCTGCTCGCCGCGGCGGCCAAGCAATGGAAGGTGCCCGTCGCGGATCTCACGGTGGAGAAGAGCGTCGTCTATCACGCGCCGAGCAAGCGGCATGCGAATTTCGGCGCGCTCGTGGCGACCGCGGCCACCCTGCCCGTTCCGGAGACCGTGCAGCTCAAGGATCCCAAGGATTTCACGCTGATCGGGCACACCGCGCCGCGGGTGGATGCGCCCGCGAAATCCGACGGCAGCGCGCAATTCACCATCGACGTCGCGATGCCCGGCCTGCTGGTGGCCCTGTTGAAGCGGCCCCCACGGTTCGGCGGAACCGTCAAATCCTTCGATGCCGCCGCGGCCATGGCCGTGCCGGGCGTGGTCAAGGTGGTCCAGGTGCCGGGCGGCGTGGCGGTGGTGGCGAAGAGCTTCTGGGCCGCCAAACAGGGACGAGACGCACTGAATGTCGAGTGGGACGAGTCCAATGCCGAGAAGCGCAGCTCCGCCGCCATCATGGAGGAGTACCGGCACCTCGCCGACCAGCCCGCGAGTTCCGCGCGCAAGGAGGGCGACGCAGCACGCGCGATCAAAGACGCGGCCCATCGAGTATCCGCCAGCTTCGAATTCCCCTACCTGGCTCATGCACCCATGGAGCCGCTCGACGCCGTCGTCAAGTTGAGCGCCAACGCCTGCGAGATCTGGGCGGGAGATCAATTCCAGACCATCGATCAGGCCAACGCCGCACACACCGCGGGTTTGGATCCCCAGCAAGTGAGCATTCATACGCTCTATGCCGGCGGCAGCTTCGGCCGGCGCGCCAACGTTTGGTCCGATTACATCGTCGAAGCGGTGTCCATCGCCAAGGCATACGGTGCCGACGGCACGCCGATCAAATTGCAGTGGACGCGCGAGGACGACATCCATGGCGGCCTTTATCGGCCGATGTACTTCCACAAGCTCGAAGCGGGGTTGAGCGCGGACGGCCATCTCACCGGCTGGCGCCACGTCATCGTCGGACAGTCGATCATGGCGGGGGGACCCTTCGCGGTGATGATCAAGGATGGAATCGATCCGACTTCGGTCGAGGGCGCCGCGAATATTCCCTACGACATTCCCAACATCGCGGTCGATCTGGCGACCACCAAGACCGGCGTGCCGGTGCTGTGGTGGCGCGTGGTCGGCAGCTCGCACACGGCATTTGCAGTCGAAGCCTTCATCGATGAGGTGGCCCATGCGGCGGGCCAGGACCCCCTGTCATTCCGGCGCAATCTCCTCGACAAGCAGCCGCGCATGAAGGCGGTGCTCGAACTCGCCGCCGAGAAGGCGGGGTGGGGTACGCCTCTGCCGCCCGGCAAGGGCCGCGGCATCGCAGTCGCCGAAGCGTTCAAATCCTTGGTGGCGCAGGTTGCCGAGGTCAGCGTGAGCAAGGATGGAGAGGTCCGGGTCGATCGGGTGGTGTGCGCGGTCGACTGCGGCACTCCCATCAATCCCGACATCATCGCCGCCCAGATGGAAGGCGGCATCGGCTTCGGCCTCGGAGCCGTTCTGTACAGTGCAATCACCCTGAAGGACGGCCGCGTCGAGCAGGATAACTTCAACAGCTATCGCGTCTTGCGCATCAACGAGATGCCGAAGGTGGAAGTGCACATCGTGCAGTCCGCCGAACCGCCCACCGGCGTGGGCGAGCCCGGAGTGGCGCCGGTCGGCCCCGCGGTCGCCAATGCGATCTTCGCCGCGACCGGCAAGCGCCACTACGTGCTGCCGCTGTCCAAGGCCTGACAGTCGAGCGGCCGCTCATCCGCGTCGGCGATCAGAAGCTGAACCGACCGCCCACTGTCGGAGCAACGTTGCTGTTGTAGTAATAGGGGACGCCGGGGCCGTGAGGAATGGCGATGGCCATGCCGCCGCTGACGTTGGAATACGCAATGCCGGCATACACGTCGAAACGCTTGGTGAAGTGATGATCCGTATAGAGCGAAACCTCGTTGAGGAAGCCCGAGCAGGAAGCGCGGAAGCTGGTGGGCGGGCAGGCCGGCGGAACACGGAAGTCGTCCTGCCACTGATGATAGGCTGACAAAGTGATGTCGGTTTGGCTGTCGTAGGCGTATTTAACGCCCGTCCAGGCGATCTGCACGAGCTTGGGAGAATCAAGATTGTTGTCTTCCACGCCGCTCAAGAGGTAACCACCCTGGGCCGTGGCGCCGACGCCCAACGGGTTCGTCGGGTTGAACTGCTGGATGTGCTCGTAGCCGACAAAGAATTTGAACGGGTCCAAGGTGTACTTGGCAGCAACCAAAATGGCGGTGTTGTCGGTCACGATGCCGTATTCGGTATTGTCCGTTCCGATCAGATTGGCCCCGTTGATGGGGTTTGTATTGATGCTGTTCATGGTCGACTGAAAGGGTGCGGATAGACTCTCGGGCCCCAGCAGCGGGTTGAGTACGCTGATGGCCTGGTTGTAATGCTGGAAAACGATGTCGGCGGAGAACGTGCCGTACTCTCCGCCGAAGTCGAATCCATAGGCAGTGTTATGCGCCTGCTCCGGCGTACAGTTGGCGGCGGTCCAAGTGGCGGCGGCGGAGAAGCAGCCGCCGGAACCATCGGCGAATTTATACATCGCGCCGAAATGGACCGGACCGAGGTTGAGGCGATATTTCACGGCCTCATCCCAACGGGTATCCTCGGTGTCGCCGCCGCCGGCCATCGTGCCGTTATACCCGATATACGAAAAGGAGTAGGCGCCGCCGGCCGGATCGTAAGCGAGCATCGCATCGGTGCCGAGAGAGCGCTCACGGCCGAAAGTCAGCGTGCCGAGAGACGCGGACGACACGCCGCCATAGTATTCGTCATTGAGGGGTTGGCCCGCGCGCGCGCCGTCGCCGGCGAAGGAATAGCTGCCCCTGGGGAGCCCGGCGTTGATGGTGTTGGTGGCTGCCATGTTGGCGAGCTGGCCGGACTGCGGATTGATGCCGGTCGAAGCGTTGAACACAGCGTACCAGCCGTCCATGAACTCGATCTTGCCCTTGATGCCCAAGCCCGACTGCTGCAGATTGTTCTGCGCAATGAGGAATCGAGATTGATTGCCGTTTCGATTGACCAGCGATTCGCCTTCGTAGTTGTAGCCGTTTTCCGGCAGGCCGTGACTGACCCAGCCCAAGCCGATGTCATACGCGCCGTATAGGGTGATGCCGTTCCAAGTCAACGCGCAATCGGTGGCGACGAACTCCTTGACGCTCGCGCAGGCTGCGGGGACGGATGGAGCGGCCGGACCGGGTCCGTCAGCCGCGTGCGCGGCGCCTGCGATAACGCACATGACTGCCACGGCCAGAACTGACTCTTTCACGATTATGATTCTCCCGAATGCTGAAGGCTGCCGCGTTGGAACGCGCTATATTCAGCCATATATAGCACAGGTTCGTCGTCGGCACATAGTCCCGAGCTGTCGCGAATTCAATCCTGTGGAGCCGCAATGGAAGACGTGATAGTCGTCGGAGGCGGGCGCCGGCTCGCGACGGATCGGGAATTCCTGTGGCAGCGCCTGATGTTCACCAAGTCGTTGGAAACATCCCCGCTGCTCGAGACGTCCCGCCGGCGCTAGTTGCTCGAGAGTTGGCCGGTATCGAGGAGAATGACGCCGCGGCCCTCGCGCCCCTCGCTCAAGTCCGCGAAGGCCTGCGGCGCCTCGTCGATCGAGTAGGTGCGCGTGATCAGTTCGTCGAGCTTCAGCCGGCCGCTGCGGTACAGGCCGATCAAGCGCGGAAAATCCTGGCTCGGGCGCGCCGATCCGTAGTAGCTGCCGGTCAGCGTCTTCTCGCTGATGGCGACCTGTTGTGCGTTCAGCGTGATCTGCTCCTTCGCGCCGGCGATGCCGACGATGACCGCCGTCCCGCCCCGGCGCAGCACGCCCCAAGCCAGCTCGGAGATCTTGCCCGAGCCCACGCAATCGAAGGCGTAATCGGCGCCGCCGCCGGTGAGCTTGTACAGCGACTTACCGGCGTTGTCCTGACCCGTGACATTGAACGCGTGGGTGGCGCCGAATTTCCTCGCGAGTTCGAGCTGCGAATCGCGGGTGTCGACCGCGACTATCGTCCCGGCCCCCGCGATGGCGCAACCCTGGATGGCGTTGAGCCCGACTCCGCCGCAACCGAAGACCACCGCCGTCGAGCCCGCCTCGACGCGCGCGGTGTTCACCGCCGCGCCCACGCCCGTCATGACTCCGCAGCCGATGAGCGCGGCACGGTCGAGCGGCATTTGTTTGTCGATCTTCACCAGATTGTCGCCGTGCAGGGTCGCGAATTCGGACATGACGCCGCAGCCGCAGAAAGCGTTGAGCGCGGCTCCCGCGGAATCGCGCGTGCGCACGCTGCCGTCGGGCAAGGTGTACAAGGCCTGCAGCGACTGCACGCAAAGATGCGGACGCCCGGTCTGGCAGTAGTGGCAGCGGCCGCACATGCTGACGAAGGAACTGACCACCGAGTCGCCCACGGCGAAGCGGCTGACCCCCTCGCCCACGGCCGTGACCGTGCCCGCGCCCTCGTGACCGAGCACCAGAGGCAGGGGATATGCAATGGTCCCGTTGGTGGCCGACAGATCGCTGTGGCAGACGCCGCACGCCGCCAGGCGAATGGTGACCTCGCCGTGGCGCGGGGCTTCGACCTCGATCTGCTCGACCACCGGCGGTGCGCCGATTTCGCGCGCCACCACCGCTTTGCATCGCAGGGTCATGCGCGAGAGAGCGCGGCGTAACGCTGCAAGTGCGTGTCGCTGTCGCCGAACATCAGTTGCGCGCCGGTGAGCCGCTTGAACCAATGGCTGACGACGAGTTCGTCCGTCATGCCCATGCCGCCGTGCAGTTGCACGGCTTGCTGCCCGACGAAACGGCCGGCCTGGCCGATCACCGCCTTGGCCGCCGACAAGGCCCGGCGGCGCTCGGCGACATTCTCCGCGGTACAGCGCAGCGCGGCCAGATAGCTCATCGAGCGCGCCTGCTCGAGATGAATCAGCATGTCGGCGATGCGGTGCTGCAGGGCCTGAAAGCGGCCGATGGGCTGGCCGAACTGCTGGCGCATGCGCACGTACTCGATGGTGGCGTCCACCAACGCCTGCATGACGCCGACGGCGTCCGCGCACAGCGCGGCGAGGCCGATGTCGAGGGCCGCCTCGACCGCCGCCAGCGCCCCGCCTTCGGGTCCCAGGCGGCTCGCCACAGGCACTTCGACTCCCTTCAAATACACATCGGCGGCCCGCTGGCCGTCGACCGTGGGGTAGATGTCCAGCGTAACGCCGGACGCCGCGCGCGGCACCAGAAACAGAGACACGCCCTGCGCGTCGCCCGCCTCGCCCGCGGTACGCGCCGAGACGAGCAGGGTCTCGGCCGCTCCGGCGTGCATCACCACGCCTTTGTGCCCGTCGAGCCGATAGCGCTCGCCGGCTTTCCGCGCACGAGTGGTCACCCACTGGCTTTCGAAACGCGCGCCGCTCTCGAAATGCGCGAGTACCGCGATCTTCTCGCCCGTCGCCATGGCGGTGAGGAGTTCCGCGGCCGGCGCCTCGTTCGCGAAGGCGCGCAACGCCGCGGTGGCGATGACGGCGCTGGCGAGCACGGGCTCGAGCAGCAGGCTGCGGCCGCAATCGCCCATCATGGCCAGGGTTTCCAAGGGCCCAAACCCCAGCCCGCCTTGCTCTGTCGGCACGGTGATGGCGAGCACACCCAACTCCGCGAGGCCGCGCCACACCTCAGGGTCCCATCCGGCCGCGGAGCGCTTGATCGCCTGATAGCGGTCGAAGCGGTATTGCTCGCCGAGGTAGCGTTCGACGACCTCGTGCAGCTGCCGCTGTTCGTCGCTGAATTCGAAGTTCAAGAGCCGCTCCTAGCCTAGAGGCCGATGATCATCTTGGAGATGATGTTTTTCTGAATTTCGTTGGTGCCGCCGAAAATCGACAGCTTGCGTTGATTGAAGTACGCGGCGGCCAGCGTCGCCGCGTAGCGCGGGCCGGGAGATTCGCGGCCCGGATCGAACTGCCAGCCTGCCTCCATGGCCTCGCGGCGAAACGGCAGGGCATAGGGGCCGACGGCGCGCATCATGAGTTCGGAAATGGCTTGCTGGATCTCGGTGCCCTTGATCTTGAGAATCGACGCCTCGGGTCCCGCGGCCGGAGAGCGCCGCTCCGCGGACAGTACGCGTAGATTGGTGATCTCCAGCGCCCACAGGTCGACCTCCACCTGCGCGATCTGCGCGGCGAACAGCGGATCTTCGATCAACGGACGGCCCTGCCAGCGCTCCTCGGATGCGATGCGCTTCAGCCGCGCGAGTTCGCGCTTGGCGCCGCCGATGCCGGCTATATTCGTGCGCTCGTGGCCGAGCAGAAATTTCGCGTACGTCCAGCCGCGGTTCTCTTCCCCGACGCGGTTCTCGACCGGCACGCGCACGTTCTCGAACCACACCTCGTTGACCTCATGACCGCCGTCCAGCAGGGTGATGGGCCGTACCGTGATGCCGGGGCTCTTCATGTCGATCAGCAAGAACGTGATGCCGGACTGCTGTTTGGCATTGGAATCGGTGCGCACCAGGCAAAATATCCAATCGGCATATTGACCGAGGGTGTTCCAGGTCTTCTGGCCGTTGACGACGTAGGCGTCCCCGTCGAGCACGGCCCGTGTTTTCAGCGACGCCAAATCCGAGCCTGCCCCGGGTTCCGAATATCCTTGGCACCACCACTCCTCTCCGGCGCTGATCTTCGGCAGGAATCGCTGCTGTTGGGCGACGCTGCCGAAAGTCATGATCACCGGCGCAACCATCTTGATTCCAAAGGGAATCAGGCGCGGAGCGCCGGCCAGGGCCGACTCCTCGTCGAAAATGTATTGCTGCACCGAGTTCCAGCCCGGGCCGCCGAATTCCTTGGGCCAGCTCATGCCGCCCCAGCCTCGTTCATGCAGGCGGCGCTGCCAATTCAATATGTCCTCTCGGCCCAATTCGTAGCCGTTGAGGACCTTCTCGCTGATGGCGGGAGCGAGCTTCTGGCGCAGAAAGCTGCGCACCTCGTCCCGGAACGCCTGTTCTTCGTCGGTAAATTCAAGACGCATGGTGGCCGCCCGGGACGCTGTTGTTCGCCGTTACCAGTTCTGCACTACAGAATTTAATTCTGAAATCGTGCAAAATTATGAGTACGCCTGCCGGAGCTTGTCAATGCACAAACCCCATAAGCTGCCATCCGCCAAGAGGGACAAGCCGCCGCTCAAGGATCGCCACTTCGTCACGGCGCTCGCGCGCGGGCTCGAGGTGTTGGCGTGCTTTCGCCACGGCGATCGCATGCTGGGCAATCAGGAACTCAGCCGGCGCTCGGGTCTCGCGAAATCCACAGTATCGAGACTGACGCACACACTCACGACGCTGGGCTACCTGGTCTACGTCGAGGAAAGCGCCAAGTACAGTCTCGGCACGGCGACGCTCAGCCTGGGCAGCGCCATGTTGTCGCGGCTGGATATCCGCAAGCTCGCGCACCCCTTGATGCAGGAGCTGGCCGAATTCGGCCAGTGCATGGTAAGCCTCGGCAGCCGCGATCGGCTGTCGATGATCTACATCGACGCGGTTCGCGGTTCGGCCGCGGTCACCCTGAGTCTGGACAGCGGGGCACGCATACAGATCGCCGCGTCGGCGATGGGCCGCGCCTATTTGACGGCGGTGTCCGAAGACGAACGCAGCGACATCATGGAGCGCGTGCGCGAGCTGGCCGAGCCCGCGCGGTGGCCCGACTTGCAGCGCGGGGTGGCCAAGGCGCTGCGCGATATACGCGAACTCGGGGTGTGCTGTTCCTTTGGAGACTGGCAGAAGGACGTCAACGCAATCGCCGTTCCCGTGCGCCCGGGCGGCGGCCTGCCGCCGATGGCGATCAACTGCGGCGCGCCGGCCTACATGGTGTCGAAAGAATTCCTGCTGGAAAGGGTGCGGCCGCGGCTCATTGCGCTTGCCAACGAGTTGGAAACCTCGCTGGGCACCACCGGCTGAAGTCTCGCGCGCCAATCGGACGGCGACTGGCCGGTCCAGCGGCGAAAGGCGCGGGTGAAAGAACTGCCCGCGGAGAACCCCAGCAAGTAGGTCACCTCGCTGACCGTGTGCCGCGGCGTGCTCAAGTAAGCCAGCGCCAGCACCCGGCGGGTCTCGTCGAGAATTTCCTTGTAGGTGGTGCCCCCGTCGCCCAACTTACGCTGCAGCGTGCGCGCGCTCATGTTGAGGAGTTCCGCAACATCCTCCTGCGACGGCTCGCCCTGCGCCAGCCGCTGCGTCAATGCGTCCCGAACCCGCCCTTGAATGTTGTCGCGCTCGATCTGCGCGAGGTATTGAGCCGCGATCGCATCGTGCTGCCGCGCCAATTCCGGATTGCCGCCGTCGAGGGTGCGCTCGATGGACTCGGCGTCGAACACCAATCGCGTCCGCGCCGCGCCGAACTGCAAGGGGGCGCGCAGCAGGCTTTCGAAGTCCTCGATTTCGGCGGGCCGCTCGCGGCGAAACTCGATGCGCAAGGGCGAATAGTCATGCCCGATCAACGAGCGGCACATCCGCAGGTGCGCGGCGACCATGGCATCGACCGATTCGTCGGTGACGTCCTCGGCCGGTTCGATGACGAAGTGATACTCGGCGCCGCTGCGCCAAAATTCATATTCGATGGCATCGCTCGCCACGTGGCAGTAGCGTTGCACGCGCTCGAAGGCTTCCTTGAGCGTTGAACTCGCCGACAACCCGTAGCTGAGCGCATGGAAGGTCGTCTGCTTGATGTGGCTCGCAACCTTGATCCCGAATGCCGGGTCGCCGGTGGCCGCCACCGCGATTCTCCAAAGCCTTGCGGTATGGGTGAGCGGGCAGCGTGCGGTGGGGCCGTCGAGCGACTTGAGATCGAAACCGGCCTCGGTCAGCAGCGCGGCGCTGTCGCATCCCGCGGCTTCCAGGGCGCGGCAAATGGCCTTGACCCAGGTTCCCAGCGTGGTTCTGACACCCTGATACTCCCTGGCCGCCGAGGATCCGAAACCTGTGCAGCTCTGTGTCCGCATATCTGGTACTCCCCCGCCCTCGCCCTGACTTGGCTAACGCTCGTCGCCCCCTAGAACGGGATGTCGTCGTCGAAGTCCTCTTTGCCGCCTGCCGGTGGCGGGGATTGATCATAATCATCCCGGGGCGGTGAAGCGCTCGCGCCACCCCCGCCCGCTGCACCGCCGCCCCCGCCCATTGCGCCGCCGCCCGCTCCGCCTGCGCGTGCGCCCAGCATCTGCATGTTGTCGGCGATGATCTCGGTGGTATATCGATCGTTTCCCGTCTTGTCCTGCCATTTTCGGGTGCGCAGTTTGCCCTCGACGAACACCTGCGAACCCTTGCGCAGGTATTCCGCGGCAATTTCGCCCAAACGGCCGAACAGGGCGATGTTGTGCCATTCGGTGCGTTCCTGCTGCGCCCCGGAGGACTTGTCCTTCCATGACTCGCTGGTGGCGATCCGGATGTTCGTGACCGTCATTCCGCTCGGCATGGAGCGGGTTTCCGGGTCGGCGCCGAGATTGCCGACCAAAATGACCTTGTTTACACCGCGCGCCATGCCATCCCCTCTAGGAACGATTGAATGCCGGGTATTGTACACGGAGGGGCCCGCCCCAATACGGGGTGTAGCCGCTGCGCTCATGCAGAAATCCCCTCGCCCGGCCCCCGTCGCCGCACCGCGGCCTGCGGCCGTTGGAGGGCGTTCACCCGCGCTTGACGCGACGGGTATAGTAGTTGGTTACATGCAAAATATCCGAATCCGGGGCGCCCGGACGCACAACTTGAAGAACATCGATCTCGACCTGCCGCGCGATCGATTGATCGTATTTACCGGCCTGTCGGGCTCCGGCAAGTCCTCGCTCGCCTTCGACACCATCTATGCCGAGGGTCAGCGGCGCTACGTCGAGTCGCTGTCGACCTACGCCCGGCAGTTCCTGTCGATGATGGAAAAACCGGACGTCGACACCATCGAGGGTCTGTCGCCCGCGATCTCCATCGAGCAGAAATCGACCTCGCACAACCCGCGTTCCACGGTGGGCACGGTTACTGAAATCTACGACTATCTGCGGCTCCTGTACGCCCGCGCCGGCACGCCGCGCTGCCCGGATCACCACATCGATCTGGCCGCTCAGACGGTGAGTCAAATGGTCGATGCCGTTCTCCAGCATCCGGAAGGGACTGCCCTGATGCTGCTCGCACCCGCCATTGCCGAACGCAAGGGGGAACACGCGGAGCTGCTCGAGGAACTGCAGGCCGGCGGCTTCGTGCGCGCCCGCATCGACGGCCGCGTGGTCGAACTGGACCAAGCGCCCAAGCTCGACGTGCGCCGCAAGCACACGGTCGAGGCCATCGTCGACCGATTCAAGGTGCGCCCCGACCTGGGCCAACGGCTGGCGGAATCCTTCGAGACGGCATTGCGGCTCGGCCAGGGCGTGGCGCGGGTCGCCTACATGGACGAGCCGGAGCGCGCCGAACTCGTGTTCTCGGACAAATTCGCCTGCCCCATCTGCAACTACTCTCTGAGCGAACTGGAGCCGCGCCTGTTCTCCTTCAACAGTCCCACCGGCGCCTGCCCCGCCTGCGACGGCCTCGGCACTCAGGACTTCTTCGATCCTGAAAAGATCGTGGCGAATCCGCATTTGTCGCTGGGCGGCGGCGCCGTACGCGGCTGGGATCGGCGCAACGCCTACTACTTTCAGCTGATTCAATCGCTGGCGCGGCACGCCAAGTTCGACATCGAAGCGCCGTTCGAGAGCCTGCCGCAGAAGATCAAGGATCTGGTTCTGTTCGGCAGCGCCGATGCCGAGATCGAATTCAAGTACCTGGACGGCAAAGGAGGCACGGTCTCGCGTCGGCATGCGTTCGAGGGCATCGTCAAGAATCTCGAGCGCCGCTACAAGGAAACCGAATCGGCGACGGTGCGCGAGGAGCTGGCCAAGTATCGTTCCTCGCGGCCTTGTCCGGACTGTGGGGGAACCCGGTTGAACAGGGCCGCGAGAAACGTCTTCATCGACGGGCGCAGCGTCCCCGAAGTGTCGTCGCTGTCGGTGGAGCGCGCATTGAAGTTCTTCGGCGACCTCAAACTGCCGGGCTGGCGCGGCGAGATCGCGGTCAAGATCGTCAAGGAAATCGCCGACCGGCTGGGATTTCTCGGCAACGTCGGCCTGGGGTATCTCACGCTGAATCGCAGTGCCGATACCTTGTCCGGCGGCGAGGCGCAGCGCATCCGCCTCGCGAGTCAGATCGGCTCGGGGCTGGTCGGCGTCATGTACATTCTCGATGAGCCCTCGATCGGCCTGCACCAACGCGACAACCAGCGTCTGCTCGACACCCTGGTCAATCTGCGCGATCTGGGCAACACCGTCATCGTGGTCGAGCACGACGAGGACGCGATCCGGCAAGCCGATCACGTCGTGGACTTGGGTCCCGGCGCGGGCGTGCACGGCGGACGCGTCGTGGCGCAGGGCACGGCGGCCGAGGTCGCCGCACATCCCGACTCGATCACCGGGCAGTACCTGAGCGGCCGGCGCCGCATCGAGATTCCTACCACCCGGCGCCCCCTCGACCCGAAGCGCTTGCTGCGCGTCCTCGGCGCGACCGCGAACAATCTGAAAGACGTGACGGCGGAATTTCCCTTAGGGCTCATGACCTGCGTCACCGGCGTATCCGGTTCCGGCAAGTCGACTCTCGTCAACGACACCCTGTTTCGGGCGGTCGCGACCCAGCTCAATCATGCCTCGGCCGGCACCGCGCATTTCGACCGCATCGAGGGCTTGGATTACATCGACCGGGTGATCGAAATCGATCAAAGTCCGATCGGGCGTACGCCCCGTTCCAACCCCGCCACCTACACGGGATTGTTCGCGCCGATCCGCGAAATCTTCGCCGCCGTGCCGGAATCGCGCGCACGCGGCTACGAGGCCGGACGGTTCAGCTTCAATGTCAAAGGCGGACGCTGCGAGGCCTGCCAGGGCGACGGCGTGATCAAGGTGGAGATGCATTTTCTCGCCGACGTCTACGTACCCTGCGACGTCTGCAAGGGCAAACGCTACAACCGCGAAACCCTGGAGATCCGCTTCAAGGGCAAGAACATTCAGGAAATCCTCGAGCTCACGGTGGAGGACGCTCTGCCGTTTTTCTCCGCCGTGCCGACGGTGCAGCCGAAGCTGCAGACCCTGCTCGACGTGGGGTTGTCGTACGTCAGGCTGGGACAGAGCGCGACCACCCTATCGGGCGGGGAGGCGCAGCGCGTCAAGCTCGCCAAGGAGCTCTCGAAGCGCGCCACCGGGCGCACCCTGTACATTCTCGATGAGCCGACCACCGGACTGCATTTCGCGGACATCGCGCAGCTGCTGGTCGTGCTGCAGAGACTGCGCGACGAAGGCAACACGGTCATCGTCATCGAACACAATCTGGACGTGATCAAGACCGCGGACTGGGTCGTGGATCTGGGCCCCGAGGGCGGCGACGGCGGCGGGCGCATCATCGCGGTCGGAACGCCGGAGCAGATCGCGGCGAACAAGGCGTCCTACACCGGACATTACTTGCGGTCCGTGCTGGCGCCGCCGGCCGTGCGTAAGCGCGCATGAGCACGCAGTGGCGCCTGTTTCTGACGGCGCTACGATTCTGCATGCAACTGCCGGCAGCGGCCCTCGGAAGCGCGGAGCCTGCATTCCCGGGCGCCGCAGTGCGCTACCTGTCGGCTGCGGGAGCCATGGTCGGCGCCGTGGCGGGTGTCGTCTATTGGCTCGGAACGCAGTTTTGGCCGAGCAGCATCGCCGTCGTCTTGTCCATGATCGCGACCGCGGCGATGGCGCGCCGCAGGAGCGGGGATGCCTCCGGGCTTCCGGTCTTCGTCTTCGGCGTGCTGCTCAAGTACAACTCCTTGATGGCCCTGTCGGCCGCCAGCCTTCCCTTTGCGGTGCCGGCCAATACCGCGTTGGGAGTGATCATGATCTGCGGTCACGCCGCAGGCTATGCCCTGATCGCACCGCTCATCCCGTCGCCGGCCGAAACCTCATCGGCGCCTCCGTCGACGGCCGATGTCGCACTTGCCTTAGGCCTAGGTATTGCGCCCGCGGCTCTGCTGGGCATTCCCGGCCTCATCGGCGTGGCCGCCGCCATCATGGCCCGCGTTGGGTTCGGTGCCTGGCTCGAGCGCAGCGGCAGCCCCGTTGCCGGCAGGGATCTATACGCGGCACAGCTTCTGAGCGAAGTCTGTTTCTATCTGGGCGCGCTCGCGAGTTGGGCCTACGCTTGAGGGATCACCACCCCGCAGCCGGCGGATAAGTGATCGCGCATTGCGCCATGGAGCCGGCCGGCAGCACGGCGCCCGACGTCGCGACATCCCCGGCGACGCTGTAGTAATGGGCACCTCCGGGACTCGTGAATATCATCGCATTGCCACAGTGCGCGCCCGCCGGCAGATCGGTGCCGGTGGATTCGATCGTCCCCGAGGACGATAACCGGTAGACGGTCTCCGCCCCGTGCGTCGCCATCCTGGGAAGCCACACTTTCAGCAGATTGTTGATCACCGTCTGCTGCGCGCTAGTGAACGTGCCGCCGGCGCCGACGAGACAAGAGTTCCAGAAAGCGATGCCGAACATGGCGACCGATTCGGTAGACGAGGAGATCCCGCACATATTGACGGGCGCGACGGCGGGATCCCAGGCGCCGATCGTATAGGTGAGCCCCTTCGACCATTCGTAGCACCAGAGCATGGTGACAATCGTCTCATCTGTGGCGACCCCCACCGCGACATTCGACGCCCCCGCGGATGCGACGTAGTCCCCGGGATTGCAGAGAGGCTCTTGTTGAGGGGTCGAAGCCGAGGCGTGGCTGGACCAAAACAAGGCGAGCAATAGGGTGAGCGGCAGCAGTAGACGTATCATGTGTTGGATCCTGGTGAAGTGAACCCTGACGGGGTGCAGGATTATGCTAAATCCGATGGCCGCACTTTTCACGGTGGCTCCTTTTACAGACAAGCGGCGGAGCCCATTTCCTTGTTGAATCCGCGTTGATTTTTGTTGCGCAGCGATTAAACGGCTAATATTTCGCGAATGACCCAACCGATGACAGTGAGACTCCCATGAAAATCGCCTTCCTGTGTGCCTGTGCCTTGGCTATCGCCGTCGCATCCGGGGCCGCCCGGGCGGATACCCGCGCCGACATCGATCGGCTCGAAAAGGATTTCAACGCCGCCTATGCCGCCAACGATCTGGACAAGTACTTCGGCTACTATTCAGATGATGCGGTTTTGTGGTTTCCCGAAGGCCGCACCGACGTTTCGAGCTACAAGAAAATGTGGACCGCGTACATCAAGAGCGGGGCGCAGCTCAAATCGGCCGAACTGTCCGACTATCATGTCAAAATCAGTCCGCAAGGCGACGCCGCCACCGCCAGCTATCTGCTGCGCGTAAAGACCCTCGAGGCGAACAAGAAGATGACCGACGAGATCTTCCAGGAGACCGACGTGTGGTTCAAAGCCGCGGGCGGCTGGAAGATCGCCCACGTGCACTATTCGAACGCGCCTGCACCTGCGCCCGCGCACCCATAGCCGCTGCCCGCCGATGCAGCAGGGTCCATGAGGCATCGCACGACATCGGCCATCGCGCGCATATCGCTGCCCATTCTCACGCGATTGGATCCGGAATTGGCCCATGACCTGGGGCTCGCGGGCTTGCGAGCTTTGGGTCCGCTATTGCCGCCGTTCGATCCGCCGCAGGGTCTGTCGGTGCACTGCTTGGGCTTCAAATTCGCCCACCCCGTCGGATTGGCGGCGGGCTTCGACAAGAACGGAGATTCCCTGGATGCGCTGGGGGCGCTGGGCTTCAGCCACATCGAGCTCGGCACCGTGACCCCGCGGCCGCAGCCGGGCAACCCCCGCCCACGAATGTTCCGAGTTCCGGACCGCTGCGCGCTCATCAACCGCATGGGATTCAACAACAAAGGCGTCGATCATCTGGTCGCGCGCCTGTCGCGCAGCCGCTATCGGGGCATACGCGGCATCAGCATCGGCAAGAATTTCGATACTCCGATCGAGAATGCGCAGGACGATTACCGCGCCTGCCTGCGCAAAGTCTACGTCCATGCGGACTACGTCGCCGTCAACATCTCCTCGCCCAACACCGCGCGGCTGCGCGAGCTGCAGGCGCCCGACGCCCTGCAAAGAATTCTGGGCGCGCTGCTCGAAGAGCGCGCCGTGCAGCAGCAGCGTTACGGCAAGCGCGTGCCGCTGCTGGTCAAAGTGGCTCCGGACTCGAGCCCGGAGCAGATTTCGGCGATCGCGGCGGATTTGCGCGCGCTCGAGATCGACGGCGTGATCGCCACCAATACCTCGATCGGCCGCGACACGCTGGGCGACGCGGCGGTCGCCGCCCAAAAGGGGGGCTTGAGCGGCTCGCCGCTGCATCCCCTGTCGGTGCGGGTGATTGCGCAACTGCGGTCTGAATTGGGTTCGAGCTTCCCCATCGTCGGCGTCGGCGGTATCGTTGACGCCGAGCACGCTTTGACCACGCTGCGCGCAGGTGCGAACTTGATACAGATCTACACTGGCTTCGCTTATCGGGGGCCGGCTCTTCTGGAAGACATCCTCGGCGCCTTGCCCCATGATTGACCAGTCCACCGTCGACCGGTTTCAGCGCGACGGCGCCGTGTGCCTCCGGCAGTTGTTTCGCCCGGAGGAGATCGCATTGCTGCGCGCCGGCATCGACGAGAATCTCACCCATTTGAGTCCGCGCGCCAAGGTTGCCAGCGGGGCGGACGATCCGGGCCGGTTCGTCGAGGATTTCTGCAATTGGCAGGACAATGCCCAGTACCGGCGCTTCATATTCGACTCGCCGCTGGCCGAGACGGCGGGCAGGCTGATGCGAAGCACGAGCGCGCGTCTCTACCACGATCATATGCTCACCAAGGAGCCCGGTACCCGGCAGCCGACGCCGTGGCACCAGGATCAGCCCTACTACAATATCGACGGCAGGCAGAACGTCAGTTTCTGGATCCCCGCCGATCCCGTGAATCGCGAATCGACCCTGGAATTCGTGGCCGGCTCGCACTTGGGACCCTGGCTGATGCCGCGCTCCTTCATGGACGCGCAAGCCAAGTGGTTCCCCGAAGGCAGTCTCGCGGATTTGCCGAATATCGAGGCCGCCCGCGACGCCTATCCCATTCTCGGCTGGGAGTTGCAGCCCGGCGACGCCGTGTGCTTCCACATGCTCACCCTGCACGCGGCGCAGGGCGTCTCCGGCCCGAATCGCCGCCGGGTCTTCTCGGTGCGCTTTCTCGGCGATGACATTACCCACGCGCCGCGCCGGTGGCGTACGTCGCCGGAATTTCCGGGCCTGCGCGACGAACTGCCCGCGGGCGCGCCGATGAATGACCCGCGCTTCCCGGTGTTGTGGCGCGCGGCATGAACCCGCCCCCGCCGTATTCGCACCGGGTGACCTGGGCGGTGTTCATCGCACTGCTCGCGTTCGCGATTGTTTTCGTGGTCAGTACGGTGTCGCAGCTGCCGCCCATGGTCGCCTCGCACTTCGATGCGGCCGGTCAGGCCAATGCCTTCATGTCGCGCGGCGGGTACACCCGATTCGTACTGTGTCTCGCCCTCGGGCTGCCGCTCGTGGTGGTGGTCATCCTGACCGCCGTTTACTCGCGAGCCACCGACCTCAAGCTGCCCAACCGCGATTACTGGCTGGCGCCGCAGAGAATCGACCGCACCCGCGCCTTTCTCGTGGCGCACGGTGTGTGGTTCGGATCGTTGCTGGTGGTGCTCGCGTGTTTCGTGCACTGGCTGGAATTGGCCGCCAATCGCGCCCAACCGCCGCATCTATCGAACTCGATGTTCGCCGCCGTCATGATGGCGTTTCTGCTGGCGACGGCGGCATGGATCGCCGCACTCATGGTCGCATTTCGCCGCCCCGTCGGCGAGTAAAACGCTGCGCGGGCGTCGTGTGCGCCGGCCGTCATGTCGTTGCAAAGCGGATGCATTCCGGGTAGCGGAGAGGCTGCCGGCCTGGTCGAAGGTGCAAGCCTTCGATGTGAATGGCATCATGTTGAGCGGTGGCGTGGTCAGATTCGATGACGATTCCCCCAGCCGAGATCGAAGCCATCCGCGCCCCTCCGTGATCGAGCGCGCACCGGCCGAGGCTCGAGCTCAGAAGGCGCGGTGATCGTGTCGGCGAGAGGTAATCAGATGGGCTACATCCGCATATCGTGGCAACGCGGCTCCGTCGCCGCGGCGACACTGTGCCTCATGGGCTGCGCGGTCGGTCCGGACTATCACAAGCCCGCGGTGCAAATTCCCGACAGCTTCAAGGAAGGCGTCGACTGGCAGCGGGCGCAGGCTAACCCGCAGGGATCGCTGTCGAGCACCTGGTGGCTCGACTATCACGACGAGCAGCTATCGAAGCTGATCGATGAAGCCTTCCGGGCGAATCAATCCATCATGGCGGCGGAAGCCGCCTACCGGCTGGCGCGGGCGACCGTCTCGGCGAGCGCTGCAGCCCTTTATCCCACGGTGAGTGCGAACGCGTCCGGCACCCGCGCCGAGTACGGCTCCGCGGCGGCCGCGGCATCCAACGCTCCACCGGGTGTGTATCACTATGTCACAGCCGGCGTTGCTGCGAACTGGGAGCTCGATCTATGGGGAAAGACCCGCCGCCAGATCGAATCGAGCAAGGCCGGCGCGCAAGCCGGCGACGCCCAGCGCGCTGGTCAGCGCTTGTCGATCGCAGCCAGTGTTGCAAGCTACTATTTCGCGTTGCGCCAGGCTGATGGCGATATCGATTTTCTTCAGCAGCAACAGCGGGTCTACGGCGACATCCTGGCGATGACGCAGGCCGGTTACGCCCAAGGCGGGTCGTCGGGCGATGACGTGCTCATTGCGCAAGACTCGATGGAAGCGGTGATCGCTGCCTTACAGGCGACTCTGACCCAGCGCGAGCAGTACGAGCACGCCCTCGCCGTACTGGTCGGGGTACCCCCCGGCGGTTTCTCCATTGAGCCGCGCAAGGACTATGTATTCGTGACGCCGGCCGTACCGCTCTCCCTGCCCTCTCAACTGCTGGAACGCCGTTACGATGTGGTGACCGCCGAGCGTCAGGCGGCTTCTGCGAACGCGCAAATCGGCGTAGCCAAAGCGGCTTTCTTCCCGACTCTCGATCTTGCCGCGCAAGGCGGCTACGTTCACAACCAATTCGCGCATCTCTTCTCGCTGCCCAACCGCTTTTGGACACTGGGCCCCACTTTGGCGGAGACCCTCTTCGACGGCGGCGCCCGCAGCGCCGCGGTGCGCGAAGCGCGCGCGACCTACGATGAAAACGTGGCGAATTACCGGCAAACCGTGCTGACGGCGTTTCAGAGCGTCGAAGACAGCATATCGTCATGGAATCATCTGCAGCAGCAGACTCAGGCGTATACCAACATCTATCAACGCACCCAGAAGCTGTTCGACAACACCCGCGCGCAAAGAGAGGTGGGCACGGCGAGCCAGCAAAGCCTGCTGACCGAACAGCTCACGCTGCTGTCGGCAAAACAAAATCTGCAGGATACCCAAGCCTCGCTCACTCAGAGCAGCGTGACCTTGATCAAGAACCTGGGCGGCGGTTGGCAGTGGGATGAGTCCCGCGAAGCTCCCGCCGCTTCCACCTCGGATCAACACAATGGCGCAGGCCCCACAACGGGTCTCGCCGCGCAATGAGTACCGCAACTTGCACAGCCATGGCGCTCAATCGATCGAACAGTATTGGAGCTCACTCTATGAAGCCGGCACAGGCGTTGTTACCCTGTCTTGTCATGATTGCCCTCGCAGGATGCGGTTCGGGCAAGGCGCCCCCTGCGGCGGCGCCGCCAAAGGTCGCCACAGTAATAGCCGAGCAGCAAACGGTTCCCCTCACCAGGGATTTGGTCGGCCGCCTATCGGCGTACATGAGCGCCAACGTCGTCGCTCGCGTTTCCGGTGTGTTGGTCAAGCGTGCCTACAAAGAAGGCGATGAGGTCAAGCAGGGGCAGCTCCTGTTCGAAATCGACCCGAGCTATTACACAGCCGCCCTCAACAACAGCGTGGCTTTATTGGCCGAAGATCAGGCCACGTATACCAACAATCGAGTGACCGCCGAACGCGATCATAAGTTGCTGCCGGTCGGATCGGTATCGCAGCAAACCGTGGACGACGCCGATGCGGCGGAGCGCAGTGCCGCCGCGAAAGTCAAAGCCGATCAGGCGGCTGTCGAGACCGCGCGCATCAATCTGGGTTACACCCGGGTCACCTCGCCGATCAGCGGCACCGCCAGCCAGCAGCAGGTCACACAAGGCGCCTTGGTGGGTAGCGCCACCAGTGACACCGGCTCAGGAGGGACATTGCTGACCACGGTCCAGCGAATTGACCCGCTCTATGTGCATTTCACCATCAGCGCCTCCGACCTGTTGGCTCTGCGCCGGGCACAGAACGTCGCGCTTGCGCACCAGAGCGACACCAAAGTGCAGATCACCCTCCCCAACGGCGGCCGCTATGATCAGTCCGGCACCTTGGATTTCTCCGATGTTGCCGCGAACCCGACCACCGGCGCGGTGAATCTACGCGCGCTGGTACCCAATCCGAAGCATGAGCTGCTGCCGGGCATGTATGTGACGCTGAGCATCACTCTCGGCGAGCAGAGCCACGTCTACCTGATCCCACAGCAGGCGGTGCAACGCGACACCGTCGGCGCCTATGCGTTGGTGGTCGGGCCGGACGGCAAGGTTCTACGCAAGAATGTAACCACCAGCGAAAGCCACGGCAACGACTGGGTCGTCACGGGCGGCCTCGACAGCGGCGACCAGGTGATCGTCGCGGGCCTGCAGGGTGCGCACGAGGGCGGCAAGGCCCAGGCGGCTCCTTGGCAGCCGCCGCCGGCCACGGCGAGCCCGCCACCTGCCGCCCGCACTCCGTAGGAAATCCGCGTCATGCCTAATTTCTTCATCGATCGCCCGATATTTGCATGGGTCATTTCCATATTGATTTGTCTCGGCGGCGTCATCTCGATGACCAGCATGGGAATCGCGGCGTATCCCGACATTGCGCCGCCCCAAGTGACGGTCACGGCGACCTACCCCGGCGCCAATGCCGCCACCATGGAATCGACGGTCACGCAGGTCATCGAGCAGCAGCTCACCGGCCTCGATAATCTTCTGTATTTCACCTCGACATCCAACAGCAACGGCACTGCAACCATTACTCTGAGCTTTGCGACCGGCACCAACCAGGACATCGCCGAGGTACAGGTGCAGAACAAGGTCGCCCTGGCGCAGCCCCTGTTGCCCAGCGAGGTGACGCAGCAGGGCGTTATCGTCGCGAAGGCCAGCCCCGACATCCTGTTGTTCGTCGCCCTGTCGTCCAACAACGCGTCAGTCAATGCGGGCCGCCTCAGCGACATCCTCGCCTCGCAGATCCAGCCGGTGCTGGCGCGAATAAGCGGCATCGGCAACACGTTCTTGCTGGGCTCCGAATACGCGATACGCATCTGGCTGGACACCGACAAGCTGCAGGGCTACGGGCTCTCTTCCACCCAAGTGCTGAGTGCAATCAACGCGCAAAACGCGCAGTTCGCCACCGGCTCGCTCGGCGCGGATCCGGCCGTCAAAGGTCAGACCTTCACAGCCACCGTGTCCGGCGATACCCTGTTCTCCTCGCCCCAGCAGTTCAACGACATCATCCTGCTGACCAACAGTGACGGCACCACGGTCCGCCTGAGCGATGTCGCCCGCGTTAGCTTCGGGGGCCAGAGCTACGGGAATTCCGCGGTCTGGAACGGCAAGCAGGCGGGCGGTCTGGGGCTCTTTCTGCTGCCCGGCGCCAATGCCCTGGCGATCGCGAAGGCGGTCAAAGCGGAAATGGCCGTTCTGGCCAAGGATTTGCCGCAGGGGGTGGCCTGGGACATTCCCTATGACACGACACCGTTCATCACCGCCTCCATGACCGACGTGGCGAAGACCCTGGTCGAGGCCATCGCTCTCGTGTTCGTGGTCATGCTGATCTTCCTGCAGAACATACGAGCCACCATCATTCCGACGCTGGTGATTCCCGTCGCCCTCCTCGGGACCTTCATAGGGCTGTCTGCACTGCACTTCTCGATCAATCAGTTGACGCTGTTCGGCATGGTTCTGGCGATCGGCATCGTCGTGGATGACGCCATCGTGGTGATCGAAAATGTCGAACGCATCATGGATGAGGAGCGCCTTGATCCCAGGGCGGCCACACGCAAGGCCATGGGCCAGATCACCGGCGCAATCATCGCCATCACGGTGGTGCTGGCCGCGGTGTTCGTACCCTCGGCCCTGCAGCCCGGCGCAACCGGCATCATCTACTCGCAATTTGCGCTCACCATCGCGTTGTCCATGGGCTTCTCGGCACTTCTGGCGCTGTCATTCACTCCCTCTCTTTGCGCGGCGATCCTTCGGCCACGCCATGAAGGCGAGCAGAAAAAGAACGTGGCGTTCCGCTGGTTCGACAAGGGATTCAGCTGGGTGGGCACAACCTACATCGGCCACATCGGTGCCGCCGTGCGTCGAGCGCCGCGCTGGATGCTGGTCTTCGCACTGATCACGGTAGTTGCAGGATTCTTCTACACGCGTCTGCCTACGAGCTTCGTCCCCGATGAGGATCAGGGCTTCATGCTCGGGATAGTCACCCTGCCGTCGGGCGCGACCCTGCAGCGCACCGCTCAGGTCATGGACAAGGTGCGCGACACGCTGGAACACAGCGCCATCGGCAAAGACATCGACGGCGTATTCCAGCCCGAGGGCTTCAGCTTCGTCGGGCAAAGTGAAAACGTGGGCATGGCCTTCATCAAGCTGAAGGATTGGAGCAAGCGTTCCCGGACGGCCATGCAGCTCATACCGGAGGCAAACAAGATTCTGAAGGGCGTCACCGAGGCTCAAATCTTCGTGGTGAACCTGCCCACCATCCGCGGCCTGAGCCAGTTCGGCGGCGTCGACATGTACCTACAGGCCCGCGCCGGCCAAACGCGGGCGCAGCTGACCAGCGCTCAAAAGACCCTGCTCGATGAGGCCGGCAAGAGTCCCATGCTCACCGGCACCCGCCCCAACTCGCTGCCTGAAGCACCGGAGCTGCAGATAGCGGTGGATCGGGTGCAGGCGCAAACAATGGGGTTATCGCTGAGCGACGTCTACCAGGCCATTCAACTGCAGCTGGCCCCCAACTACATTGATCAGTTCACGTATGGCGGACGGGTCAAGCGTGTCTACGTCCAGGCTGATGCGCCGTTTCGGCGAGGCACCGACGCATTCCAGCACATGTACACCCCCAGCGGAATCAGCAATGCCGCGGCCGGCGCGGCCGGCTCTGCCGCCCAAGGCTCCAACACCAGCGGCTACGTGACCCCCGTCAATCCCACAGTCAGCAATACTTCGATCAGCCCCTACAACATGGTGCCGCTGTCGAGCGTGGTCAAGTCAAATTGGGGCGTAGGACCGCAGGCACTGCCGCGCTACAACGGCTATGCCGCCGTGGAGATCGTTGGCAATGCCGCGTCCGGGTATTCCACCGGCCAGGCCATGCAGGCCTTACAGAACATCATCAACAAGTCCCTGCCCGGGGGCTTTGCCTCCGATTGGACGGGACAGTCCTATCAGGAAATCCTGGCCGGCAATTCGGCCACTCTGCTGTTGGTGCTGTCGATCGTGGTCGTATTCCTTTGCCTCGCCGCTCTGTACGAGAGCTGGTCGATTCCCGTGGCCGTGCTCCTGGTGGTTCCGCTGGGTGTGTTGGGCATGGTGATATTCTGCAAGCTCGGCGGCATACCCAACGACATCTATTTCAAGATCGGACTCGTCACGGTGATTGGCCTCGCGGCAAAGAACGCCATCCTGATCGTAGAATTCGCGGTCGACGGGCAGGCCAAGGGCAAGACGCTATTCGACGCGGTGATTGAGGCGGGCAAGCTTCGATTGCGTCCCATACTCATGACCTCGATGGCGTTCATCTTGGGCGTATTACCGCTGGTCCTCTCGAGCGGCGCCGGTGCCGCCTCGCGTCACGAGATTGGCACAGGCGTGATAGGCGGCATGTTATTCGCCACTTTCCTGGGCTTGCTGATGATCCCTGTGTTCTACGTGATCGTGCGAACCCTGCTGGGCGACAAGCTGGACGAGATAGCTCACAAGCCGCGCCAAGGGGGTTAAGAACCGGAATTCCTTCATGAGCGCGGGAATCGAGGACTTCCGCTGGCACGGTCTGCGGTGCCCAGGAGCGAAATTCTGCCAGCCACATCGCATCTATACGTCTGGCTGCGGAGTGGCACCTTGGTGAAGTCCAGACAACCCTTTGGGATGGTGCAGCAATACCGCGCGAATGCGGAGACCTGTAGTCATATAAAGAAATCCGAAAAGGCAAACCATTGCGAGAGTTAGTGCTTCCAGAATTACCCCGAATGGCCTTGACGATGTTGTTACGATAACGGCTACAAATCCAACGAGTGCGTTTAGCAGCAATAGAAATCCCAGTAGACAGAAAAAATTTGCTTCGGCTAATGCAAGTGCAACTCTGTCACCGTCGCCCTCGATCCAATCCGATATCTGCTGCACGCGCGACGCCCGCTTCTCTCGGCCGCGTTTCGATATTCCGCGCAGATGCAGAATCACCGAGCCGGAACTCAGGCTCTTGTCCAACAGCCGTTGCAGGTAATTCGCAACAACGTGTAGCACTAAGGCTGCAAACACGACAAATATCCAAAAGTGTGGGGGTATAATTTGCTGAAGAAAGTCGCTCATGCAATTCTCCCTACTATGTTCCCGCCAGTGGTGCCACACCGACGCTACCACGGCAACGCCTTGGTGATATAAGTTACTATCGGCGGATAATGACCGTATCGTTGCGTCCACTTTTGGAAAATTGGTGGCTTACCAAATGCGGATACCGCCCAAACGCGGAGTGCCGACGCAAGTTACCCCAATAAGCGATGGCGCTCGTCAGTCCCTGTAGTTGTTCAAAGCGTCGCCGAGGCCGTTCCTGAGCGTGCCCAGCCAGGGTTCGTAATTCCTCCACTGGTCGACGCCTTCGCGGCTGATGGGCTGTCGCACCTGCTCCGAACTGGCCGTGCGCACGTTACGCTCAGTCTTATGGAACTCCAGGCAGGTCGGCTCGAAGCGCAGGCCACAGAAGTCCAGGATGCGACGCACATTGCCCTCCAGGTCCTCCACCATGTCTTCGTGCTGCACCGTCAGGATCCACCCCGGCAACGCCTCGCTCCAGTGCCGCATGAGCTCGAGATAGTTGCGGTAGTAGTGCGCGATGTCCCCGATGCTGTAACTGAACTCCTGGCCGCCCGAGAACAGTTGCTTCAGGTTGCCGAAGCAGCAGGCCATGGGTTCGCGCCGAGCGTCGATGATTTTCGCATTCGGCAGCATCAAGTGGATGAGGCCGATGTCGCGGAAGTTGTCCGGCAGCTTGTCGATGAAGAACGGGCGCGGCTTCTGGCGGTAGATCCGGGTGTCGGCCATGTAGCGTTCGCCGAACTTGCGGAAGTCCTCCGGGCCCAACTCGGCCAGCACTCCCGGGTAGCGCGGGTTCTCCGGGTCCGTGGCGCGGCCGCGCAACGTCATGACGATGCGTTGGATGTCCGCCAGTTCCTGGGTGCCCTCGACCTCTGAATGCGAAGCCAGGATCTGCTCGATGAGCGTCGAGCCGGAGCGCGTCAGCCCCAGGATGAAGATGGGATCCTTGTCCGCGACGCCCCAGCCCCTGCGCGCCTCGAAGAATTCCCGTGTGCAGACCCCCTTCGTCAGCCGGACGTGGACCTCGGCGAGCCTGGGCAGGTAGCGAACTTCCGCGCACTTGAGCGCATTGCCGCGCTCGTAGTACGGCCAAGAGTCGGCGTAATTCTTCTGATCTTCCAGTGCCTTGCCCAGCGCGAAGCACAGGTGGTAGCGGTCCACGAGGGATGTAGCGGGTGCAGCTTCCGCCGACCGCATGCGCGCGACGTCGTCTGCGGAAAAGCGGAAGGTCTTGAGGTTCGCGAGGCTCCACCAGGCCTCGCCCGATTCCGGCCACGCGGCGATGGCGGCACGGTAGCCTTGGATCGCCTCCGTCTGGTGCCCCTGGGCTCTCAGCGCGAGAGCGATCCACAAGTGCAGCTCTGCGGATTCTCGTCCCGGCTGGGCACGCCTAAGCAGCCGACGGTACAGGCTGATCCCGGGCTCATAGTCGCCCTGCTTGATGCAGGCCTCTCCGTACTGCCGGAGGTACGCTCTGTTACCCGGATCGAGATCAAGCAGCTGCTTGATCTCCTGGCGGGACCGCACGTACTTGTGTTGATCGAGCAACGCTCGGGCGTAGTCGGCACGCGCGGCGCGGTACCCGGGGACCCGCTGCACGACTGCTTCCAGCAGCAGCTCCGCATCGTCCCGCAACCCGCGTGCGATGCAGACGCGCCCCAGCAGTCGCATGGCCTCGATGTGCTCGCCATGCAGCGCCAGGTATATCCGCAGGACGCGCTCGGCATGCATGAACTCCCCGTCAGCGAACAGGCTGCCGGCCTGGATGATCTCCGGGGGCAGGTTGCGCAGCGTGGCGAGACGATCCGCAATCCTGGCGGCGTTCTCTTCATCCCCCATTCCCTGATACAGGGTGTGCAGCATCTGCCAACTGGCCGGCAGGGCGGCGTTGATATTCACGGCCCGCCAGAAGGCGTCTATAGCTTGCGGGGCATTGTTCAGAGCGGCGTAACAGTGGCCACGCTCCTCGTACAAGCGACTGTAACCGGGATGAAGCTGCTGCAGCCGCTCCAGCACGCCCAGCGCCTCGTCGAAACGGCAACCTAAGCGCAGGTTCATGGCCTGCAGGTAAAGCTCGCCGCGGTTCTGCGGAAATTGCGACAGCAGTTCGGCTGAGGAACTCATAACAACCGCAGTCAATGAGGGGGCAAAAAAACTGGACGGTCGGCACTCTGCTACACATGATCCTACAGCAACACCCGCGAGAATTTTTAGTCCAGTCGCGGGCTTCCAGCGAGGTCCCGAAGAGGAGCCTCCGGTTGCCGTGATCGCGTCACAAACTCTTCACGGCGACTTAACAATTCCGTCCTAGGCTGCCGATGCAGCCGCGTGGCAGCACGTCGTTACCACATCGTTGAATTCAACGCCTGGATCTCTATCCGGCAAGGGAGGTTTTGTGGCCAATGATCGCAAGCTGACGGACCGTCGTGAATTTTTGCAGCTAATGGGCCTGGGCACCGCCGCCGCCCTCCTCGATTCGTCCATCGCCAAGGCGCTGACGATTCCGGCGAACTTCAAGACCGGCACCATCAAGGACGTCGAGCACATCGTCATCCTGATGCAGGAGAACAACTCGTTCGACGAGGTATTCGGTACCCTGCGTGGCGTGCGCGGCTTCTCGGACCCGCGCGCGGTCAAGCAGAAGAATGGTAACCCCGTGTTCCTGCAGCCGGCCGCGCCGACGGTCGGCGCTCCCCCCACCGGCTATGTGGAAAACGGCGTGACCTATGGCTGGCCCGCCAATCAATACGGCGGTGTGACCGCCGATCTGGTGGTGCCGCCATTCCAGATCAATGCGTCGGCCGCGACCGCGGCGAACGCGCCCTCCGCCACCCTTCCGACCGACAGTTTGAATCTGGTGTACCGTCCGGGACTGGACCACGGCTGGCCTCTCGGCACCGAAGCACGAGACGGCGGTGAGTGGGATGGCTGGGTCCCGGCCAAGAATCCCCTGACCATGGCGTACCGGGAGCGGCCGGACGTTCCGTATCACCGCGCGCTGGCCGATGCCTTCACCGTCGGCGACAACTACTACTGCTCGTTCCGTGGTCCGACCAACGTGAACCGCTGCTACCTGTGGACGGGTTGCAACGGCAACATCCCGGGCAACATCCTGCCCAACGGTACTCCAACCGCCCAGGGCACCAACGGCCATGGCGGCGGCATCGTGCTCAGCAACGGTTATGTGAATGGCTACCCGCTGTCTTGGCCGACCTACCCGGAGATGCTGCAGGCCGGCGGCGTCAGCTGGCGCATCTACCAGGATATCGTGGGTGACACAGTGTCGACCCCGACCGTCATCACCAACGACCAGGGCAGCGGGCCGATTCCGACGAACTCCGCTGGTCAACCGGTCTGCAATGGCAGCTTCGTCGGCACCTATACCGACAACCCGGTGTTGTACTTCCAACAGTATGTCGCTGCGTCGGCCAGCTCGCCGCTATTCGAGAAGGCCGCGACGGGCACTGCCCTCGCCTACAACACGCCCGCGCTCACGGCACCCCGCGCTGCGTGGGAGACCTGGGCCGAGGGCCTGTTCGCCCAGTTTCAGAGCGACGTTAAGAACGGCACGCTGCCGCAGGTATCTTGGCTGGTCGCCCCCTACGGCTATAGCGAGCACCCGGCCGCCCCGAACGGTTACGGTGCCTGGTACATCTCTCAGGTGCTGGACATACTGACTTCCAACCCGGAAGTGTTCAGCAAGACCGTGTTCATCATCAACTACGACGAGAACGATGGTTCCTTCGACCACCTGCCAGCGCCAGTCCCGGCGATCAGCACTGACGGTTCGGACGGTGCCACGACGATCACCGCCGACTATGAGCAGGTGCCGGGCTCGCCTGCGCTGCCAATGGGTTTCGGCTTCCGTGTACCGTTCCTGGTAGTCTCGCCCTGGAGCAAGGGCGGCTACGTGAACTCTGAACTGTCGGATCACACCTCGGTCGTCAAGTTCATAGAGAAGCGCTTCGGAGTGCATTGCCCGAACATCACGCCCTGGCGCCGTGCAGTGAGTAGTGATTTGACCTCCTTCTTCAACTTCGCCAACCCCAACGGTCCGGCCCCGCGGTTGCCGAACACATCCGCGTGGCTGCCGGAGGAGCTGCCTTCGGGTGGCGGTTCCAGCCTGACTCCGTCATCGGATTCGCAGATCACCTTAGGCATCCCGAAGCAAGAGAAGGGCGTGCGCCCAGCGCGCGCCCTTCCGTACGACCTGGAGGTCACCGCTGAGCTGAACGCCTCCGCCGGCACCGTGACCCTGACGTTCAACAACAGCGGCCGCAAGGCCGCGGTGTTCTCGGTGCGTTCGGTCAACGCCGCGGACGCCGTGCGTGCCTACACCGTAGAATCGGGCAAGTCGCTGTCGGGCACCTGGGACATTTCGCTGGTCTACGGCCTGTCGGTTTACGGGCCGAACGGCTTCCTGCGCCAGTTCAACGGCAGCAACGACAGCTCCGCCGCGGTGCTTGGCGTTACTGCGACGCACGGATTCGGGGGCTGCGGCTCGTTCGTCCTGCAAGTCGCCAACCTGACCGAGAACAAGGCGAGCGTCACGGTGACCGACGCCTATACGGGTAAGATCGTCCCCGCGTTCTTCACCCGCCATGGCGAGGAATTTGTGTACGACTGGTCGTTGGAAGAGTTTCAGGGTTGGTATGACCTCGTCATCACGGTCGAGCAGGACCCGACCTTCCAGTATCGCTTCGCGGGCCACATCGAGACCGGCCGCGAGAGCATCTCGGATCCGGCGATGGGTGGTGTTGTCACTCTGAAGGTTCCTGTCTGATCTGAGGCGATGAGCGGCGGGCAACCCCGACGGATTATGCCGCGCCGCAATATGAGGCGGTCTCACAGGATGTGCGCAGGGTTGATCGACCTTGGCCCCCGAATCTAAGGCGAACTGCCCGGGTCAGGGCGTAGAGGATTTTTGCCGGATTTACAGGGGCGTTCGGGGGCTCCTTTTGGGCGGGGTCAGCGCTTGAAATTTTGGCCACCATCCCTAGTTTCTGCCGCAGATGCCCCTGCCGGCATCTGAAAGAGACTGAAACCAAGATCGCATAACCTATAAGGAGTGGTGCCATGAGTTCTGTGATGCGACAAGATCCCTGGGGCGTGATGCCGCGCCTGCAAGAAGAAATCAATCGTCTGTTCGGCAACACGCGCGAGAATGACAGCAGTTCCGCGATGGCCGCCTGGGTTCCGCCGGTGGACATCCATGAATACGCGAATCGCTTCGAACTGTATGTTGACCTGCCAGGCATCGATCCTGCCGAAGTGGAATTGACGCTCGAAGGAGGAGTACTCACTCTGTCCGGCGATCGGCGCGAGCAAGTTCTGACGAAAAGCGGCGAAGACCTGCAGGGTCGGCGTACCGAGCGAGGATATGGCCATTTTCATCGGCGCTTCGTCTTGCCTGACACAGTGGACGGCGAGAAAGTCAACGCCACTGGAAAGAACGGCGTGCTGACCATCACGATTCCGAAGCAAGCGAAAGCGCTGCCAAGGCGCATTCAAATCGGCGCCTGATCCGATGGCTGTCTCGACCATGGCGCGGCGAAATCCGCGACATGGTCGAGCATGCCCACCCAGAAAACAAAATAAGTAAATTTTTGGTGGCCACGGAGGGAATTGATGCCGTGATGGCCCGGGCGTCTCCTTGTTGCAGCTTGAATGAAATTATTGCGATACTTGATCTATAGGATCAATTACCAGTGTTAATTTATCCCTTCCTGTCTTGTGATTGTATAATTTGAACGCTATAGTTGATCTATGGCGGCAAATAATGATTCTTTTTCATTCAAGCGGGTGCTGAGCGAACTCCCTCGCGGCGAACCCCTGAGCACCGCCGCATTGCTGACTTATGGCGTCAGCGCATTCAGAGCCTCGGCACTCGCACGCGCTGGATGGCTCACTCACCTTGGTCGTGGCATCTACATGCTGCCCGGCGACACGCTTACCCGCGACGGTTGTTTGGCATATCTCGGTCACCACATGCCTGGCCTTCACGTCGGCGGAAAGACCGCCCTCGCGTGGCGCGGAATCCGGCAGAACATCAGCTTTCGAGAAGTCCTGACCTTATGGGGCGATAAGCCGAAGCCCTTGCCGGCCTGGTTTACACAGCGTTTTGCCAGCCGCTACCAATCGACCCAGCTGTTCGATGGGGAATTACCGAACGGGTTCGGGCTGCAGCCAATCCCAAACGGCCGGCCTGAAATACTCGTCTCCGCACCCGAGCGGGCGCTCCTCGAACTCCTCAGCGACGTAGGAAAAGTTCAATCGCTTCAGGAAACGCGGCAACTCGTCGAGAATCTGCGCACGTTACGCGAGAAGACCTTCGACAAGTTGCTGGCACACACGACTAGGGTCAAGGTTGTCCGCCTGGCAGAGCTGGTGGGAAGAGAGCTTGATCTCCCATGGGCGGCCGCTGCCAAGCGGCATAGCCAACGAATAGGCGGTGGAAAACGCTGGGTGGCGGTTGCGAAATCCGGCGAGCGCCTTGACCTGAGGCGTTCATGAACCAGGAATACGTTGACACCGTCCGATTGCTGTTGGCGATAGCTCCCGCGGTGTTCCAGTCGCCGCGCCTCGCACTTAAGGGCGGCACGGCGCTCAACTTGTTCCTGCACGACATGCCGAGGCTCTCTGTCGACATCGACGTTGTGTTTACCGATCACACTCTCGGTCGCGAGGACGCACTGCGCGCGATTGCAGCGGACCTCAAGGCCGCCAAGACCGCAATTTTTGCCTTGGGCTACCGCGCTAGCTTGCCCACCACGAAAAGCGGCGATGACGTCAAACTGTTCGTCGAAGACAACGGATTGCGGATCAAAGTCGAAGTCAACTTCGTCTTTCGAGGTACCGTATTGCCCGTCACGCAACGGCCTCTCATGCCTATCGCCCAAGAACTTTTCACGAGCGACATCGTCTTGCCGGTTCTTGATCCCGCCGAACTCTACGGAGGTAAGCTAGTCGCCGCTTTGGACCGGCAGCATCCCCGAGACATGTTCGACGTATTGAAGATGCTCGAGCGGTTCGGCTGGCAGCCCTCCTTCGTAGATTGCTTCGTTGCGTATCTCGCCGGTCACAATCGCCCCGTTCACGAAGTGCTGTTCCCGAAGGTTTTGCCGCTGGAGCCGGTTTTCACCAACGAATTCGCAGGGCTAACGAACGACGAGGTCGCGCTAACCCTGCTAGAGCAGACCCAGAAACGGCTCATAACCGAGCTTCCGCGCGCTTTGATCCAACGGCATCGTGACTTTCTCCTGTCGTTGGTGCGCGCTGAGCCTGAGTGGGACTTGATGCCGTTCCCCAATCTACAGCATCTTCCGGCGCTGCAATGGAAACTGCTCAATCTGCGCAAGCTCAAGGTACGCAATGCCGGACGATTCTCGGCTCAACACGATGAACTTGCGGACGGGTTCAGGGACATCTCATAACAAGCGGCATACTGAGTTTTGCCAGAAAGCTCATGCGGGGCGATGCAGGATCTCTACAGCGGCTCTCATCGAAACGCGCGTTACTTGCGATTTGCCCCTCAATTCCGCAGTGCGCGCAGGCTGGCCTTGTTGGAAACTATTGAACTATGGATAGACGCCGCAAGCGCGACAAGCATCTGCCGCAGAAGGGCTACTTCGAGTCTGGGCGCTATTGGTTCAAACTCAAGTTGTCGAAGGATCCCCGCGTCACGGAAAGATCGTAGAGAGCTCCCGTCCCGCAGCACAAGCGTCCGAGGTCTCGCACAATAAATATGCAATTCGACTTGCTTCCAAAAGGTCGCTAAGTTCTGCGGAATGTCGAAATTTCGAGAAGGCCTTGAGGTCTCCGAGATACTCCGTTCGAATCTGCTTCAGTTCAGTAGAGCGCGATTCGACAGCGACGACCGCAATTGTCGGGTCGCTGCTCGGACCCGATGGAGCTTCGATCAAGTGGCTGGTCCAGTACTGTTGTGAAAGCGCCAGTGCGATAAGCCCGACCATTTCGGGCGGCGGCTCCATAGCGGGGTCGAGACTTGGCCGTCCATGCGCCTGCGCGGCAGCGTCGGCTTCAGTGACAATCGGCTGCAGTCGGTGTTGCAATGAAATGAACCGGCGGCCGACCGCGGAGCGGTAGAAATCGAGCAACTCATCTATCTCTCGATCCAAAAGGAATTCACCATCGATCTCCTTGTTCACCGATAACAAACGCTCCATGGTCGCGCCCGCCGGCGCGAATCGGCCGGCGGCGGAATGATCGAGGCGCGCCACAACCAGATCATGTTGGTATAGAAGGAGTTCATTCAACGCCGGCGAATTTCCGGTGTATTTCCTGTGCATCGGCGTCCAAGCCGGCTTTGGACAATTGTCGAAGAGATGCTGGTGCACCTCGGCGATCAACGTCCCCTTCACCCAGGTCTCACTCTGTGAGTGCCAGATGCCAGCATGAATCTTCCCGTCCATCTCATTGGGGGGGCTGATGCTAAAGACAAAGGTTTTCCCTTGAATGAAGCCTTCCAGCTGTCTGGACTTCGAACGGACCAGGGCATCCGGAGCGTGCAGCGTGCCATCGTATTCCGGGAAGCTCGTCGCCGTTACTGCTACGACGACCGATCGGATGTCTCCGACTTTCGGCACTTTACGATCGGGAAGGGACACCCCGAGAATTCTCTCGATGCCGATGTCGAGACGCAACGATCGCTGTTTACATACCTTTCCCTCGTCCATTTGAGGTTGAAACGTACAATCAGACGCACTCGCGTTGACCACCCTGGCGACGGTAATGAGATTGGAATCACAGAGGATCTCAGACGGAGCCGCCGGCAGCGAGGCGTGAACGACAGATGGTCCAGCAATTAGCAGAAGGGGCACAATCCGCTTCGCCGCCCACAACACAATCGGTGGAAATGCGGCGAAGTCCGGCGGATTAAGAGCATTTTTACTTGGAGCATCAAGTGTCATCTCGATATCCCTTCGCAATCCATGCACAAATCACCACGCGCCTCGCCGGGCGCCAAGATACTCAATATACTTGGTGAAGCGAGATGCCCCACAATTCATCCTCGTCGCAGAGAAACCGAGATCGGCCTGCCGCGGTTCGCCGCTCCCAGTCGGGATAGAATCGCTCGACAGCAGCTCGTTTGATACCAAATTCGATCCGATCGCCGCCACCTATTGCGCGTGTGGGATCGATGTCATAGTCCATTGTTCCTTTGCATCTCGGATCCCGCTCCGAGCTGTATGGGCACAGATCTCGAAATGTGAATGGAGGCGGGCCGAAGACCTCTGTGATTGATTTGACCTCGATCGGTGAGTCCTGGCTATTCAAAACTACGTCGATCGACCCGAGATGGGAAAAGCCGTCCGGATGACCCCCGTCGGGGACCTTGGAAGCACGTTCCAGCTCCAACTTCACCTCGATCTTGGCACCGACCAAGGGGCCACGCTTGACCTCAGCGACCCCCTCTCTCCCTAGAAAGCGCTGATTCGGATCGGGCTTTTCGAACCATCTCGTCCACGTCACAGACGAAGCGTTGAAGAATCTCCTTAGTACACGCGAATCGAAGAAATTTCGCTGCGCAAATAGCTGCCGATCAAATGCCAGCTTGAAGTTCTGCAGTAGTTCCGTCCTCGTGCTCGGAAGCGTAAATAGGCTCGCCAGTTCCACGGCGCCGTACTCCTTCTGTGCAGGCGCGGGGTAGAGATCTCTGATCTGCTTCTCGGAGTCGTGCCAGTTAACGTCAGGGAGGTCGAGCTGTATCGTTTGTGTCGGCGTGCACTGATCGCTGGTGTTGGCCGATGCGGTCGGAACGTCGAAAGTAAATAGCATTGCCGGTATCAACAGAGTCCTGAGTTTCTTCGTAGCGCCACGCGGAGCAAAAATCCCGACGATCGGGCGACAAAGCTGTCGGCGGCTAACGCTCTTCATCGCATTTTCCTTTGCATGTGCCGGTATCTTGTCCATAAGGGGACCGCTCCCCGCGGTGAGACTACGTGGTTTTGCCCGTCGATGCAGGCGCACTCCAATAATTGCGCTTCGCGTTTGCTGTCCCGCTACTTGCGCAGTACCGCCGTGAGATTGATCTCCGAAACGCCGGCCAGGGCCTTCGACAGGGGACAGTTCTGCTTGGCGGTGGCGGCCAGCTTCTGGAATGCCGCCTCGTCGACCCCCGGCACCGCCGCCTCCAGCCGCAGATTGATGCGATCGATGAAGAACCCGCCGTCCTTCATCGCCAGTCGCACGGCGGCTTGAGTATCGACGGCTGCGGTCTCGAATCCCGCCGCATCGCAGGCGAACGAGAAGGCCATGGTGAAGCAGGCGGCGTGCGACGCCGCCAGCAGCTCCTCCGGATTCGTGCCGCGGCGGTCATTCTCGAAGCGGCTGGCGAAGCCATAGGGGTAGGACTTCAGAGCGTCGGTTTCGGTGCTGATCCTGCCGACACCCTTCTTGCCCCGGCCCTCCCAGTGAACGTTTGCGATCTTGTCGGTCATGGCGGCTCTCTCCTGCTGGTATGGGTTACTGGCTGGCTAGTAGTGGGGCAATGGGATAAATTCGGTTTCGCCGGGCACGTCGGGGAATTCCCGCCGCTCCCATCGCCCCTTGGCGTTCTCGATGCGCTCGTACGAGGAGGCGACGAAATTCCACCAGATGTGCCGCGGCGTGGGAAAGCGTTCGCCTCCCAGGAGCATGGCCCGAGTATCGCCGACGGCGCGCACCGCGGATTTTTTTCCGGGCTCGAGCAGGACCAGCTGGCCCACCGTCACCGCAGTCGCACCCACCTCGAGCGCGCCCTGCACCACATACAGTGCCCTTTCGGCCGGGTCCGGCGGCAACTCGAGCACGGCCCCCGGCGCCATTTGCGCGTCCACATACAGTGTGGGCCACAGCGTGGCGACGGGGGAGCGCATTCCGAAGAGCTCACCGGCGATCACCGTCAATTTGACGCCATCCGCTGCGTGCGATGGGAGCGACGCCGCCGGGTAGTGCTCGAAATTCGGCTCTCCGTCCTCCTGCCCGTCGGGCAAGGCGACCCAGCTCTGAATGCCATGCACGTACTCGCCCGACGTACGCGCCGCGCGCGGAGTTCTCTCGGAATGCGCGATACCGCGCCCCGCCGACATCCAATTGATGTCGCCCGGCAGGATTTCGCGCACCGTGCCCAAGCTGTCGCGGTGTTCCAGGGAGCCGGCGAACAGGTAGGTGACCGTGGCGAGCGCAATGTGCGGATGCGGCCTCACGTCGATGCCGAACCCGGGTGCAAATTGCGTCGGCCCCAGGTGATCGAAAAAAATGAACGGCCCGACCATCTGCCCGCCTTCGTAAGGCAGCACTCGGCGCACGACAAAACCGCCCAAGTCGCGTTCGCGCGAACCAATCACTCGTAGGATGCTCATGTCAGTTGTTCTCGCGCGCGATCGCCACCGCGCGCGCCACCTCGCGGCGGGCCTCCTCGATGTGGCGCATCACGCGCAGCTGCAGCGCTTGGGCGTCGGGCTGATCTTCCTCGCCCGCGACGTCCCGCCTGGCCCTGTCCAGCAGATCCATCGCCTTCTGAAAGCGGCCGGTGCGCGCCAGGTGAGTATCGACCGGAACGCGATTCTCGATGTCGTTGCCGCTCATGATGGCCTCGCGCTTGATCGCGTTGATCGCCCTGTCGATCTCGAAGATGGCGCGCTCGGCTCGGGCGTCCGCGGGTTCGTTGCCGAAATGCTCGAGGTGCTCGCGCGCGTCGCGCAGATCGCTGAGCGCATGCAAATAGTTGGGACCTCTGACGGAGTCGTCGGCCCACGCGGGCGCCGCGGCGATGAGCGCGGCGGCGGCAGCGGCGGCGGCGGCCGCAGTGGCGACGCCGGCGGCGAAATGCAGCAATCTGGAATGCATCGCTAAGTCTCCTGCCGGCGAGAGCCGGTCGTCGATGCGCAATGATAGAATCCATCCCTCGCAAAAGAAACTAGAAACGGGATGTGCCCCATGCCTGCAGAATTCGATGGTTGCCTGCGCCTGCGGCGGGCGAGTTTTTCACTCGCCGCCGCCGCTTTCTTCATGGCCGGCGCCGCCCGCGCCGCTCCGCCGCCCGAGCTGATTCTATTTCACGGCAGGATACTGACGGTGGATGCGCAGGATTCGATCGCCGAAGGCGTGGCGATTCGCGACGGAAAAATCGTCGCGCTCGGCACCGACCGCGAGGTTCTGCGCCTCGCCGGCCCCGCCACCCGCCGCATCGATTTGCACGGCCGGACTGCGACGCCGGGGCTCATCGACAGCCATGCGCACATCGCCGACGGCGGAGTCGGGGAGCTCTATCACGTGGATCTCAGCGACGCCTCGAGCGTCGCCGAGGTGGTGCGGCGCGTACGGCTGAGAATTGCCGCACTGAAGCCCGGCGAATGGCTGCTGGGCGACGGCTGGGACGAGGGCAAGCTCGCCGAGCGGCGCTATGTCACCGCCGCCGATCTCGATCCGGTCTCCGCGCACAATCCGGTGTGGTTGACTCACACCACCGGGCACTACGGCACGGCCAATTCGGCCGCGCTGAAGCTCGCGAAGATTTCCGCGGCCTCCGAGGATCCGCCGGCCGGCACCATCGACCGCGACGCCGCCCGGGCACCCACCGGGGTGTTGAAGGAATCGGCACAGGACGCCGTGGTCAATCTCATTCCGCCGCCCACGGCGCGGCAGCAGCGCGACGGCATACTGAAGAGCATCGAGGACCTGCATCGAGAGGGCGTCACCGCGGTCAAGGATCCGGCCATCGGTCAGCCGGTGTGGGATGCGTATCGCGAACTGCTGCGCGAGGGCAAATTGTCGGAGCATGTGTGCGTGCTGTGGTACGCGGGCAGCACGCTGGCCTCGGCGCAGGCCGCGCTTGCCTCGATACAGAGATCGCCCCGGCCGCCGCAATCGCTGGGCGAAGGCCGCCTCCTGTCCTGCGGCGCGAAGATATTCATGGACGGCAGCGGCGGCGCGCGCACGGCGTGGATGACGGAGGTCTGGCACAAGAATTCCACCGATATCGACCAGGGCAATTTCGGCTACCCGTCGACGGATCCCGGGGTGTATCGCCAGATGGTCGAACTCTTCCACCGCGCGGGCGTACACGTGGGAACTCACGCGGTCGGCGACCGCGCCATCGATTGGGTGGTGGACACCTATGCGCAGGTGCTGGGCGAAACGCCGACCACCGGCCTCAGGCACAGCATCATCCACGCCAATATTCCGAGCGACCACGCCCTCAAAACCATGGCCGAACTGCAAACGCGCTACGACGCCGGATATCCGGAAGCGCAGGCGCCCTTCATGTGGTGGATCGGCGATACATACGCGGGCAACTTCGGACCTGAACGGGCGCTGCGCCTGGTGCCGCTCAACACCTATTTGAAAATGGGCATCCGCTGGGGCGGCGGCTCCGACTACCCCGTCACGCCGCTCGCCGCGCGCTACGGACTCTGGGCGTCGGTGCAGCGGGAAACGCTGAAGGGCACGTACGGCGCGCATCCCTTCGGCACGGCCGAATCCGTCGACATTCACTCAGCTCTGCGCTCCTACACCGTATGGGGGGCGCGTCAGCTGTTTCTCGAGGATCGCATCGGCTCGCTCGAGATCGGAAAAGACGCCGATATCGCGGTTTGGGACCGCGACATGTACACGATGCCGTCGGCGCAACTGCGCAATCTGAAATGCACCATGACGCTGTTCAAAGGTAAAGTGGTGTACGACTCGAAGCGCCCGTAACGATGCTACCTGCGCCCCGGCAGCACGGGCGCGCCTCGGAGACATTCGACATGGTCAAGAAAAAAAACCATCCGGTGACCCGCGACGATGCGGAGGCCGCCGTGCGCACATTGCTGCGCTGGGCCGGCGATGATCCTGCCCGCGAAGGACTGAAGGAGACTCCGAAGCGCGTCGTCAACGCCTACACCGATTGGTTTTCCGGTTATTCGATCGATCCGGGGGCGTATCTGCGCCGTACCTTCGAGGAAGTCGAGGGGTACGATGAAATGGTGGTGCTGCGCGATATCGGCTTCGAATCCTTCTGCGAGCATCACATGGCGCCCATCATCGGGCGCGCGCACGTGGGCTACCTGCCCACCGAGCGGGTGGTCGGCATCAGCAAGCTCGCGCGCGTGGTCGACGGGTATGCCCGGCGCTTTCAGGTGCAGGAGAAGCTCACCGCGCAGATCGCCGCGTGCATCGACGAGGTGCTCAAGCCCCGCGGCGTCGGGGTCGTCATCGATGCGGTCCATCAATGCATGACGACGCGCGGGGTTCACAAGCGCGGCGTCTCGATGATCACCAGCAAGATGCTCGGCACCTTCCGCGCGAATCCCAGCACCCGCGCCGAGTTCCTGCGGTTCATCGACATCGAAGGCCGCGCCCAGCGCTGATCAGCTTCGTTTACGCTCCACGGCGGCGCGCACGGGCATCAATTCGACCGAAAAGCTGTACTTGTGCTTCTCGCCGGGCTGCAGCGCGCCGACGCCGACCACTTGACGCGCGATCTTCTCGCCCCGCTCGTTTGTGATCGAGACCACGACGCAGTATTCGCAACTCTCGTCCCGCACCGCATGGCGGATCGAACCCTCGATCCGCATCGCCGACACCGCTGCGGTCTGCGGCTCCGCATTGGCCGAGCTGAAGCGCAGATGATGCTGGCAGCCGGGACAGATATTCGCGCTTTGCAGGACGACCGCTTTGCAGTGCGGACAAATCCTGGTCGCACCCAAGGGTCCGGCCCGAACAACACTCATGACGGAGCCTGTGCTAGCTGCCGCTGCCCACCAAGCCCGGCTTGATCTTCACCTTCTCGTCTTCCCAACCGAATTCAACGTGCCCGCGCATGCGCGAACCCGCGGCAACGGTGATCGATCCGGCCTTGACGTCGCCGACGATGACGCCGCCCTCCTGAACATCGACGCGCTTGGCGTTTTCGATGTTGCCCTGGAGCTCGCCGCCGACCACTACGATTGCGGCCAACACCTGGCCCGTCAGATGGGCTCCCGACTCGATGCTGAAGTTGCCGTCGATACGCACGTCGCCCTTGAAGCGTCCCGCCATGCGCACATTTCCCGAACCTTCGATTTTGCCTTCGATGTTCAGATTGGCCGCAATGACG
>Ga0209624_10000236_pt1 | contig 49702 bp, 46 predicted proteins | sample JacPinW_OM2H0_O1_FD_188565 | JGI IMG/M metagenome (GOLD analysis project Ga0209624, IMG submission 188565) | Forest soil microbial communities from Algoma, Ontario, Canada - Jack Pine, Ontario site 1_JW_OM2H0_O1 (SPAdes) (version 2) | ecosystem: Environmental > Terrestrial > Soil > Boreal...
ATTCTCGATCGAAGAAAGCCTTGTCCGCCTTTCGGCCGGTGCGCGGCGCCGCGCGCACACGCGCGTGAACGTCAGCCAGCCGCTCGGCGATCGGGCGCGTGCGGCCGTCGCGTTCGAGCGCTTCTTCGCAGGCGATGCGCACCGTTTCGGTCAGGCTGAGATTTCGGACGCGGGCCAGCCGCCGCACCGCCTCTGTGGCGGCCTCACCCTTGATGTGGAGCGGCATTTGTGCTCCTGGTTTCATGTACACGAATACACGACAATGTATACACTTAAACCTCGGTCTGCAACCAGTCTCTGATTAAGCGCCCAACAGCTCCGCCAGCGTCAGCGCGATCACTTCCGTCGCCTTGTACAAATCCGACAGCGGCAGGCGTTCATTGGCGCGATGGGCGTTGGCTTCCTCGATGGTGCGGGGGCCGGCGCCATAGAGCACGATCGGAACGCCCGCCTTCGCATAGTGCCGCGCGTCGGTGTAGAGCGGCACGCCGGAGGCTGCGATCGTTTCGCCCATCACCCGGCTCGCCTGGCGGCAGAGAATTTCGGTCAGCTTCGCTCCAGCCGGGGTCGGCGTCAGCGGCTCGGCTAACAGGATGCGCTTCACCTCAACCTTGGCGGCGGGATGAAGCGCCGCGGCGCGCGCGATAACGCTGCGCAATTCTGCTTCAACCTCCGCCGGATTTTCCTCAGGCACGATGCGCCGGTCCAGCCGGAACGTGACGCGATCGGGCACGACATTGGTGTTGATCCCGCCGGCTATGAGCCCGACCGTCATCTGCGGCGAGCCTATTCCGGATATCGTTGAGGTCCGCTCCTGAAGCCCGCCACGCCAGCCATAAAGCGCGGACAGGATTGCGTTCGCCGCTTCCAGCGCGTCGACGCCGGTCGAGGGGCGGGCGGCATGGGCGGAGCGGCCAAGGACCTCGACCTCCAGGTGAAGGGCGCCGTTATGGGCGTTGACGACGCCATATGAGAACCCCGCGCCGATCGCCAAATCCGGACGCGAGAGGCCGTTATCGAGCAGATAGCGCGGGCCGATTTCGCCGCCCGCCTCTTCGTCATAAGTGACGTGCAATTCGACCGCGCCATTGAGCGCCGCGCCGCACTTTTCGAGGGCCAGCATGGCGAAGGCGTAGGTCGCGATGTCCGATTTCGACACGGCGGCGCCGCGCCCATACAGCCAGCCGTCGACGATTCCCCCGCCGTAAGGGTCGTGCGTCCAGCCCGTACCCGGAGGAACCACGTCGCCATGGGCGTTGAGCGCAATCGTCGGGCCCTGCCGGAACTTGCGCCTGACGATCAGGTTGGTCGCCGAAATCATGTCGTTCGCCTTGACGAGCGGCTCGGGAACCTTGTGCCTCTCGACCTGAAAACCAAGGCTTTCCAGGAGTGCGGCGACGACTTCCGCGGAGCGGTTGCAATCTCCCGGCGGATTGTCCGACGGAATTTTCACGATCTCGGCGAGAAAACGCGTCTCCGCTTCCGCATGCTCGCGCACGAAGTCGCGTATCGCGCTCTCAACTGGCGTCATCGCGTTTCCCCCGTCGAATATTAGGCGTCGAAACCCTCAATGCGCATTCCGTCATAAGCCGGCGTCACATGCGCCGGCAGCTTCGCGCGCAAGGTCTCGTAATCGAGATCGGTGTGCAAGTTGGTGAGGATCGCGCGCCGCGGACGCATCGTCTCGATCCAAGACAAGGCCTCCTCGAGGCTGAAATGGGACGGGTGAGGGCGATAGCGCAAGGCGTCGATGATCCACACATCCAAGCCTTCGAGAAAAGGGCGGCTCGCCTCGGGAATGCGTTTCACATCAGGCGTGTAAGCGAGCGTTCCGAAGCGAAAGCCGAGCGCGCTGATATCGCCGTGGTCGAGATCGAACGGCATAGCCTCGACCGCTCCGCCCGGCCCCTCGACGCGGCATAGTTGGCCTGCGGTGAGACGCAGCTCGGCTGCGATCGGAGGATAAGAGCTTCCGTCAGGGGTTTGAAAAATATAGGCAAACGCCTGGTTTATTCTGAGCGAAGTCTGCGCGTTCATGTGCACGTCGAGGCGGCGCCGCATGGCCAAGCAAAGCGGCCTCAGATCGTCGATGCCGTGGGTGTGGTCCGCGTGGGGATGGCTCAAAAGGACGCCGTCGAGGCGCTTGACCTCGGCGCCGATCAACTGCTCCCGTAAATCAGGCGAGGTGTCGACCAGAACCGAAGTCGCGCCTTGAGACCCGAAGCGCTCCACGAGCACCGAACAGCGGAGGCGACGGTTCTTCGGGTTCGCGGGATCGCAAGCGCCCCACCCCTCCCCGACCCGCGGCACGCCGCCAGATGAAGCGCAGCCGAGGATGGTCAGTCGCAGCGTCAATGCGACGATCCAAGCGCCTGCAAAACCTTGCCGCTGGCCGGGGGCAGCCTGCCAAAGATTGCGTGGGTGTTGGCGCGCGTCGCGTCGGCGAGCGCAGCCGGCGTGATCCCGCGCGCTTCGGCGACCACGCCCGCGGTGGCGACGACGAAGGCCGGCTCATTGCGGCGGCTACGATGCGGCGCTGGCGCAAGATAGGGCGCGTCGGTCTCGACCAGAATGCGATCGAGCGGAACATCACGCGCGATGGCGCGCAAATCCTCGGACTTCTTGAACGTCACCACGCCGGAAAACGAGATCGAGAGCCCGAGGCCGAGGGCGCTCTCGGCGAGTTCACGCGAAGCGGTGAAGCAATGGAGCAGGGCGCGGAACCGCCCCTGCCCCATCTCCTCGGTCAGGATCGCCGCCGTGTCGGCGTCGGCGTCGCGCGTATGGATCACGAGCGGCAGATCAAGCTCGCGAGCAAGCGCAATATGCCCGCGAAAGACCCGTTGAGCGACGTCGCGCGGCGCGTTGTCGTAGTGATAATCAAGGCCCGCCTCGCCGATACCGACGCATTTGGGATGTCGGGCGAAGGCGCGCATCGTGTCGAAATCCTCCGCATCCGCTCCAGCCGCTTCATGGGGATGCGTGCCGACGGTGAAGAAGACATCGTCGTATCGCTCCGCGATCGCGACCACGCCTGCGGCCTTCGACACTTTGGCGCCGATGGTGATCATGCGCTCCACGCCGGCGGCGCGGGCGCGCTCAACGACGCTGTCGAGGTCCTCGGCGAAGTCCGGAAAATCGAGGTGGCAATGGCTGTCGATGATTGTCATTCGGCTACCCCTTCTCCTCCCGGGAGAAGGTGGCCGGCCATAGCCCGTCAACTGACGGGCGTTCTGGAGAACGCCCTATGGCCGGCCGGATGAGGGCCTTCGGGCCGAGGAGCCTGGACCCCTCACCCCTGCCCCTCTCCCAGAGGGAGAGAGAAGCATGCGCCATCACTTCGCAGCCTCAGGTTCGACATAGCGAGGAAAGACTGGCGCAGGCGGGGGCAGCGCCCTGCCCGGCTCGAGCCGATGCGGACCGTCGAGACGGCCGGCTCCCTCGCCGGCGTCCAGCGCCGCGAATGTGCGGGCCTCCGGCCCGACGCCAAGGAGGTCAAGAAGGCCGCCCATGCTTCCCGGCATCGCCGGCTGCAACAGGATCGCGGCGATGCGCAAGGTTTCGATCGTCACGTAAAGCACAAGCCCCATGCGCGCGGGATCGCTCTTGGCGAGCTTCCAGGGCTCGGCATTGGCGAAATAGCGGTTGGCCTCCGACACGACCTCGAACACGGCGCCGATGTAGAGATGCAGCGCATAGCCCTGCATGTGCCGGCGCGCTTCGCCAAGCAGCGCGTCGGCGCGCGCGAGCATCGCCAGATCCTCCTTGGTCGGCGTGGCTGCGCGCCAGTCGGGCGTGCGTGCGCCGGCCTTGGCGATCATCGTCAGCGAGCGCTGCGCCAGATTGCCAATGTCATTGGCGAGATCGGCGTTCATGCGGGCGACGATCGCCTCATGCGAATAACTGCCGTCCTGGCCGAACGGGACTTCTCGCAGGAAGAAATAGCGCACCGGGTCGAGCCCATAGGCTTCGACCATCGCCTTCGGGTCCACGACATTGCCGACCGACTTCGACATTTTCTCGCCGCGGTTGAACAGGAAGCCGTGCACGACGACCTGTTTGGGCACAGGCAGTCCGGCCGACATCAGGAAGGCCGGCCAGTAGATGGCGTGGAAGCGGGTGATATCCTTGCCGATCACATGCGCGTCCGCCGGCCAGAATTTTGCCTGCGGCCCGTCATCCGGAAAGCCGGTCGCGGTGATGTAATTGGTCAAGGCGTCGACCCACACATACATCACGTGCTTCGGGTCGCCCGGAACCGGCACGCCCCATTTCAGCGTCGTGCGGCTGATCGACAGATCGGCGAGACCGCGCTTCACGAAGGCCACGATCTCGTTGCGATAGGTCTCGGGCGTGACGAATTCGGGATGGGCTTCGTAATGCGCCAACAGCTTATCGGCATAGGCTGAGAGCCGGAAAAAGTAGCTTTCCTCCTCGACCCATTCGACTGGCGCGCCGCTCGGCGTGAGCTTGGTCCCGCTCGGGCCATCGGTCAGCTCGCTGTCGACGAAATAACCCTCGTCGCGCACCGAATACCAGCCCGAATAGTTCGACAGGTAGACGTCGCCATTGGCGGCCATCCGCTCCCAGATCGCCTGCGAGGCGCGGGCATGCCGCGGCTGCGTCGTGCGCACGATATCGTCGGCTCGGGCGTTCAGCATCTCTCCCATAGCCTCGAATTCGGCCGCGACGCGATCGACAAATTGCTGCGGCGTCACCCCCTCGCGCGCCGCCGCCTGCTGCACCTTGAGACCGTGCTCATCCATGCCGGTGACGAACAGGGTCTCGCGCCCGTCGAGGCGCATGAATCGCTGGATCGCATCGGTAGCGATGCGCTCGTAGGCGTGGCCGATGTGGGGCGCGCCGTTGGCGTAGGGGATCGCCGTGGTGATGGTGAAGCGGCTCATGAGCGCCCCTTAAAGCAAAAGTTTTTGAGCGGCGACGAAAATTTGGGTGTTCTGTGTCGCGACGCGGCCGCTTGTCATGCCCGCGAAAGCGGGCATCCAACCTTTTTTGCGAAGAGACTGGATTCCCGCCTTCGCGGGAATGACAAAAACACCGTCCGCCATCCTCATCCGGAGGAGCGCCGAAAGCGCGTCTCGAAGGATGATCCAGCAGGCGGCGCCGGTGCCGCCCTCTGGAGCGCGCTTCGAGACGCGCCGCCTCCGGCGCCGTTCCTCAGCACGAGGGTGGGTTCTTTCAGCGCCCCGGCGCGGTGGCGGCGATCTCGACGAACAGCGCCAGAATATGCAGCTTGCGGTCGAGATTGAGCTCTTCGGTCTCACGCTCGGCGTCACGGATGCGGTCCCAAAGCCCGCCAATCTCCTCCACCCTGAGGGAGCCGGGCTCAACGTCGCGCGCGTAGATAACGAGCCAGTCGTAAAGCTCGCGATGGAACGCGCGGTAAGCCTCGTCTCCCGCGCGTCCGCTCACCGCATCGGCGAGTCTCGCGACCGCTCGGGAATCGGGGCGCGGCAGACCGGCGACAATCGAATCGATCAAGGCGCCAACCCCTTCCGATTCTGGCGCGAGGCGGATGAGCGCCTCGCGAACCGATCCATTGGCTCGCTTGGCCGCGACGGCGATGGCTTCACGCCCGGCTTCGCTCCAAGGCGGCCCGAGGCCGATCGTCGCCTGGACGATCTCATCCTTCGTGAGAGGATCGAGCCGCAAACGGCGGCAGCGTGAGCGAATCGTGGGTAGGACTTGGCCCGGTCGGTGCGAGATGATGAGGATCAGCGATCGTTGCGGCGGCTCTTCAACCATTTTAAGCAAAGCATTGGCGCTGCTCTGATTCAGGTCTTCAGCCGCATCCACGATCGCGACGCGCCACCCGCCGAAGGCAGCGGAAAGCTGGAAGACCTGCAGCCCTTGCCGCACCGCGTCCACCGAAATCTCGCTCGCGAGCCTCTTGGTTGCGCCCTGCCACTCGCGGCGGATCAGAGCAAAATCGGGATGCGCGAGCCCCGCGAGAAGCCGGGCCGCTTGATGAGTGGGTTCGACATGGAGATTCCTCGCGTCGCGCACGGCCTTGGCGGCCGGGTCGGGGTTCGCGAGCGCGAAACGGGCGAACCGCCAGGCCAGCGTCGCCTTGCCGATCCCCTCCCTGCCCCCGATCAGCCAGGCGTGGGCAAGGCGGCCCTCGCGATAGGCCGAGAGCATTTCCGCTTCCGCGCGCTCATGGCCGACCAGCGAAAAGACATGACGCGGGTGCGGCGCGCCGGCCAACGCATCGGCTTCAGGAAGTTCGTCGGTTTCGGCTTTCTTCATGCGAGGCTGGTTCATGCGTGTAACTGCGAAGATGGGGCCTCGGAACGGCCACTCAGGGACCTCATGGCTCAAGGAGCCGCGCAGAAGCGCGGCGTCTCGAAGCATGCTCCAGCTCTCCGCCCCGTCCGTGCGCACGGAAGCGTCCTTCGAGGCCGCTTCGCGGCTCCTCAGGACGAGGGGGTTGGGAGTTACTCATGCGAGCTTGGCCTTGAGCGCGCCCGCCGGATCGAGCCTGCTCTCGACCGCCAACCAAATGGCGGCGGCGACGTCGTCTTCGCTGCTGTTGGCGTCGATGACGGCGCAGCGCCGAGGTTCGGCGGTGGCGATGTCGAGGAATGCTCGCCGCAGGGTTCGATGAAACGGCAGCCCCTCCGATTCGAACCGGTCGGCAGGCCCCGTCTGCCTTCGGTCGGCCGCCCGCTTAAGGCCGACTTCCGGGTCGAGGTCGAGGATCAAAGTCAGGTCGGGTCGGTTCGCGCCAACCGTCAGGCGCTCCAGAGAGGCGATGAAGTCCAGCGACAGATTCCCCGCCGCGCCTTGATAGGCCTGGGTCGAATCGGCGAACCGGTCGGAGACGACCCAGGCTCCGCGCGCGAGCGCTGGCAGAATCGTGCTCTCGAGATGGTCGACACGGGCGGCGGAGAACAACAACGCCTGCCCTGCGGCGCTAAACCCGGCTGCAAAGCCGGAAAGAATCGCCTCGCGCAAAGCCTCGGCGCCAGGCGAACCGCCAGGCTCGCGCGTCCGGACGACCGCAAGCCCGACCGCGGCGAGCCGCTCCTCGAGCCGCTTGGCCTGGACCGACTTGCCTACGCCCTCCCCGCCCTCGAGGGTGAGGAAACGGCCTCTTGCCTGCATGGTCATGGGCGCGGCGCCGCTTCCGCTTCGGGCCTTATCCAATCGCACCGCACGAAGCCCAAAGCTGGTCCTTCTGCAAGCGGCGTTTCAACCCTCCGCCGACGGCGTGTCTCAGCATGGTTGGACATGCGTTGGCAACGAGCATGAATTGCAACCGTATGCGGAACTGACGGATTGCGGGGACGCAAGAGCGTCTTGCTTTGGCATCGAGGCGGCGGGGAAGGAAGGTTCGGGCGACAATCAATTGCTAAAAAACAGAACCTGAGTTAGGCTCTCCAGATGAACCATCCCGTCCTTCCTCGTGCAAAGACAACCCGCTCCGTTGCGGCAGTCGGAACGCCAGGGAGGGCGCGAAAATTGTTGGCGCTTTATCACGCGTAACCCATTGAAAAGTCACGATTCGGACGAGAGAATCCAAGGAAATCCAAGAGAATCCAATACTCATAAGCGGGGCGTTCGCCGTGAGATGGCCACGCGCCAAGAAAACCCAAATCGACAGGCTGAGCGTCAGGCTATCCGCCCGGGAAAGGAGCCGAACCGGCTCCCTTCCACATGCAAAACCGGCTTCAGTAATCGGCGCGAGCGGTCTTCGCAGACTTGACGTGATCGAAGGCGCCGTTCGTCGGGTTCTTGGGCGGCAACCGAACCGGTCCGGCATAATAGAGCGCCCTCTCGGCGCTGGCTTGAAGTTCGGGCCGGCGTGGCGGCACGACAGCGTGCGCGGAGGCAACGCGCATCGACGAACCCGCCGAAGACGAGCCGGCGGCCGCCATGACAGTTGAGCTGCGGCTCAGGCTCAGATCGTATGGCCGGGGGGGCGGGAGCGGAACGGCGCCTTTCGCCAGATGGGAATGGATGGGTTCGGGCGGTACCGGGTCCGTGTCGCCAGACTCAGTAGGGGCCGCGCCGGTGTCGATAGGCGCGGTCGCGAGCCGCACCGGCTCAGGCGGCGGAGGGGGGGCAGGTTCAGGAGCGCTTGCAACCTGGACCGGCGGCGGCTCCGGCGTCGGCGCCGGAGCGGGTTGGGCCTCAGGTTGCGGCTGTGGCTGTGCTTGCTGTCCGCCACGCCCGCCGCCGGAAAAGAACGACCAGATTGTCTCGGTCTGCTCCGCAGCGGCGTTGGCCATCATCACCGGCGCCGAATAGCCAATCATATTGGCGGGCGATCCGTCGGTGCGAAGGCTCGCCAGCAATTGCGAATCGTCCGATCCCTCGATCGGCGCGGGTCCAACATAATCGACCTTCACCCTGGCTGTGCCCATCGCCTTCATGTCGAGCACTTCGGCGACCCGCGACGATACGTCCATCACGCGACCGGCGTGATAGGGACCGCGATCGTTGACGCGCACAATGACGGAATAGCCGTTGCCGAGATTGGTCACGCGAGCGTAGCTCGGCAGCGGCATCGTCGGATGAGCGGCTGACAACGACGCCATGTCGTAGACTTCGCCATTGGCGGTGCGGCGGCCATGGAACGCCGCGCCGTACCAGGAGGCCATGCCGGTCGCCGTATAGGAGGGATTCTCGGCGGGGTAATATCGGTGGCCCGCCACCGTGTAGGGGCGGCCGACCAGATATTGCCCTCCGCCGCGAGGCACCCGTTCACCGTCCGCGACGACCTTTGGACTCGCGTGGCCATATTTTTTGCCCTGGGCAAAATGCTCGTGACCGTGGGAATACGACACGCGGGGGGCTTGGGGAGGGGCGCAGCCGGCAAGCGCCAGAGCGGCCACGCCAAGGCTGATGGCGCCCCGCCATCTCCGATTGCCCGCATAGACGTGCGGTTCAAGGCCCGAAACGCTCATCACGCTTACTCGGGTCGCGCACTAGCGCAAGGGTCGAGCTTCAAACGCCGAGCCCGCCACAGCGACAGAATATTTCCGAACCATCAAGCCCGCCGCGCACTCTTGACCTTGTTTCGTTTCGAATTCGCTAACGAATTCCGGCCCCCGCGAGCCCAGCGAAACGCCATCCGCCAGCGCGGCAGCGATGATTCGCTCCCTGCCGCCCGTCCGCCGCATTTCGGCCGCGAGGAGTGACGCCAAATCGCGGCAACAACGTGGCCAGCCCGCGGTGTTGGAACCGGCCCCGGTCCTGCAGAGAAACAGCGGGTCGGTCACAGCGTCACGGGCAAAGGGGAATTTCCGGACGAAGCAAATCGCAAGCCATAATACGACCCGCGTTTGAGGAGGGCCCGGATTGATAGTTGCGGATCGAATGGCCCCAGTCGTGAGGAACGTTCGGCCTGCGGAGATCAGTGATTCCCGTGGGGTGGTTGTTGATTGTCAGAAAGGCCGGGCGGCCCGAATACGCAAGCACTCGAACCGCCCAGTTTTCGAGGAAGCGACTTTGCCAGACGAACTTGCTGCAAGCCCTCCCGGCCGGTGCTAGTCGCGTCGCCTCCGTCGCCGCGTCACTCATCGGGTTGAAGGGGGTTCTCAACCCAAAGGTCCAGGTTAAAACCCGTCACGACGTCACGCTTTAATCACACCTCCTGGCAAACGTCCAGCAAAATATGGCGTTCCAGCTGTCATTGAAGTTTCATCCACAGGAAATTGAATTCGTTCGCGCGGCGTGATTTAGCGAGAACTGCAACTGACGACCGCGCTTTCGACCGTGTGATCTAGCCGCCCGTGCGTTACTCTCCGATCAGATGCAGCGCTACCTCCCGACGACGTGGGGCGCGCCGATGCTCAAACAGATAAATCCCTTGCCACGTTCCCAAGGCGAGCTCACCCCGCACGATTGGAATCGAAAGCTGCACGCCGGTCAGCGCCGTGCGGATATGGGCGGGCAATGTCGTCGGCGCCCTCCTCTGTGTGCCGATACCGCCCCGCCTCCTGCGGCGCGAGGCGATCGAAAAGGTCTAGAGATCGGCGCGAACATCCGCTGCGGCGTTCTCCTGAATGAGCAATCCGGCCGACGTGTGCCGACAAAACAAGGTGAGAAGGCCGGCTTGCAGCCGGTGCGGCTCGAGCCAATCCATAACATCGGGCGTAATCTCGATGAGCCCGCGATCACGGGTATAAACCGAAATAATATCAACGAATTGACGCATCTCAATGCTCGCTGCCGTCGCGGGACTCACAGCATCGGGAACACGTCGGGGATTTTGGCGTTGTTGAGGCACCCGCGTGAGCGATGGACCGAACAGAGGCCAAAATGCGCCTTATCATACTTATCATTCTGATCATTCTGATCGTTGGCGCCGTGCCCGCTTGGCCTTACAGCACTGGATGGGGCTACTACCCGGCCGGAGGGCTGGGAACGATCCTGATCATTCTGCTCATTCTGGCTTTACTGGGGTACGTCTAGCGCCCAGGAAAGATTGCACTTGGCCCCCTCTGAGCAAAGATTGCACTTGGCCCCCTCTGAGCAATGATCCCCGCCGCGACCGCGGCGGGGATCAAACCCGTTTTTCTCTATGCTGCCTTGAGGCAAATCAGCCTTTCGGCCGCTACCTTCGCCAGATCACGCCGGCCAGGAAACCGAGCCCAAGAGCGAGCGCAAGGCTCGATAACGGGCGTTCTTGGATCGCATCCTCGAGCGTGTCGCCGAGCGAGGAGGCCTGCGACTGGGCAGTGTTCGCAACCACGCCCAGTCGATCGGATGCGTCGGACACCATAGAGCCCATATTGGCGCGGGCGTGTTTCAGGCCTCGCCTTGCTTGCTCCTGCGCAACCGTTCCTATGTCGCTCGCCGCGTCCGAGATCTGGTCGGAAAGACCGCCAATCGCATCTCTCATGTTCGCCATCTCCTTTTCCAGGCGGGCAAAGGCGTTGTTGCCTGTGTCTCGCGTTTCTTCGCTTCGTTCAGCGTCGGACGGAAAGTCAGATGTCATCCGTTCCTCCGGAACACTTCGTTCGATGTTAACGCCGGTCCACAAGGAAGGTTCCGCAGCCGGGGCGATTTAGCGGTCCTCGTCGACGTAGAGCCGCTGCTTCAGGATGAGCGCCACCATAAGAATTGGCGACGAAAGGAACGCGCCCATCGGCCCCCACAGCCAGGTCCAGAACGCGAGCGAGAGCAGAACCGCGAGCGCGTTGAGCTCGAGGTGGCGACCGATGATCATGGGGGTCAGGAACTGGCCCTCCACCGTAATCACCAGGAGGAATCCCGCGGCCGGGAGGAGCCCCAGCAGGAAAGTAGGCTCGGCGACCACCCCAACAACGAGGAGAACGACGAACATGGCGATCGGCCCAATGATCGGAACGAAGTTGAGTGTCGCGGCCAGGGCGCCGAAGCCGACTGCATTCGGCATTCCGGTCAGCGCGCAGATGACGCCCGCTAACGCTCCAACGCCCAGGTTGATCAGCGTCACGATCAACAGGTAGTTGGCCAGTCCGGATTCGATTTCGTTGAGGATCTTCAGCACCGTCAGACGCGAGTCGCGGCTCGCGAATGTCATGACCATACCGCGCCGCAAGTCTGGCCATTCTGAGATCACCAAAAGCAGCACGACGAGGAAGAAGAGAAAGCCCGTGATTGGCGGCAGCAAGATCGAGATCGTCGATGGAACCCAGGAAATTCCAGGTAGAGGGATCGAAACCGCATCGGCGCTCGGAGGCTCGCCGATCGTTGAGCTGAAACGTCGCCACGCCCCGATCAGACCGTCGAATACGTGCAGCTTTTCCTTCAGCGACGCGACCATGCCCGGCAAGCCACTCGCGAGTTCGGACACGCGCGGGAAGATCAACAGGATCACCAAAGCAATAATTAGGGTCACGCCGGCCACCAGCAGCAGCGCCACGACCGGGCGCGGAACGTGCAGCGCTTCCAGTCTCCGCGCCGCCGGACCCAGCATGACGCCCACAACGAAAGCCGCCACCACCGGCAGCATGATCTCGCGTCCGGCGTAGAGGACGAAGCCGGCCGCGACCGCAGCAAGGATCGCCAGCGACCAGGCCGAAATTTGCCGCAAGGTGATTTCGGGATGGGGATCCTCATCCGCCACCGCGACCGCTTCGGGACGCCGGCCTTCCCCCATCGTTCCTCCGCTTTGCCGAACCGGTGGCCCCCCGTTCATCGGCGGGCCGCTTCGCGCCTGCGGGACCCCGTAACGCTGGCGGATCGCGACACTCGATCGCTTGAGAACAACTGAAGCTCAATTCTAACGGGGGGAGCGAACAACGTCGAGTTGAAGCGACGGCCCAACAAACACGCCAGCATGGGAAAAGTTCCAACCCCGTCGTAAACGCGTCTCTCTATGGGATCAAAGTTTGACCGTCCGGCATTGAACGGGTTTAATCCTTGGCGGCTGAGGCCGCGCTGGGAGCTTAGCGAGGTCGACGTTGGCGCCGAGAGCAAGCTGGAAAGGCTTCCTGAAGATCGCGGAGGTGACGGTTCCGGTTGGCCTCTTCGCCGCCGCGTCGACCGCCGAGCGCATCGCCCTGCATACGATCAATCGACCGACGGGCAACCGGGTTCGGCGCGAGTTTGTTGACGCCGAGACCGGCAAGACGGTCGAACGGGACGATCAGGTCAAGGGCTATGAGGTGGCGAAAGACGAATATGTCTCGGTCAAGCCCGAGGAAATCGAAGCGGTCATTCCGCACGGCGACAAGACGCTCACCATCTCCACGTTCGTCGATCTGGCCGGGGTCGACGATCTCTATTTCGACAAGCCGTACTACCTCGTCCCCTCGGATCGAAGCGCCGACGAAACATTCGCGCTGGTGCGCGAGGGCATGCTCTCGGCCAAAGTCGCGGCGATCGCGCGAGCCGTCCTCTTTCGACGGGCCCGCACCGTCCTTGTCCGCGCTCTAGACAAGGGCCTCGCCGCCTCCCTGCTGAACTACGACTACGAGGTGCGTCCCGCCAAGCAAGCGTTTTCGGATATCCCCGCGAAAAAGATCACCGGAGAGATGCTGGATCTCGCCGTCCACATCATCAATACCAAGCAAGGCGCATTCGACCCGCGCGCCTTTGAGGATCGTTACGAGGGCGCGCTGGCTGAGCTGGTCAAGCTCAAGCTTGAGGGCAAGGAGCTTCCGAAGCGCCTGCCGGGCCGAAGCGAACCGGTAATCAGCCTCATGCAGGCGTTGCGAGACAGCGCCGCCGCTGGCGGCCAGAAAGGCCCGAGCGGCAAAACTGCAGCCAAGAAAAGGACCAGCCGTCGCGCCGCAACGAAAGCAAAGCCCGCCGCGCCGCGTCGTAAGGCGAGCTGACGAATGGCGCTTGAGGCCTATCGGAAGAAGCGCAATTTCGCCGCGACCGCCGAACCCAAGGGCGCCGCGCCGATCCCGGACAGCAACATCTTTGTCGTGCAGAAGCATGACGCGACCCGGCTGCACTACGACTTCCGTCTGGCGCTGGACGGCGTTCTGAAGAGTTGGGCGGTGACCCGTGGCCCGAGCCTCAACCCTGGCGAAAAGCGCCTCGCCGTCGCGGTCGAAGACCACCCGCTGGAATACGCCAGTTTCGAGGGCACGATCGCCAAAGGCGAATACGGCGGCGGCTCAGTCATCGTATGGGACAATGGAACGTGGGCGCCGATGGGAGACGCCCATAAGGGGTTGAAGAAGGGCCATCTCGAATTCGAACTTCATGGGCAAAAACTCAACGGGCGCTGGCATCTGGTGAGAATGCACGGCAAGCCCGCGGAGAAGCGTGAGAACTGGCTTCTCATCAAGGGCGATGATGAATTCGCCCGCTCCGCCGACGAAGCCGACATCCTTGACGAGCGGCCCGAGTCGATCAACACGGGCAGGACTATTGACCAACTCGAAGGGGAGGCGCCGGGTTGGTCGTCAAAGACAGGAAAGATCGAGACGCCTGGGGGCGCCAGAGCCAAGCCGAAATCGGGCGCGCCCGTTCAGGAAGCGCCGGACCCGTCGGCGATCGAGGGCGCAGCCAAAGCCCCCCTGCCCCACTTCGTCGAGCCTATGCTGGCGACCCTGAGCAAGACTCCGCCCGCCAAAGGCCGATGGCTGCACGAGATCAAGTTCGACGGTTATCGGCTCCAAGCGCATATCGTGGACGGCGAGGTCACGCTGTGGACGCGGCGCGGGCTCGATTGGACAGAAAAATTTGGCGACGCCATTCAGGAGGCGCTCGGAAGCTTGCCGCTGCGCACCGCCGTAATCGACGGCGAGATGGTGGTTGCAAACGAGAGCGGCGTTGCCGAGTTCTCGCTCTTGCAAGCGGACCTCAGTGAGGGACGCGTCGACCGCTTCGTCTATTACGCCTTCGATTGCCTCTATCTGGACGGATGGGATTTGCGCGGAGCGCCGCTCATCGACCGAAAGGAGCTTCTCGGGCACCTGATCGGAACCGACGGTGGCGCTATCCGCTACAGTTCCCATTTCGAGGAGGACGGCAAGCTGGTGCTGCAGCGCGCCTGCGCGCTCGGTCTCGAAGGCATTATCTCGAAGGCCAGCCAGTCCCTCTACATCTCCGGCCGCGGCAAGAGTTGGGTGAAGGCCAAGTGTTCGGCCCAACAGGAGTTTGTCATCGCCGGCTACGTCCCCTCGTCGACCGGGCGCAACGCGATCGGCTCGCTGGCGCTCGGCGTCTACGACGGCAAGGACTTGCGCTATGTGGGGCGCGTCGGCACGGGCTTTTCTTCCGGCGTCGCCGAGGCTTTGTTCGCGCGGCTCGATGCGATGCGCATCCGGTCGAGCCCGTTCGCAAATCGTCTCACGACGGCCGAGGCGCGTGAGGTGCGCTTCATTCGGCCGGAGCTCATCGCGGAGGTCGACTTCCGCGGCTGGACCGGCGACGGCCTCCTGCGCCAGGCATCCTTTCAGGGCTTGCGCGACGACAAGCCGGCGCGCGAGGTTGTACGCGAGACGACCATGGCCACAAACGCCGCGCCCGAACGCCCGAAGAGCAGCGTGACGCTGACCCACCCCGATCGTGTCTATTGGCCCGATGTCGGCGTCACCAAAGTAGGCCTCGCCGACTATTACGCCGAGGCTTGGCCGTTCATGAAGCCGCTCCTCGTCGGTCGCGCGCTGGCCCTCGTGCGCTGCCCGGACGGGATCGGCGGACAGACGTTCTTCCAGAAGCACGCGTGGAAGGGGCTCAACCGCAATATCGTGCTCGTCAAGGATCCAGCGGAGCCAGAACTGTTGATCAGCATTCGCAACCTCGATGGGCTGACGGCGCTCGTGCAATCGGCGGCGCTCGAAATCCATCCCTGGGGATCGACTGTCACCGACTGGGACCGGCCGGACATGATCGTGATGGACCTCGACCCAGGCGACGACGTGGACTGGACTTCCGTGATCGCGGCCGCGAAGGAGGTTCGCGCCCGGCTAGAGAACGCGGGCCTCGCAGCGTTCGTCAAGACCTCGGGCGGCAAGGGGCTGCACGTCGTCTCGCCAATCAAGCCGAAAGCAGAATGGCCGGCGGTAAAGGCCTTCACGAAATCGATCGCCGATTCCATGGCGGTCGACAGCCCCGAGCGCTTCGTCTCCACGATCCCGAAGGCGCGACGGCACGGCAAGATCTTGATCGATTATTTGCGCAACCAACGCGGCATGACCGCGGTCGCGGCCTATTCAACCCGCGCCCGCCCGGGCGCTGCAGTTTCGATGCCCCTCGCCTGGGAAGAGCTCACTCCTGAAATCGGGCCTGCGTATTTCACCACCCGCAATGCGCCCGCGCGCCTCTCGTCGGTTGCCGATCCGTGGGCCGATTTCCGCGACGCCGCCGCGCCGATCGAGGGAGAGGGCAAGAAAAGCAAGCCAACCCGCAAGCGCTGAAAAAGTGCGGCTTACGCAGGACGCGTTCGGATGGAATCGACCGAGCGCAGCGAGGGGCGCGGCGATTCAGAGTCGCCACCTCTGCCCTTCATCTCTGGATCGCTTCGCTGCCGCTCGCGATGACGATGGTCGTTCAGTCCAATCTTGAGGGTCTACCGCCCCTTGGGCTTCTTCGCGCTAGCCACGCTTCGCCGCAACGCGTCCATGATGTTGATGACGTTGCTCGGGGCTTCAGACTCGGGCTCTTCTTTCGGCTTCGCCTTGGCCTTCTTCGCGCCCTTCTTCTTCGCCTCGATGATGTCGAGCAACTGGGCTTGCACGGGATCGGCGACCATGTCCGCGCTCCAGGCCTTCTTGCGCGACTTGATGAGGTCGCCGATCAGGCGCATCAGCTCCGCGTCTGGCTTCACATCCCGGATTGCGGCGAAATATTCGCTCCGATCGCGCACTTCATCCCCATAGCGCAGCGTCCAGAGCACAATTCCATCGTCTCGCGGCTTCACAATCACCGCTCGTTCGCGCCGATTGAGGACCAGCCGCGACACGCCGACCATTGCGGTTGAGCGCATTGCGTCGCGAATGACGCAATAGGCCTCCTCGCCGATGGGATCGTCGGGGGTCAGGTAGTAGGGGCTGTCATACCAGATCCAGTCGATGCTCTCCGCCGGGACGAAACTCTGAATGTCGATCGTGCGCGCGCTTTCAAGCGCGACAGATTCCAGCTCGTCGTCCTCAAGCAGGACATAGTCGTCTTCGCCGCGCGCGTACCCCTTGACCTCGTTGGCCTCATCGACCGGCTTGCCCGTTTCGGCGTCGACATAGTGGCTTTGGATTCGATTGCCGGTCCGGCGGTTCAACACATGGAACCGAACCTTTTCCTCCTCGCTCGTCGCCGACATCATCGCCACCGGACAGGTGACGAGGCTGAGCTTCATGTACCCCTTCCAGAATGGGCGCGCGGCCATTCAAAGGTCCTTCCGTCTAAACCTGCCTCAACGCGACGACTCGGGCGTTCATGAGGTTGTCGATATTTTGACCGTGCAGGTTTGCATCCCGCGTAACAGTACCGCCGCTCGTTTTGTTCCGGTTGTGTATAATTGATATTGCAACTTATAGTAGTTGCTCATGATTCGCGGGCATAGTCGCGGGGACTATCGAATGACAGACGCACAGGCGCGTCCCACGCGGGGCGCCGGAAGGCGAACGCTGCATTGCCGTGGCGGACGCCGCAAGACCTACGAGAGCAAGACCTACGAGAGCAGGACAACGCCATGACCCAAATCGATTGTTTGTTCGAAGTCGCGAGGAAATTGAAGGAGGCTCGCGCCCTTGGGGAAGCTTGCTCGGACAGAGCGCTGCTCTACTTCATCGACATGACCATCGTCCATGTGTGCGACGCTCTTGACGCCCGTTCGGAGCCCCAACGCGCCGCGGATTCTCATTTGAGCCTCGCCCATGCCGCCGCGTGAACGCGGGCCAAGGCGCGGATGAGTGACCGCCGGTAGTAAACTCTTGCCGTCCTGAAGGCAGTTCAGCCTCAGAAGGCCGCAGGGCTATCCTCCTCGTCCGGAGGCAAGCCAAGCGCATCGTGGGATACTGGTCGCCGCAGTTTTTGAGCGCGATCGGCGTCCGAGCCTCGGTACGGTCGTAGCCAATCGCGCATCACCGCTAAGCGAATAGGCTTGCACGACGCGCGAGTTACCGCCAGTCGCCCCCAATGTTAACTTACGGGCCGCGTCAGCCCCGGGCGAATTTGGCGCTACTCTCACTCGGAAGGAGGCGCCGCCTGTACATGCCGGCGCCGTTCGGGCACAAAAACCGCGTCCTGCGTGCGGGACCTCCGGCTTCCGGGAACTTTCGAATGGCTCGCGACTTGGCGCTCAATGTCTCGGTCGGGATCATTGCCGCCGTCACGATTTGCGTCGCCGCCTCTCAGGCGAGCGACGTGTTCGCGCCTCTGGCGCTGGCCTCGTTCATCATCGCGCTGGTGTGGCCGCTGCAATCCTGGTTGCGGGCGCGGATGCCGGCGCTGCTTGCGCTCGCCATCACGATGACGGTGACCGTCGCCGTGTGCATCGCCTTTGCGTCGCTTGTCGTATGGGGCTTTGGCCGCGTGGGCGTGTCCTTGATCGCCGATTCCGCGCGCTATCAGGCGCTTTACGAGCGCGCGATCGACTGGCTCGACGACCGCGGAGTTTCCGTTGCTGGATTATGGAGCGAGCACTTCAACGTTGGATGGCTCGTCCAATGGGCGGGCCAGATCACGGGCCGGATCAACACCACGCTGAGCTTTTGGCTGATCGCTCTTCTCTATGTCATCCTGGGGTTGATGGAAGTCGACGACCTGCGCCGACGGGCGAAGACCTTCCTCCGGCCCGAAACCTCTCGCATCCTCCTGCAAGGAAGCGCCGCAACGGCGGTGAAGCTCCGCAAGTATATGGAAGTCCGCACGCTGATGAGCCTGGCGACTGGTGTTCTCGTCGGCGCGTTCGCCTGGCTTGCCGGATTGCCATTCGCGCTCGAATGGGGCGTCATCGCGTTCGCGCTTAACTACATCCCGTTCATCGGCCCATTCGTCGCCACGCTCTTTCCAACCTTGCTGGCGATGACTCAATTCGCAACGTGGGAAGCGGTCGTCGGTGTTTTCGTCTGCCTTAACATCATCCAGTTCGTGGTCGGCAGCTATATCGAGCCGCGCGTGTCCGGCGCCATGCTCGCCATGTCGCCGACTGTCGTGTTGCTCGCCGTCTTCCTGTGGACCTATCTTTGGGGCTTGTTCGGCGCTTTCATCGGCGTGCCCATCGTCATCGCGATCGTCACCTTCTGCGCTTACCATCCGTCGAGCCGCTGGATCGCTGATCTTCTCGGTGGGCCGATGGAGAAGGAGGCTTTGGTGAACAGTTGGGTGGAACCGCCGTCGTCATCGCGAGCGTAAGCGAAGCGATCCAGAGATGAAGATTGGAGCGGCAGCCCTGGATCGCCGCGTCCCCCGGCTCAGGCCCGGGGGTCCTCGCGATGACGAAACTTCTAATCGCCGTCGACCTCCTCCGCGGCGGCGAGATCAATTCGGGTCGGCGCCGTCAACGCCAGTCGTCCGTCAGGCCCCCGCCCAAGCGCATGAACATAGAAATGCGTCGGCTCCGAGTCCGGCGCCATCACTGGTGACGGGGCGGAGACAATCCTGAGTTCGCCACAGGCGCCGATCCAGTCGACATGGCGATGGCCGTGCATGACGACGACTCGGTGAGCGTAGGGCCTGAGGACGCGCTGAAACCAGCTGCCGTTGATAAGCGCAGTGCCGATCCGCTCGGAGAATGCGGCGACCGGCATCGGGTACTCGATCAAATGATGGTGCAGCGCCACGATCCATCGCGCTTTAGGGTAGTGATCGAACGCCGCGGTGAGCTGCCTCGCCTGTCCGACTGAAATCATGCCGAGCGCATTGGTGAAGGAAAAATTCGTGTCGGCGTTCGAATTGAGGATGGCGACGCCGAGGCCATCGTCCTCTGCCGGTGGAAGAATGAGCGGGAACAGTTCGTCCCAGAGGCGCGCGAGCAGGTTCGATAATCGAAGGCCGCCCTGATCCGCGAAGGCCGCGATCGCATTGCGCTGGGGCGCCAGCGCCGCCGCAAGCGTGAGGCCCGGCTCTGCGGCGCCGCCGCTCATCACGCGCAGGCGATCGGCGCCAAAGGCGGCGAGCGCGGATAGCGTCCGCATCTTGCGCAAGGTTTTCGCTGGGCTGAACGGCAGATCGAGACGCGCCGGGTTGGCGCGATCGACGACATTGACGTCGTGATTGCCCGGCAGAATGAGCATCCGGTTTGCAAGCTGCGGATAGCCGGCAAGAATATCGAAGAATTCGGCCCATTCGCCCGAGCGCCCGGCGTCGGTCATATCCCCGGTGATAAGGATAAGGTCCAGCGGCCAGGCGGCGTGCTCGGCCTCAAGGCGGCCCATGACCCGTCTCACGCGCTCGTTGCCGCGAGGCCCGCCCCGCCCGCTCTCGATCCTGAAGCCATAACGCTCGCCGACGATATGGATGTCCGACAGATGCGCCACACGCCACACGCGACCGCCTGATGGCGGAGCGTCGAACGCTCCGAGGTCGAGCGGCTGATCCATGGCGGCGTCGGCGAAGCCCCAGATGAGCGAAGCCGCCGCGAGGTAGGCCGACATGATGACGATGGCGTTCGTGAGCGTGGGCCAGATCAGCTGATGCGGGACCGCAAGATCCGCGGTCGATCCGATCCATCGCGTCGCGGGCCAAACAAAAGCCGCGACCAGCGCCGCGAGGCCGGCGAGAAGAACTCCGGCGCCGGCGCAGCTCATTGCCCGCAGGCGCGCAAGCTCCGCCCCGCTGCGTGGCTTGAGGGTTCGCTCCGCCAGATGACGGATGGCCTCCCGGCACAAGGCGTATCCTGGCTGAACGCCAAGCGCATTGAGCGCCCAGAAGTTGGCTTCTGCGACTCGAAATAGCGGGCGCCAGCCAAACCAGCCTGCAGCGACGATAGCGAGAAGCAGAAGCGCGGCGCCGAATCCGTACAATTCCACGAGTCTGGAAAAGACGCCCCCCGCCCACGCCGTCACGATGAGCGGCGCGAGCCCCAGGATCGCCGCCGGCAGCACGATCGACACGATCCACGCCAGAAAGAGTTTCGTCAGGCTGATTTCGGCGAGCAGGCTCCCCGCGATCGCCAGAAGCGACTTCTGCTTCGGGCTCGAGACGTCGTCCTCCGCGTCTCCGTCGCGCGGATCGAGGATCGGCCTCACCCCGCCCGGCTCGCGGCGCCCCAGGTCGGGATTCGCGCTCGAGGGAGAAACTTCGGGCGCTTGCATTGAGTCAGGCAACAGAATTTCCTGGGGGCGTTAAAGCTCCATAGCATGCTGTGCTTTCGCGCGGTAGCGAGGCTTCTGGGCCAGCGAATGCTGCCCGCTCCGTCCATTCATCTTGCGTTCAAGCGCCACGTCCACAATCGGGGGTGTTCGGAGGATGCATCTCATGTTTCGCAAGCTCGTTTTGTCTCTCGCCGCGGCGGTGGGAATGATCTCTCAGCTCGTCCTTCCCGCGGAAGCGGCGATTGGCGTCGGCGCGTTTGCGCCGCGGGCTGCCATGGTCGAGAGCTCACCGGTCGAACAAACACAGTTCGTCTGGGGCGGAAGGAATTACTGCTGGTACAATTCAGCCTGGCGGGGCCCGGGCTGGTACTGGTGCGGCTACGCATGGCGGCGCGGGATCGGCTGGGGCGGCACCGCTGGCTGGCATAGCTGGAACCACCGCAACGTCCACGTCAATCGGAATGTCCACGTCAATCGCAACGTCCACGTCCACAGGCCCCCGGTTCACCACAGGCCGGGGCATGGCGGCGGACATCGCCCAGGTGGCGGCGGCCACCGGCCCGGGCACGGAGGCGGACATCGCCCCGGCGGCGGCGGGCATCGGGGCGGCGGTCACGGCGGTGGCCACAGAGGTGGCGGAGGGCATCGCGGCGGCGGCCACGGAGGCGGCGGTCGCCATCGCTGATCGTCCAGACCGAGATCGGTCGCAGCGGACGGCCTTCCTGATCGTTGCGCGGCAAGCGGCTGGGCTATAAGCACGGCCGCGTTGTCGTGAGAGGATTCGCCTTGGCCCCATGCACCCCTGATCCGCGTGCGCGCGGATCCGCTTGCGCGCTCGTCCTCGTCTCGGCGCTCGCGCTGCTTCTGGCCGGCTGCAATCAGGAAGCCAAGACCGAGCCGCCGCAGCCGCGCCCGGTCCGCACCGTCACCGTCGAAAAGGGCAAGGTTGGTGACGCGGTCCAGCTCACCGGAGACATTCGCGCCGAAAACGAAGTCAACCTCGCCTTTCGCGTCGGCGGACGGATCATCGAGCGGAAGGGCGGGGTCGGCGACAAGGTCGAGCCGGATCAGGTGCTGGCGAAGCTCGATCCGCAGGACGAGCTCAATGGGGTGCGCTCAGCCCAAGCTGCGCTCAACGCGGCGCGCGGCCAGGAGGTCGAAGCGCAGAACAATTTCGATCGCCAGAACCACCTGATGGAGAGGGGCTTCACCACGCGGGCCATTTTCGATTCTGCGAAGCAGACGCTGCAGACGGCGCAGGCGCGGGTCGACGACGCGACCGCCCAACTTGACATCGCTGAGGACCGGCTGAGCTTCACCGAGCTCAAGGCCAACGTCGAAGGGACAATTACCGCCCGATCCGCCGAAGCGGGCGAGGTGGTGCAGCCCGGACAGCCGATCTTCAGCGTCGCGCGGCAGGATGGGCGCGACGCCGTGTTTGACGTCCCGGCCCAGGTCTTAAGGGGGGCGCCGCCGGATTCGGTCGTTACCATCGCGCTCGCGGACGATCCATCGGTGACCGCAAAGGCGCGCGTGCGCACCGTCTCGCCGCAGGCCGATCCGGTCACCCGCACGTTTCAGGTCAGGCTCAGTCTGATCGACCATCCCGAGGCCATGCGCCTCGGCGCCACGGTGACCGGGCGCCTGCAGCTGGAGGGCGGCGCGGGCATTTCGATTCCCGCGAGCGCGCTGACCTCGATTGATCGGCAGCCGGCGGTGTGGATCGTCGATCCGCAAAACCTCACCGTTGCGCTGCGAAACGTCGAGGTGCAGCGGTTCGATCCGGCGACCGCGATCATTGCGTCGGGACTTGAGCCTGGCGACGTGGTGGTGACGGCGGGCGTCCAGGCGCTGCATCCGGGCCAGAAGGTCCGGCTGCTCGGAGTGACTTCGTGAGCGGTCTCAATCTGTCCGATTGGGCGCTCAAGCATCGCTCTTTCATTGTCTTCATCATGGCGGCGGTGACGCTCGCGGGCATTGCCTCGTTTTTCAGCCTTGGCCGCGCGGAAGACCCGCCCTTCACCTTTCGCACGATGATCGTCCAGGCCGGATGGCCCGGCGCGACGATGGATGACACGCTGCAACAGGTCACCGAGCGGCTCGAACGCAAGTTGCAGGAGACCAAAGGGCTCGATTTCCTGCGCAGCTACACCATCCCGGGCCGAACCACGATTTTCGTCAATTTGAAAGGCTCGACAAAAGCCACCGAAGTGCCGGACATCTGGTATCAGGTGCGCAAGAACATCGGCGACATCCGCGGCACGCTGCCAGCAGGCGTAGTCGGACCCGGCTTCAACGATGACTTCGGCGACACGTTCGGATTGATCTACGGCTTCACCGCCGACGGCTTCACCCACCGGGAACTGCGCGACTATGTCGAGGACATCCGCTCGCGCCTCTTGCAAGTGCCGGACGTCTCGAAGATCGAGCTTCTTGGCGCGCAGGATGAGCAGATCTATGTCGAGTTTTCGACCCAGGAGCTGGCGGGACTGGGCATCGACAGGGCGGCGCTGATCGCGGCGCTGCGAGCCCAGAATGCGGTCAGTCCGGCGGGCGCGCTCGAGACCGGCCAGGAGAAGATCTTGCTGCGCGTTTCCGGCGCCTTCGGGTCGGAAGCGGACCTCCTCGACGTCAACTTCCTGTCCAACGGCCGGCTGATCCGGCTGCGCGACATCGCGACCGTCAGGCGCGGCTATTCCGATCCGCCGCAGCCGATCTTTCGCGTCAACGGCAAGCCAGCGATCGGCCTCGCCATCGCCATGCGCGACGGCGGCGACATTCTGACGCTCGGCCGCAACGTGAAGAGAGCGATCGACCAGAGCGTCGCCAACCTGCCGCTCGGCATCGATGCGTCGCTGGTGTCCGACCAACCGGTCGTCGTCCAGACCGCGATCGGCGAGTTCATGGAATCGCTGTGGCAGGCGATCGCCATCATCATGGCGGTGAGCATCATCAGCCTTGGCTTAAGGCCGGGCTCGGTGGTGGCGTTGACGATCCCGCTCACAATCGCGATCGTGTTCCCGATCATGCAGGCGATGCATATCGACCTCCAGCGCATTTCACTCGGCGCGCTCATCATTTCCTTGAGCCTCCTCGTCGACAGCGCCATGACCACGATAGACGTGATGACGACGCGTCTCGCCCAGGGCGACAGCAAGGAAGAAGCCGCGTCCTTCGCCTATAAGACGCTAGCGCTGCCGATGCTGACCGGCACCTTCGTCACCATCGCCGGCTTTGTGCCGATCGGTTTCGCCCGCAGCGCCGCCGGCGAATATACGTTCTCGATCTTCGCCGTGGTGACGATTGCGCTCGTCGTCTCCTGGTTCGTCGCGGTGCTGTTCGCGCCGCTCCTCGGCGTGTGGCTGCTCAAGAAGCCGGATAAGGCGTTCACGGCCGAGCCCAACTTTGTCATGCGCACGTTCCGCTCGATCCTGGTCGGCGCGATGCGGATGCGCTGGATCACGATCGCGGTGACGCTTGCCTGCTTCGTCGCCGCCCTACTCGCGCTTCCTTATGTGCCCCGGCAGTTTTTTCCCGCTTCCGACCGCCCCGAGTTGGTCGTCGATCTGACCCTCCCGCAGAATGCCTCGATCTTCGCGAGCCAGGACGCCTCCGCCAAGCTCGACGCCATGCTGAAGGACGATCCCGACGTCGCCAGCTGGAGCACCTATGTCGGACGCGGCGCGATCCGCTTCTACCTGCCGCTCGACGTCAAGCTTCCCAACGATTTCTTCTCCCAAGTGGTGGTGATCGCCAAGGACGTTGCGGCGCGCGACCGGCTACACGCCAAGCTCGAGAAGGCGCTGGCCGAGCAGCTGCCGAGCGCGGTTACGCGGGTGTCGCCGCTCGAACTCGGCCCCCCAGTTGGCTGGCCGGTTCAATACCGGGTGAGCGGCCCCCTCCCGGCGCAAGTGCGGGAGATCGCGCTCAAGCTTGGCCAGACGATGGGCGAAAACTCAAATCTGCGCCTCGTCAATTTCGACTGGATGGAGCCGTCGCGCGAGGTCCGGGTCCGTATCGACCAGGATCAGGCGCGGCTTCTCGGATTGAGCTCGCAGGCGCTGTCGGAAACCCTGAACGCCGTCATGTCGGGAACGCCGATCACGCAAGTCCGCGACGGCATCTATCTGATCAATGTCGTCGCGCGCGCCAATGACGAGCAGCGCGTCTCGCTCTCGACCCTTCGCTCACTACAGTTACCGCTCCCTGGCGGACGCACCGTGCCGTTGAGCCAGGTCGCGACCTTCGATTTCGATCAGGAATATCCGTTGATCTGGCGGCGTGACAGGGTCCCGACCCTCACAGTACAAGCTGATGTGCGCGCCGACGCGACGCCCGAAGGCGCGGTCGCCTCGCTCAAACCGGGAATCGAAAAGCTTGAGGCGAGCTTGCCGAGCGGTTACCACATCGTAACCGGGGGCACGGTCGAAGAGAGCGCGCAATCGCAGGCTTCGGTGTTCGCGCTGCTGCCGGCCGCTTTGTTCCTGATGCTCCTGTTCCTGATGGCGCAATTGCACAGTTTCGGGCGCGTGGCGCTGGTCGTGACGACCGTTCCGCTCGGATTGATCGGCATTGTTCTTGCGCTCCTTCTCGCCAACCGGCCGCTCGGATTTGTAGCGATTCTCGGGATTCTCGCTCTCGTCGGCATGATCGCCCGCAACGCCGTCATCCTAATCGATCAGATCGAGACTGAGCGCTCGCAGGGACGCGACATCTGGACTGCCGTTGTCGAGGCGACGTTCTCGCGCTTCCGCCCCATCATGCTGACGGCGGTCTCGACCGTGCTTGGCCTGATCCCGATCGCGCCGACGGTGTTCTGGGGGCCGATGGCCTTCGCCATCATGGGCGGACTGTTCGTCGCCACCCTACTCACGCTTCTTGTACTCCCGGTCTTCTACATCACACTCTATCGCGCAAGACAGCCTGCGACAGCCGTCGCCTAGCGGCAAAGTCTAGCTGTTAGCGGGAGGATGTCATGAAAACGCTCAAGGTCGGCGAGATCAAAATCACCAGCCTCATTGAGCGCGACGGTCCCTGGCGCACGCCAGAGGTCATGTTCCCGGCCTATGATCCCGAGATCGGACGCCGCCGCCTGGCTGAACTCGATCCCGTGGTGTTCGACCCAGCCAGCGGCCGCATGGTGATCACCTATCAGACGTTCCTCGTGCGCACGCCCAGGCACACCATCTTGATCGACACGTGCACCGGCGAGGACAAAGGCTACCCGGCTCCATACGACTTCCCCAAGCAACCCTGGCTCGACAATTTCCGCGCCGCGGGGCTGCGCTTAGGGGACGTCACGCATGTCTTTTGCACGCATCTGCATTTCGACCATTGCGGTTGGAACACGATGCTTCGCAATGGCCGGTGGACGCCGACCTTCCCGAACGCGAAGTACATCTTTCACAAAGACGAATACGCGCATTGGGAGGCGATCGCGGCGCGTGGCGAGGCGCCGCCGGGGATGCTCAAGGGAAGCCAGCCTGGGAACTCTTGGAGCTATAATTGCCGGCCGATCGTCGAGGCGGGACAGGCTTTATTGGTCGGCGACACTTTTCAGCTCGACGATAACTTCACGCTCGTCCCGTCGCCGGGCCATTCGCCATGCCATTGCTGCGTCATGATCCGCTCGCAAGGCCAGGAGGCGATCGTGACCGGCGACCTCATGCACCATGCGCTGCAATGCCGGGAGCCCGATTGGTCGACCATCTTTGACTTTGACCCAGTGCAAGCCGTGCAGTCGCGTCGGCGCCTTTTGGGGCAGGTCGCCGACACAGGGACATTTGTCCTGCCGATCCATTTTCCCAGCCCGACGACGGGCCTCGTCTCGGTCGACGGCGACCGCTTCCGTTATACGTTCGTGCGGTAGCGAATTGCGCGGCCAGGTTGGGCCGAGCCAAGACCGTCATTGCCAGCGGAGCGAAGCAATCCAGGAGAACGCCGGGCGCCCGACGACTCCTGGATCGCCACCTCGCGCTGGCGCGCTCCTCGCGATGACGACCTCAAAAATACCCGACCGTGGTGCCGAGCATGATCACCACGGCGAGCGCCAGAAGGCCGCCGACAATCGACACCATGACGATGTCGAGATAGCTCTCGCGATGGGTCGAGTTGCAGACTGCAAGCAGCGTCACCACGGCGCCATTGTGCGGCAGGCTGTCCAGCGTGCCGGCGCCGATCACCGCCACGCGATGCAGGAGCCCGGGATTGATGCCCTGCTCATGGGCGATCTTGAGATAGGTGCTGCCCAGCGCGTCGAGCGCGATGGTGAGCCCGCCGGAGGCGGAGCCAGTCAGTGAGGCCAGCACATTGGTGGCGACCGCCAGCGACACCAGGGGACCGCCCTCGATTCCGAGCACCCAATCACGCACCAGGGCGAATGCGGGAAGCGCGGCGACGACCGAACCGAAGCCGACCAGGCTGGCGACGCTGAGCACTGGCAAGACCGAGGCGTTGGCGCCTGCATCCATGCTGTCGCGCAAAGCCGGCAGGCGCCGATAATTGATGGCGATGAGAACAACGATCGCGACCGCCAGCGCGGTCACCACCGCCCACACGCCGCCGACCGCGGCGAGCGAGGTCGAGCCCCACTCCACCTTGGCGAGAAAGCTCGCATCCATGCGCGGCAGCACGAACAGCGACATCAGGAGATTGACCGCTACGACGATGACGAGCGGCAGAGCCGCGAGCGCGATCGGGGGACCTACGTCGCTCGGCCGGCCATGGACCGCTTCGGGCGGATCGAAGGTGCTCGCGGTGGTAGCCCGCTCGCGCACCAGGAGATCCTCGGCCGCGTTCTCATTTGGAACGTCGGCCCCATATCCTTCGCCCTTGGCGCGCGCGCTCCGCTCGGCTCGCCCGAGCCACCACATGCCGAAGCCGAACATCACCAACGCCGCTATGAACCCAAGCCCCGGCGCAGCGAAGGGCGTGGTGCCGAAAAACGGCATCGGGATCGCGTTCTGAATCGCAGGCGTCCCGGGCAGAGCGGACATGGTGAAGGTCGTGGTGCCGAGCGCGATCGCGGCCGGCATCAGCCGCCTCGGAATCGCAGCCGTGCGAAACAATTGATGCGCCATCGGCGCGATGACAAAGAAAGCGACGAACAGGCTCACGCCGCCGTAGGTGACGATCGCGCCGGCGAGCACGACGGCGAGCACCGCGCGCTCATGGCCCAGACGCTCGGTCATGTATTTGGCGATCGAGGTCACCGAGCCCGAGTCCTCCATCAGTTTGCCGAACAGCGCGCCCAGGAGAAAAATCGGGAAGAACTGCATGACGAATTGCGCAGTGCTCGCCATGAAGGTTTGCGTCCAATGCGCGAGCAGCGGTTCGCCGGCCAGCGCAGCCGCAAGAATCGCGGCGGCCGGCGCAAGCAGGAGGATGGTCCAGCCGCGGTAGGCGAGCCAGATAAGCAGCCCGAGCGCGATGAGAATGCCGAGCAGTCCCATTGCCCTCAGACCCCCTCGAGCAGGACGTCGATATCGAGCGTTGAGCGCTTGCCTAGGTCCATCGCGTGCGCGTCGAGAAAGGCCCCGGCGGCTTTTCTCCCCTCATCGCGCAGGAATGAGAAGAACTGCCATTCCGCATTGAGCTTCGACGATGCGCCGAGCTCGGTCATGATGTTGTTCCTAACGACATGCACGCGCATCTGGGTCCAGAGCCTGCCCTCGCCGTCGCCGGGATCCGCGACCTTGCGCAGGAGCGCCATCATCCTCAGCTCCTTCAGGACCACGGCGTTGAACGACACCTCATTCAGGCGGTTCAGGATGTCGGACGCGCTGCGCGGGATGCCGGGCCGCTCGATCGGATTGATGGGAACGAGAATCGTATCTTGCGATTTGCACTCGCGGATGAGCGGGGTCAGCGTCGGGTTGCCGGAATAGCCGCCGTCCCAATAGGCTTCGCCATCGATCTCGATCGCCTGGAACATGGTCGGCAGACAGGCGGACGCGAGCAGAACGTCGGGCGTCACGGTGTCGTTCTTGAACACCTTGCCGCGCCCGGTGCGGACATTTGTCGCCGTGATGAACAGATGGATCGGCGACTGCGCCAGGACCTTGAAATCGATGGCTTCGGCGAGGATCTCGCGCAATGGATTCTTGCCCATGGGATTGATGTCGTAGGGCGACACCAGGCGCGACATCAGATCCATCGCGACGTAGATCGGCGAGGAATCGAGCGTCCAGCGGCCGAGCAGCACGTCGAGCGGCCCGCGCTGGAACGGACTGTAACGGGCGGCGTCCGAGACGCGCCGCCAGAAAGCTTCAAGCGCCTCGCGGGCGCCAGCTGCTCCGCCCTTCTGATGCCCGTAGACCAGCACTGCAGCGTTCATCGCCCCCGCCGAGGTGCCGGAGATGCCGTCAATCGTGAGCCAGGGCTCTTCGAGCAGGCGGTCAAGCACGCCCCAGGTGAAGGCGCCGTGCGATCCGCCGCCCTGCAGGGCAAGATCGATCAGGACGGGCTTACGCGTCATCGGCTTGGCTTCAGTCGGCATCTCAGGAACCTCGAACGTCGGGACTGGCTTAGCGCCGTCTTGTGACACGCCGCTTTCGGACGACGCCGAAGGCGCTGCGCCCGCCAAATCGCGACGCGTGAGGCGCGAGGATCAAGCGACCGGCTTAACTATTGATTTTATCCGCGCCGAGACTTTCGCAGCGGCCAAATCAGACGCCGTCGCGTTATTGAGATAGACTCGGCGCCGCCGAGGCGTAAACAGTTTTGCGCTCCATCGCAAATTGGACGGACGATGACCGACCCAAATGACTTTCTTGATCCGGAGGCGGAGCCGGAACCGGAGCTTGAACCTGTTCCGGACCATTTCTTCTCGATGAACACTGTGTTGCGGAACCTGCCTTATATGGCGGCGCTTGCGCTGGCCATATTCGGAGTGGCCTACAGCAATTTCTCCGGCCACGCGATCAACGGTTACTGGGAGTTCCTGGCGATCGCGATGGCGCTTGTCTGCATCGCCACCGGATGGCCGAATGCGCCGGAGCGCAAGACGCGGTTCCACCTAGTTTGGACCCAGGTCGCGCACTGGGTGACAATCTTGGTCGCCATGAACCTTGTTCTTCTGCCGGGTTTTCAACAAGTGTTGCCCGTGCAAGCCGCGGGTCTGGTGCTCCTGTTGTTACTGGGAGTCGGCACCTTTCTCGCTGGCATCAACATGATGTCGCTCAGAATCTGCTTTCTCGGCGCCGCGATGGCCTTGTCCATTCCCGCCATGACATGGCTCAAACAGGCGTCGTTGCTACTCGTCTTGGCTGGCGTCGCGATTGCCGGCCTCGCCATCGCCTTCTGGCCGCGGGGCAAGAAGGCGTCGGCCTGACCGAGCCGAAATCGCCGTGGATGTGCACCCGCTCGATCGCGGAACGTCACGCAACCGGGGTGGCGCTGACGATGTCCGACTTGGTGCTTTGCACAATCGCGAAGAGTTCTCCCTGCTCCTTCGCAGGCACGCTGAACTTGTCGAGCGTGTCCTGAAAGTCCTTGCAGAAGGCAATCCATTCCGGCTCTGTGATCTTGAGGTTGACGTGCGAGTCGGCCATTGAACGGCCCGTGTATTTCTGGGGTCCGCCGGTCGCCCAACCGACCATCTCGGTCACGAGGTACTTGAAACCCGCCTTTCCGACCCGGTGATGGGCCTCGTCGACCAATGGATTGGTGTTCAAGGCCGGGTCAATCATGATGCGGTCGATGAAATCGTCGACCACGGTGGCGATAGCGTAGACGCCGCCAAGGCGGTCGTAGAGCGATGGTGTGACGTTCTCCGTGCTCATGGCCATCCTCCCTGACGCGAATTCTCGGTGCAGATTGGCGCGGGGGAACGCTTCCCAGTCGTGCTCTGACCACTGGCCCGATGTTCGCCAGATGACGATCGCGTCGCGATGAAGGCTGTTCCGATCGCAAGACTTTAGCAAGACTGAAATGTCGTTGAGACCCCGCCGTGCCTCGTAGATATGTTCCCGGTCGGGCCGCTGGTCGATCAGGCTTCGACGTAATCGCAGCGAAACCCATCGTCCCAGCGCGTGATTCGCCCAATCGACGGCGACGGGAAATGAGCCATGCAGCATAGGGCGCGCGTGTCGCAATATCGTTCCAGAAAGCTGCGACGCGTCTTGGCGGCCGTATTCCCATCGACATCGAAGCGCGGGGACAGTTCGGGATAGCGCGCCTGCAGCGGCGAATGGATGAGGTCCCCGGGCATGACCGCATCGTCGCCATTCCGCCCGAAGCAAACCGCAACGTGGTGGGGCGTGTGTCCGGGACTCGGCAAAAGGCGCACATGGTCGTCAAGCGCATGGTCGTCGCGCACCCATTCGGCCCGCCCGGCTTCCACGACCGGGAGCGCGCTATCGCCGAAATGCGGCAAAGGCGTTTTGGCGTGTTCCCCGGCCCAAAAGTCGAATTCGCCTTTCGAAATCAGATAACGTGCTTTAGGGAAAGTCGGCGTCCAACGCCCGTCCTGGAGCCGCGTGTTCCAGCCGACGTGATCGACGTGCAGATGTGTGCACATAACGAAATCGATGTCGTCGACGCTCAAACCCGCGGCGGCGAGCCCGCGCATGAAGGTCTCGTCGCGCTTCAGATTCCATTGCGGCCGCGCCGGCCTCGCTTTGTCGTTGCCGATGCAAGTGTCGACCAGAACGGTATGATGCGGCGTGCGCACGACATAGGATTGGAAACAGAACACCAGCCTGTCGTCTTGAGCGAGGGATCTCGGCGCGAGCCAGCCGCGATTCTCGTCGAGCAATTCCATCGAGAGCGTGGGAAAGATGTCGAGCGTGGGCAGAAACGGCCCCTCGATCTCGATGATGCGCTGAATGCCGATGTCGCCGACGGTCAAAACATTGTTCATCGCCAATTCCCTCGGCCGGCCTGCGCCCGCCACTCCCGTGGGCGTGGCCATATCAACAAGAATCCGATCCGTAGGCAACGCCTCCGGGCTCTTCGAGGAGGCCGGATTTTTCGGCTTCGGCGCGCCAGCCAACCTTCCGGCCGATCACACGCCACACTTCCAAAGCGCCTGCGCATTTCACTTGGATGGTTCCGGCGGATTCGCAGTCGAACTCAGCGCCGACCAGATCGTAGGTGCCGCGGGTGATCTGGATCGCCCCGCTTTGCCCATGCGATTCCATGCGGCTCGCCAGGTTCACCGTCTCGCCCCAGAGATCGTAGATGAACTTTTTGCGGCCGATCACGCCGGCGACCACCGGCCCGGAATTGACGCCGATGCGGAACGCAAGCGTCTCGCCGCCGAATGTCCGGCTCGCCACCGCTTCCCGCATGTCGAGAGCGAGCTGCACCAAAGCGGGCGCGTGATCGGCCCGCTCGCGAGGCGCCCCCGCCGCGACCATGTAGCAGTCACCGATCGTCTTGATCTTTTCGAGGCCGTGCTTTTCGACGAGATCATCGAAGACTGAGAACACCTCGTTGAGGAGATTGACCAGGCGCAGCGGCGCCATCGCCGCGGCCATCGGGGTGAACCCGACAACATCGGCGAACAGGACGCTGGCGGAGTTGTAATGCGCGGCGATGGCGCTCCGGTCCACTTTAAGCGCGTCCGAAATTTCCTTCGGCAGAATATTGAGCAGCAGCGTCTCCGAACGTTGCTCGAAGAAGTTTCGCTGCGCGACGAAATACTAGAGCAGCACGAAGACGACGGCGATCACAGCGCCAAGGTTCAAAACGAAGAACCAGGTGACGAACGCCTCCGGCAGCTCGGGAGGCTTGAGCGAAGGCTCGAGAACCGCGCTCACAATCAGGAGCAGGAGGAAGCCCACGATCCACAGCAAAGTCTGCCGCAAATCCTCGACCAGAAGCGAGACGAGCGGACAGAGCGCCGCCCAGATGATCACCGCGCTCGAATTCCTGAAACCGCCAAGACTCATCGTGACAAGCCAGGGCAGCACAAGGGTCATAAGAAGCTGGATGAAGCGGTAGAGGCGAAGGTTGCGGGTCCAGGCAAACAGGGCCGTGTTGATCGGCGTGGCGACCGAATAGACCGCTGGCGCTGCGGCGGCGAGCGGAGCCCCGGCGGCGAAGTAAACCACCGACCACAGGATTGTCAGCGGCAAGACGCCAACGGCCATGAGGACCATCACCAGCCGCTGCAGCGCCGCGTCGCCGCTTTCAAGAGGATCGGCGCCGACCCGCGCGGCCAGCGTGACCAGCTTCGCGGACGCAGCGGTCGCCCTGCCGAACCGGCCGATGTCCGGCGCCTCGTCTCTCCCCATGAGCCCCTCTCAGCCGACAAGGAACTGGGCGACATCTATGGCTCACGGCGTCGTGAAGGCCAAGTCTTTCTCCAACACCACAAAGCACAGGTCGTCGCGCAGAGGCGCGCCGAACCGATCATCGCCATACGGAAACGGGGCCGTGTCACCCGTCCTGCGATAGCCGCGTCGAAGGTACCAGGCGATCAGGGCGTCGCGAACGTTGATAACCGTCGTCTGGACGCGTTTCCCGCCGCGCTCACGCACCCATTGTTCCGCCGCCGAAAGCATGATCCGACCGAGGCCGCCACGCTGCCGGTCCGGATCGATCGCCAGAGATCCCAGATACCATGTGTCTCGACCGAGAGGCTCAAGCCACACGCAGCCAGTGAGCTGATCTGCTGTTCCTTCCTCCACCCATTTCAGAAGCGACGCGGCAGGCTTGGCCGCAAGCTCGGCGCGAAGCGCTTGGTTCGTCGTGCGGTCGCCGGCGAGATATTTGGTCTCGGTACTCCAATTGGACGGGCCCGAACCTCGATAGGCGCGGTTCATCAGCGCCACGATCGCGGGGACCTCATCGTCTCGTATGAGGACGTACACGCTGACCTCTATCGGCTCGCCCAGCCCGCAGCCGCAAGCGCCAGCGCGATCACGAGCAAAGCGAGGCCCGCCGCCGGCCACTGCCGTAGCTCCCGGTCGGCCCGCTCGAACGCGGCGCCGAGAGGCGCGAGGGCATGGAACGCGGCCTCCTCGGCGACGACAATGTCGCCCGGGGGGATGCGGGGCAGCTGATCCCCTGCCGCCCATAGACCGGCGGCCAAAGCGGCGCCGACCAGCATCGGCCAGACCGCGTCCCAGAGCTTCGCGGGTTCGAACGCCTCGGCCGGACTTCCGATGGCGGCAAACATGAGCCTGGGGAGGAGCAACGCGGCGGCGGCCAGCGCCGCCCATGACCACAGGCCCCCGCGCGACGTCCCTACCCGCTCCGCCGCAGGCAAGCGCGCGAGCCGCATGACGAACACCAGCATGAGCGCGGTGGTGGCCGCCGCCGACAGCTGCGCGGCGACACCGGCGGCGCCGTCGCCGAACAGGTCCTTGACCGCAAGCTTGGCCAGCCCCCCTCCGGTCAGCGGCAATCCGGCGAGGCTGAGGCCGAGCAGCGCCGCGACGATCAGCGCCAGCGTTCGAGCGCGGCTATCGAGCGCAGCGACCGTGCCCAATGTCACGAACAGCGCGGCCTTCACCAGCACATGGTTCGCCGCGTAGAACGCGACGTCCGTCGCCGCGCCTTTGTCGGCGCTGGCGAGCGCCATACCGAGCGCCGCGGCGATCACGCCCATCTGGCTCACGCTTGAATAGGCGAGCATGGTTTTGGGGTCGCGCTGTGTCACGCCGATCGCGACGCCATAGAAGGTGGAGATGAATCCGACCCACGCGAGCGCTTCGCGCCAGCCGGGGAACGCTGCGCTTAAGGGGAGAAAGTGGATGAGGCCGATGATCCCCGCCTTGACCGCCGCGCCGCTCAAGACCGCCGCTGCAGGAATGGGCGCAGCCGTATAGGCGAGCGGCATCCAGCCATCCAGGGGCACGAGCGCGATCTTCATGCCAAAGCCGAGGATGATCAGCGCGAGCGCTACGTCGCGCCAGGGCGAAGCGGGCAGCGCGGCGATGACATCGCGAATTTGCACGCTGCCGCTCGGCTCGCCGGCGGCCAGCATGACGAAGGCGATGAGGAGCACCGCCTCGCCGAGGAGCGCGAACGCCATATAGACGTCGCCAGCGCGACGCGAATCTGGCTCCTCGTCATACGCGACAAGGTAATAGGCCGGCACGCTGACCAGCGCATAGACCAGGTAGAAGGTCAGAAGGTCGGCGGCGATGAACACGCCAAGACTGCCCGCCATCGTGAGCAGCCACGAGACTGCAAAGCGGTCGGCGTTCGGCCTCCCCTGCCCTTCCGCCACAGCGAACATGCTGACGATGAGCCAGACGAGCGCCGCCGCGGCGAGCAGCAGGCCGCCCGGCTGATCGAGCCAGAGGCTGATGCGCAGCGCAGGCAGCTCGGCGCCGAACGGTGCGCTCCCGATCGCCAGCGCGGCCGCGGCAAGCGCGGGGAGCGCAGCGAGCGGCGTTATCACTCGCGCCAACGCGCGGAGCGCGGGCACAAAAAAGACGGCCAGAACGATGAGTGGCGCGACCAACGTCGCGATCAGCAAGGTAGGCCCGAACTGCTGCGCCAGTACGCTCATTGCAGCGCAAGGCCGGCGGCTGGACGGCCAATCTGCAGGAAGGCGAAGAAGCTCGGCGGCGCAAAAGCGAGCAGAAGAGCGACAAGCGCGAGAGCCAGAGCGATGCTCTCGCGGCTACGCGCGCGCGTCTTCTTCAAATGCGGGCTCTCGCCCGAAAGCGCCGGGGCCAGCACCCGATAGAGATATCCGCCCGCCAGCAATCCGCCGCCTGCCATGACCACCGCCCAAAGCCATTGGCCGGACTCGATCGAGGCCTTCATCAAGAGCCATTTGGCGGCGAAGCCGCCACTTGGCGGCAGCCCCATGAGCGACAGTCCGCCGAGACCGAGCGCCAGGAACGTCACCGGCATTGCACGGGCGGCGCCGCCAAGGTCGGCGATGCGGTCATGGCCAAGGGATTCGGCGATGAGGCCTGCGGACAGGAACATCGCGGCCTTGGCGAAGGCGTGCGACAAAGCCTGCATGATTCCCCCGCTGAAGGCCTCCGCAGCCCACGGGCCGAAGGCAAGCGGGAACATCAGGAACAGGTAGCCGATCTGCGCCACCGTCGAATAGGCGATGAGCAGCTTCAGCCGCGCCTGACGCAGCGCAAGGACACTGCCGAACAGGATTGCAGCCGAACCGAGCGCCGCAAGGATCGTCCCTGGAACTACACCGGGGAGCGTCGCCAGCACGTCAAACCAGAGCCGGACAACGAGGAAGAAGGAGCCTTTGACCACCAGCCCCGAAAGCACGGCGCTTGCCGCGGCGGGCGCGTTGGCGTGCGCAGGAGGGAGCCACAAATGCAGCGGGAACAGCGCGGTCTTCGCCAACAGCCCCGCGGTCATCAGCCCGGCCGCCAGCCAGACGGCAGGCTCGGGGCGAACAAGCGGAGCAAGGAGCGCGATGTCGAGCGTGCCATACGCGCCGTAGAACAAGGCGACACCGAGCAGATAGAACACCGAGCCGAACAGCGCGAATAAGAGATAGCGCAGCGCCGCGGCCACCGTCTCCGGACGTCCGTCAAGACAAACCAGCGGCACCGCGGCGAAGGTGAGAAGCTCGAGCCCCACATAGAGATTGAACAGATCTCCCCCCAGAAAGATGAGGCTTAAAGCCGCCTGGATGCCTTGCAACAAGGTCCAGAACACGAGCGGCGCCCGCTTCTCCTCAATCCCTAGAGTCGCGAAATTGGCGCGGGCGAAGAGCGCTGCGGCTGGCGCGATCAGCCCCGCCGTCACGAGCATCACGGCGGAAAATCCATCGACTCTGAGCGCGATGCCGAGAGGGGGCGCATAACCGGCGAGCGTGTAGACGAGCGGCTCGCCGGAGCGCCATACCCGACAAGCGATGGCGACGGCGATTCCGAGTTCCACCGGCATGAGGACGAGCGCGATCCATTCGGCGCGCCGACCGCCGATGAGAAACGACAGCAGCACGCCAACAACCGGCAGGAGGATCGGCAGCGCCAGCAGGCCTCCGCCCGCCGTCGCCGCGATGGCGGACGAATCCACCGTCATCCCGCCTCGGCTCCGTCTTCGGGAGGTTTCGTCCAGGCCTCTGGGTTCAATGTCACTTGGCCCGTGTCCTCGAACAGCCGCAACACCAGAGCGACAGCGAGCGCGCTGGCCGCGAATGCGACAACGATGCCGGTGATCACCATCGCTTGCGGCACTGGATCGGCTTGCAATCCCACCGCCGCCCCCTTCCGGGCGACGATGCCGAACACGAGGAAAACGCCACTGCCCATCAGGTTGAACGCGAGGATCTTCCGCAAAGGCTGGGGATTGGCGACGAGGCCATAAAGGCCAAGGCCGACCAGGGCAGCCCCGACAAGCCCTGCCAGCGTCGCCGAGGTCATTGTCGCGGCTCCCGTCGCGGCGGACCAGCGACGAGCATCGGGAGGGTCACAGCGATCGAAAGCACCATGAACGTCTCGATGAACAGGATGATGGACTTGGCGAACCCGGGCGGATAGGCGAAAAACCCGCCAGCGAAGATCGCTCCCGCAACGCCCGCGGTCAGAAACACGACCGGACCCGCGACAAGCGTGAGTCGCAGCCAAAATGCATTCGTCTGCGGCGCTTCGGTCAGTCTCGCCATCATGACGATCATCCACATCGCGGCGAGAATGGCGCCGCCTTGAAACGCGCCTCCGGGCTCATCGGCGCCGACCCAGAAAATGTGGACGCCGACCAGGATGCCGAGCGGCGCCAACACTTGCGCCAGGAAAGCGAGCGTTGGCTCAGGCCTCTCCGCGCGGGCCTCTCCCGGGGCGCCGCCCCAATAGCGGTCGGCGGCGAGCGACCACACGCCGACCACGGCCAAAACCAGCACCACCTTTTCGAGCATGGTGTCGAAAGAGCGGTACGCGATCAGAACGGCCGTGACCGGATTGCCGAGACCAGTTTCAGGCAGATGCTGCATCGATTGTGGCGCCAACGAAGGGCCTTGATCGGGCAGCAACAGCACGACTCCCGCGAGCGCCAGCGCGACAAGGGCGCACAGGACAGCGGTAAAGAGGCGCGCGGCCCCGCTCAAGGACTTCTCGTCCCCGGCCGTCTCCCCTCCCCGCAACCGCGCAGCCGCGCTAATGAGCAAAATTCCGGTCACGCCGCTGCCGATCGCCGCCTCCGTCAGCGCCACGTCGACCGCAAACAGGCGTATCCAGACGAGCGAGAGCAGCAGTCCATAGACGACATAGCCGACCGTCGCTGCGAACGCTCCACGCGCAAAAATGGTCCAGGCCGCTACCGCAAAGGCCAGCAATGCGAGACCAATATCGAGCGCCTGCAAAACGCTCATGCGGCCGATCCCTTGCGCCGCACCGCGCGCCCGACGAGCTGCGCGGCGGTTGCGCCGGCCAATTGCACCAGCGCCCAGATGGCCACGAGCTTAAGCGCTGCGAGCAGGCTGTCGCTGAGCGGCAAAAGGCCGAGCACAACGAGGCCTAGGCCGAGATTGTCAGCCTTGGTCAGAGCGTGCAGGCGGCTCAGCGCATCGGGAAAGCGCAACAAGCCCACCGTGCCGGCAAGGAAGAAAAAGACGCCGGCGCCGATCGCAGCGATGCTGAAGAGATCGGAAATAAGACTCATTGGCCATCCGCGGCGTCAGGACCCTCTGCTGGCGCAGCGCTGTTGACGAAGGCGGCGGAAGCGAAGGCTGCGAGCAGCGCAAGCCCGAGCGCAACATCATCGACCCCGCGTGCGCCGGTCGCGGCAGCGATCAAGAGGAGCGCGCCGATTCCTCCCGTGCCGATGAGCTGCGCCGCCATCATGCGATCGGCGTCCCCCGGCCCGCTCAGAATGCGCACGAGGCCGACAGCCACGGTAAACAGGATCACGCCTGCGGTCGCGAGAAGAAAATCAGTCACCGCCGACCGCGCGGATAAACAGGCGCTCTTCCGCCTTAAGATTGGCCGCGACCGGCTGGCCTATATCGAGACAGTGAACGAGAAGCGCGCCTTGTTCGTCGGTCCCGGTCGGCAGCGTTCCCGGCATCAGGCTCGACAGCGCGCAAAACGCGCTTCGCTGGCCGCCCGGCGGCAAACGCAACGGGCATGCGACCAATCCTGGATCCAGTCGCAACCTCGGATTGAGAGCGCGCCAAGCGACATCCGTTCCGGAAACTACGGACTGGCGCAAGAAACTCGCAGCGAGCGCCGCGCTCGACGCAAGCCTGAACCGTGATCCTTTCGGCGGTAGGAATCGCAAGCTGGTCCACGTGGCGACTGCCACGGCGGCGAGCCCGACCGGCAGATCCTTCGGCGCCCATCCAGAGATCATGAGCCAAAAGACGAGGAAGAGCACGGCCCGCGCGGCGGCAGCCCGCGCGAGACCAGGGGACGCATTATCCGTAACAACCCTCAACGGGCCAATCCAATGTGCGAAACCAACGTGAAGCGCGATCGAACGGCCGATCGTACAAGCAATTGCACGCGGGAAATCCGGCCTTGCCTATCGCTGGAGCGGCTCGGCATCCGAGATCTCAATCCCTGTGCTGCAATCTAGGGCAGAGCTACCATGTTCCGCCCAGAGGGGAAAGCAGCGGGCGTGTCTTCGAGCGCGCGCCGCGATTTCGAAGTCGCGCGATCTTCGCCGTCCGCTGGCGGAGTTGAACCTCTCGCCACGGACCAAACGGACCGACTTCGGCTGTGTTCAATGCACGCGCGCGCGAGGCGCCGCGTCGTCCTCTGGCGCCGCGGCGGATCACCGTGGTGATGCTGAGGAAGGACGAGAGAGGTGATCGGGCTTGATCATCCGTGGCGACCAATCCGCGAGATTGATCGTCGGCAGTGAGTTCGCCCCTACTCGATAACTCCGAAGGGGGGACCGCGAAGACCGGCCCCCCAGCGCATTTCGTTCGCGCCTACATCGCGCGCGAATTGGCTAATCAGCTCTTCGGAGCTTCCGCCGGGGCGGCAGGGGCCGTCCGCATCTTATGCATGTGGTGAGCCGACGCCCTCGCCCGGTGCCCGGCCGTGTTGCCCTTGCGCCGGACGTGGCCGCGATGTGACCCGGTATGTCCGGTCGTGGGGGCAGCCATGCTGGTGCTGTCGGTGGAGGCCTGAGCAACCTGCTCCTGGGCCAGCGCCGCGACAGGCGCGAGCGCGATCAGGGCGCCGAGGCCCATGGCGACATATTTGTTGATCATTGCAGTTCCTCTTGAAGCGAGTCTTCCGACTCTTGTTTCTCTAACGATCTCCATCTGCGCTTCCCATGCTGAATTGGAGATGAATGTCGCGTTTACCGGCCATGCGCTCACAGTCGGGCTCCAATATTGTCGCGCCGCGTCAGACTGCTGTTGGCGGCAGGGCTCAATCGCAAGGCCCTTTCACCTTCCCGCTGGCGCTACCCTGCGGCCGCGGATGGCTGGCGTTTTCCACTGCCGGGAACTCAAATCCGTCGTAGCCAATACATCATGTCCGCAGTAGTGATGTGGTTGTTTTAGTCGCTGGACCGAATTGCGAATGTACATTGGTAGATTTCGCGCCGGCTCCGCAGCAAATTGTGAACAGTGTTAGCTCACTTTCCTCCACATTTCTGCGAGTTGCAGCGGCTTTGCCGCGGTGGCTACCTGCGTCACCACCCTGCCATTCTGTCTTCCAAATCTACTGTTTCGAGCTGAGACGTCGGCCCGCCCGTAGCGGCCGTTGATCTAGGGCGTGCACGAGCCAATAGGGGCGGATGGAGGAACTGTCCGGGGACCACACGATCACGACTGCCGCCGGAGCCGACCGCTGATGAACGAGACGAGCAAGCCCATCGCCCGTCCGAGCGTCGTGTCTGCGCCGCGCATTCTCGTCGTCGAGGACGAAATCGATGTGGCTTTATTGATCAGTTACAATCTGGAGGCGGAAGGCTACGTCGTCGAAAGCGTCGCGCGGGGCGACGAGGCCGAGTTGCGCTTGGCCGAAAATGCGCCGGATCTTCTCATTCTCGACTGGATGCTGCCTGGCGTTTCGGGAATCGAGATTTGCCGGCGCTTGCGGGCGCGCGAGGCGACCTGGACATTGCCGATCATCATGGTCACCGCCCGGCGCGAGGAATCGGAGCGCGTGCGCGGTCTCGCGGTCGGCGCGGATGACTACGTCGTCAAGCCGTTCTCGGTGATCGAATTGATGGCCCGGGTGCACGCGCTGCTCCGGCGCAGTCGGCCGGAACGGATCGCCGAGCGACTCTACGTCGGAGACCTCGATCTGGATCGGCTTACCGGGCGCGTCCGGCGCGGCGATCGCGAAATCAGTCTCGGGCCGATCGATTTTCGGCTGCTCGAATATCTGCTCGAGAAGCCAGGCCGCGTTTTCTCGCGGGCGCAACTGCTCGACCTTGTTTGGGGGCGGTCGGCGGAGGTCGACGAACGCACGGTCGACGTGCATATCGGACGCCTGCGCAAGAGGTTGTCGAAGGGGAAGCAGCGGGATCCGATCCGCACCGTGCGCGGCGCCGGCTACGCCATCGACGAGAGCTTCGGCAGAAGCGACTGGCGCTGACGTGCGACGCGCGCCTTAAACGCCTCGCGTGAGATCGGGTCACCGGTCCCGTCCATTGGCGTTGACAATCCAAGGCTCGCAGGCTCCGTTTCCGAGCGCTGAGCCTCATAGAGCGAATCTCGGAACACCGCATGGCCCGTAGAGCAGGAAGCGCTGATCTGCCGCTGCACGGCGGGCGGGCGCCGTTGTGGCTCGCGGACCGCATGACCCGGCTCGGAACCGTCATTAGCGAGGCGATCATCCACGCTTACGGCCGCGACGAGTTGCTGCGTCGCCTCGCCCATCCGTTCTGGTTCCAGTCGTTCGGCGCGGTCATGGGCATGGACTGGCACTCCTCCGGCATCACCACGAGCGTGATCGGCGCGCTGAAGCGAGGCCTCGAGCCTCTCTCGGGCGAGCTCGGAATCCATGTCTGCGGCGGCCGCGGCAAGCATTCGCGAAAGACCCCGCTTGAGCTTGGCGCGATCGGCGAGCGGGTCGGATTTGACGGCGCCGCGCTCGCTGACGTGAGCCGGCTGGTGGCGAAGGTCGACAGCGCCGCCGTCCAGGACGGTTTTGATCTCTATTTGCACGGCTTCATCGTCACCGACGATGGGCACTGGACAGTCGTCCAGCAAGGCATGAACGACTCAAGCCGCACGGCTCGCCGCTACCATTGGCTGTCCGAAGGCCTGCAGAGCTTCGTCGAGGAGCCGCACAATGCGATCGACGGAATCCACCAAGGCGAGATCGTCAACCTCACGGACCGTCGCGCGGACGTCTCCCGCCGCGCCCAGCTCGAGCTTCTGGATTCGCTCGGTCCGGACGGTCTGGCGCGCGAACTCGCCGCGATCGAGGCGAAACCGGGCAAGCCCATTCCTCCGCCCGATCCCGTCCAGCTCACCCTGCCCCATCTCGTCATGCCCGCTCATCACGACGTGCGCGCAAGCGACGTGCTCGCGCCGCGCCTTCACGCGACGTTCACTGCGGCGGCGAATCGGGGGCCGGCCGACTTCGCCGAATTGCTTCTCGTTCCCGGCGTCGGCGCCCGCACGGTGCGGGCGCTCGCGATGGTGGCCGAGGTCGTGCACGGCGCGCCCTATCGTTTCACCGATCCGGCGCGCTTTTCCTTCGCGCATGGCGGCAAGGACCGGCATCCGTTCCCGGTGCCCCTGAAAGTCTATGACGAGACGATCGGGGTCATGAAGGCGGCGGTTGAGAAGGCGAAGCTCGGACAAGACGATCGGCTCGCCGCGCTCAAGCGGCTCGACGACGAGGCCCGTCGGGTCGAGCGCCGCGAGACCGCGCTGCCGGTCAAGAATGTGATCGCCGAAGAGCTGCGGCTCTCGCATAGCTATGGGGGCCGCAGCGTGTTCGGCTGGGAGCCGGCGCCGGAGGCCGCTCCCTTTGAGCGCAAGCCGCAACCGGCGTCCGCTTCGCATCGTCATGGCCGGGCTTGACCCGGCCATCCACGCCGCGCCGCGTCAATGACGAGTCTGACTTCAGTTCCACCGGGAGCAACGCCAATAAGGAGGACGAGCACTTCCTTTTGTGCGCCACTTTCTGCCGTCGTTCCGACGCGCCAAACGGGTGGATGCGGGTCAACCCCGGCCATGACGACCTGAGCGGTATGCGACGCGACGCACTCCGATCCTTAAAAACTGCTAGCGCGCAGCGGACCTCAAGCACGAACGGGCCGCCCCCTCTGTGAACGCGCATCTTATCGTCGGCTTTCCACCGCCATCCGCAGAGCGAGACCGGCAAGAACCGTCCCCATCAGCCAGCGCTGGATCAGCGCCCACGATGGGCGCGCTTTCAGAAACCCGGCGATTGAGCCGGCCATCATGGCGATTACTGCGTTGACGGTGACGCTGATGACAATCTGCGTCGATCCGAGCGCCAGCGATTGCAAGAGCACGCTGCCCGCCTTGAGGTCGATGAACTGCGGCAGCAACGACAAATACAGCATCGCGATTTTCGGATTGAGGAGATTGGTCAGGAGACCCATCGCGAACAACCGGCGAGGGCTGTCGACGGGCAAGGCCTTCACTTCGAATGGCGACCGCCCGCCAGGACGCAATGCAGCCCAAGCAAGCCAGAGGAGATAGGCGGCGCCGGTCAGGCGAAGGACGTCATAGGCATAAGGCACGGCGAAAACGAGCGCGGTGAGGCCGAACGCCGCGCACACCATATAGAAGACGAATCCGAGCGCGACGCCGCCAAGGGAAATCAGACCCGCTACGCGACCCTGAATGATCGACCGCGAGATCAGATAGATCATGTTCGGACCGGGCGTCAGCACCATGCCCAACGCAACGAGCGCGAAAGCGAAAAGGTTCGTGAGCGATGGCATCGACTGTTCTCCCAAGTCGAACGTATCGCTGAATGGCCCGCAATTGCCAAGGAAGCAGGCGTCGACGCCCGGCGCTCGATCCCCGATCATCCAGGCCGTGACCTCATAACGGCTCATACCGCATCGACACCGCACCCGAGCGGAACGCTTGCTGACCCACGAGCTTCAAATCGACGGACTTTGATAGTCCAGCAAACAGTGTCGGCCCGTGGCCAGCGAGCCTTGGATGCACAATGAACTCGTATTCGTCGATCAATCCAAGCTCGGCCAGCGCCAGCGGGAGCTTGACGCCCCCCATGAGCAGTCCTTTGCCCGGCTGCTGCTTAAGGCGCCGCACGGTCGTCTCCAGATGCTCCCCGCGCACCAGCTCCGCGTTCCAATCCACCTGGGTGAGGGTGCTCGACACGGCGTACTTCTTCGCCGCGTCGATCGTCCGGGCGAACGGCTCCATCCAATCGGCCATCCAGTCGGGCCTTGCTCCCGTCCGCGCCAGCGGCCGCACGCGGCCTCCATCATTTCGTAGGTGACCCGGCCAAACACGAGAGCCTCAGCCTGCGCGAGGTTTTCTGCCGCGTGACGATGCAATTCCTCATCCGCGATCATTGCGCGATGGTCGCGGCACCCATCCAAGGTGATGTTGATCGAATATCGGAGGGGCCGCATTCGAGGAGCGTGCCACGATCAAGGTTGGATCGGAAGTTAGGCTTTAGTTTCCGACAGAAGCGGTCGATCTAACCCGCGCCGATGAGGGACAGCCGGCTAAGCATATGCTCGCCGAAGTCGGCCGAGGCCAACGGGCGCCTACGTTCCTGCCGCGGAGCGGTCGTGAGCCTTATTGGGGCGATTGGGGGGCGGCTGACCGGTTGAGGTGAGAGGTTTGGTCAGGCCCTATCCCCGTATCAGGCGCTTTAGCTCGAGCTTTCAAGTCGGTTACAGTCACGCTACCCGAGGAGCGGCACAGGTTGACCAGGACCTGCCCGAAATAAGCGCCGGATGGGTCGTGGGCGGCGCGGCGCACCCAACAGTTAGTGGGAACGATCATGGGCGGAATTTCTGCGCCCACCGGATCGGGGACATAGCCGCCGGTTGAGCCTTTGCTGACGCTGACGGCATTTCCGGTGCCGCCATAGCCGTAGCCACCGCAATAACCATAGCCGTTGCCGTAGTCGTAAACCCCGCAGTCGTACCCGTAGGCGCAGCCGTAACCATAACCATAACCGACAATGAAAACACGAATTCGACCACGGCTATGGTGGAAAGGGGAGACGTTAGCCGCATGCAACCTGTCGCCGCCATGAAGACCGCCGCCAAAGCGGCTCTCCGCGCTAGCGGGAGCGGCGAGTAGGATCATCAGCAGTGCTAGGCGAGAGCGCAACATGTCAATTCAGCTCAGAGGTAATCGCCTCTCCGCGCCGGGGCAATAGCGCGGAAGCGGGTCCCCTTTGGGTTCCGGCGCAATTTTTAAAAACAATCCCTTCCGCAAAACCAAAATCAGTGCTATATAGATTCCATCGGCATTGCAAGCCCGGGATGGGCCGGCGTGGAGACAGGATCGAAAAAGGGATCAAAGCCGTCGGGCCTATCGCGCGCGCTGAGGGCGGAACGGACGTGGCGGATTTTTTTTACTCCAAACGGCTGTAACCCATTGAAAAGGCTCGATTCGAAAAAGTAAACGCTAGTAAACGCTAGCATTTTTACTAGCGTTTACTAGCGTCTATTGGCGTTTATTGACGTTTATCGGCGCTTGCCGGCACGGGATTCGCGGCCCTGCGGGCGCGCGTCTCCGCTCACGATGCGAGCTGCCCATGCCGAGTGCGCGCTCAAGCGCCGTTTCTTGCGCCGAAGCGTCAGCAAGCCTATCTAGAGATGAGGAGTCGAACCCCATGTTCATTCAGACCGAAGCCACCCCCAATCCGGCCACCCTCAAGTTCCTGCCCGGCAGGCCCGTGATGGACGAGGGCACGTTCGAGGCGCGCGACGAGGCTCAAGCCGAGCGCTCGCCGCTCGCCAAGGCGCTCATGCAATTGCCGGGCGTGGGCGGCGTGTTCTTCGCCAACGACTTCATCTCGGTGACCAAGACCGACGGCGAGTGGCAGCATCTGCGCCCGCAGGTGCTGGGCGTCGTGACTGAGTTCTATCTCTCCGGCGCGCCTTTGATCGAAACGGGCGGGGCCGATTCCAGCACGAACGGCGAATTCTTCGATCCCAAGGACGCCGAATCGGTCGAGGCGATCAAGGAATTGATCGAGACCCGGGTCCGGCCGGCGGTAGCGAACGACGGCGGCGACATCATCTTCAAAGGCTACCGCGATGGAATCGTCTATCTGAAGATGAAGGGCGCGTGCTCCGGCTGCCCCTCTTCGACCGCGACGCTCCGGCATGGAATTGAAAACCTTTTCAAGCACTTCCTGCCAGACGTTCAGGCTGTGGAAGCGTTCGAAGGCTGAGGCTCCCCGCGGCCTTTTCAAGGCTGCCCAATGTTCGTTCATTGGCTTTTTGTTTCGCTCTTCGTGCTGATGTGGGGCGGCTGGTTCGCCGTCTGGAACATTATGGCCCGCCACGTGAAAGAGGCGGCTCAAGCCGAGGGCCCGGTCTCGCGACTCTCGCACATCGTCCCGCTCCTTATCGCCGCCTGTCTCCTCGTCGCGCGGCTTCCCCTGCCTCTGCTCAACGACCGCTTTGCCCCGCTCGCGGTTTGGTCGGCGGCGCTCGGCGCAGCGCTGACGTTCGCCGGCCTCGCCTTCTGCATCTGGGCGCGGTTTGTGATCGCCGACAACTGGAGCAGCGACGTCCAGATCAAGCGCGATCATGAGCTGATCGTTAAGGGACCCTACCGTTGGGTCCGCCATCCCATCTATACCGGCCTCCTTCTGGCGTTCATCGGGTCGGCCTGGGCGGTCGGCGAGTGGCGCGGCGTGCTCGCCGTCGCAATCGTCGCCGCCTCTTTCTGGCGCAAGCTCAAGCTCGAAGAAGCCGTGATGCGCCGGCAGTTTGGCGAGGCCTACGCCCTATACGCCGCGCGCACGCCGGCGCTCATTCCGTTTGTCGGCTGAGGGTCTAGCTCTGCGCTAAGCGCGCCGTCATCGACACATCGGCGCGGCTAGGCGCCCATCCTATCGCACTGTGATCTCGCTCACAGCGCTGGTCCGCGACACGCCCTAGCTTATTTCCGGCGGGATCCGTTAAACGAATTCGGGTGGCCGGAAGCCGCAAACGCGCAGCCCTAGGCTCGCACGGGGGTAGCTGTGGCGCATCCGCTCGACGTCGACGACATCATCCTCAATTTCGACCCGGCGAACCCGCATCCCAGGTTCCGAACGATGGGGCTGCCGGAGGATGTTCTGGTAGCCGAGGCGGCGCTGCCATCGCCCGTGCCGTGGCCAAGCGGCGCTGCGCCGACGCCAGCGCCGCTCGCCAAGGCTCCTCCGGAAAGCGCCGACCTTTCGCAGTTCAAGGGCTACGACGCGGTTGTGGTCACTTGGACAGCGGCCGAAGCCTCAGCGATGGCGACGCTATTCGCCCCGGGCCATCCCACCGCCGATTGGTACGAATACCGCCACGACGTCGCAAGTTATGTCCCGCTGGTGACGGGCCCGAAGGCGCCGTTCAACGACAAGCGTCCCGAAATGGCGCGGTACTATCACAGCCTCGGCCTTTACTTTCCGTGCAAGATCAGGGGATTGCGTGTCCTTCTGTTCAAATCGGGCCTGCATCTTGACTATGACGGACCGCAAGTCCCGGTCCGCAGGCTCATGGAGGAGATCGCAGCGGTCGTCGAGCCAAAAGTGTTCATCACCACCGGCACGGGCGGAGGCATCGGCGCCGACATCAAGCTTGGCGACGTCGTGATTGCGGGTACGGTCAAATTCGACTGCCAGCATCAATTCAAGAACGAGCCGTGGGCGACGGCGAATTACACGCCATCGCCCCTACCGGCCGGGGCGCTCGCCGCGATGACGCCCGCGCTCATGGGCGTCAACGCCGCGCGCATTTCTGGCGCTCGGCCGACGCCTAAGATCTTTTCGTCTCCGGGTGATGCGGTGGTGACAACCGACGTCTTCGCCTTCGACGATTCCACCGACCACTACCATCTGCAGGGCCTCGGGCGCGCCTGCGACATGGGCGATGCGATGGTCGCCGATGCGCTGCAGTCGTTCAAATCGATGTCTTGGCATGCGATCCGTAACGCCTCGGACCCGCAGATTCCGAACCCGAATAACAAGATCGAAGAGGCGGACAAGGAGTCGGCGCTCATCTACGCCAAATATGGCGGCCTCACCACCGCTGCGAGCCTGATCGCGGCGTGGGCTGTCATCGAGGCTGGAGCGTCCCCGTCGCGTCAGCCCGAGCACGCGGAAATTTCAGCCGGCTACAAGCTCGGGCGGTTGCCGCCCGAGGGTAGGAGCGAACGATAGTTGGAAGCAAAACCATAGCAAAAGAGGAGCATTTGTCATGACGGAACATGAAACCATCACCCATCCGAAGACCGCGGTCACCCACTTCATGCTTGGCCGCCTGCCGCGCGCGCACGACCCGCGCATTCCGCACCTGAGCGCGCTGCTGGCGGGAAAGAAACTGTCGCCTCCGCCCGCCCAGGTCGACTACACCAAGGGCATGCCAAAGAACCTTGGGATGATGATGAACGACACGCTAGGCGACTGCACCTGCGCGGCGGTCTATCACGCCATCCAGGTGTGGACGTTCAACGCCAGCAAGGGCAAGGCAATAGACACCGAGCCTGACTCCGACGTCGAGAAGCTCTATGAGCTGGCGTGCGGCTACAAGCCCGCGCAAGGCGGCGAAGGACCGGGCGGAAATGAGCAGCACGTGCTGAAGTACCTTCTCACCAAGGGCGCGCCCACCGGCCCCAAAGGCGCTGCGACCCACAAGATCGCCGCGTTCGTCGAAGTCGACCCGCGTAACACCGACGATGTCAAGCGGGCGATCAATGACTGCGGGCTCGTTTATATCGGCTTCAACGTCCCGCAGTACATCGTCCCGACCAACGGCGCGCCGCCGGCGGTTTGGGACGTCCACAACACGGACACGCAGATCGTCGGCGGCCACGCGGTTGTCCTTGCGGGCTACACGGCGACTGGGGCGCGGCTCATCTCATGGGGACAATATTACACTATGACATGGGCGTTCTTCGCCAAATATGTCGATGAGACCTATGCGATCGCCGACAGTTCCTGGGTCAACAGTGGCGGCCAGACCCCCGGGGGCCTGACACTGGCGGACCTGGAAGCGCAGATGAAAGCGCTGACTGGCTAGGCTCCGACCCGCGCGGGCGGCGCCCTGCGCCGCTTAGCGCGCCGGCTTCTCCCCTCCCGCGGCGGTGATGACTGCGACGATGATCAGCCCGGTGAGCAGCAGACGCACGCCGGCGCTGACGCCGAAGGTGTTGAGCATAGTCAGCAACAGCACCAGGAACAGCGCGCCGCCCCAGACGCCTGGCAGGTTCGCCCTGCCCCCCGACACCGACGTTCCGCCGATGACGACGACCGCGATCGAGGCCAGAAGGTACTCGTTGCCAATGTCGATATTGGCGCCGCGGAAATAGCCGGCAAGCAACGCCCCGTTGAGTCCGCCCAGCGCGCCGCACAAAGCGTAAGTGGCACAACGTACCGGCTCGACCTTGAGGCCCGCCAGCCGCGCCGCGCGCTGGTTCTGTCCAATCGCCACAACTGATCGCCCCCAGATCGTACGGTGAAGCGCGATGCTGGCGGCGATCGTGAACAGGACCGTCAGGATCGCCAGGACAGGCACACCCGCAATCACAATGTTGGTGAAGTCGGCGAAGCCGGGCGGCGGCTTGATCTGCAGGCCGCGGCCATAGCTGATGTCGATAGACTGGATGATGAAGCTCGCCGACAGCGTCGCGATAATCGGCGGTATGCGCAAAGCCCAGATCAAAAGGTAGTTGGCGAGTCCGACCGCAAGCCCGCAGGCGATTGCGGCGGCGAGGCCGACGATAACCATCCGGTCGTCGCCGCCCATTGTCTTCATCGCCACCGCGCTCGCGAGCCCGATGTTAGCCGGCAGAGACAGGTCGACATTGCCGGGCCCGAGCGTAATGACGAACATCTGTCCGACGCCGACAATGACGGTGAAGACCGCCAGCGACAACGCGGCCGTCAGCATGCCACCCGCGCCATAGCCGCCAGTGAAGGCAATGGCCGCAAGCCACACCACGCCGGCGCCGACGAACGACCAGATCCACGGCCGAGCAAGAACCGTCTGGAAGGCGGCCGTCATCG
>Ga0209624_10000237_pt1 | contig 49619 bp, 45 predicted proteins | sample JacPinW_OM2H0_O1_FD_188565 | JGI IMG/M metagenome (GOLD analysis project Ga0209624, IMG submission 188565) | Forest soil microbial communities from Algoma, Ontario, Canada - Jack Pine, Ontario site 1_JW_OM2H0_O1 (SPAdes) (version 2) | ecosystem: Environmental > Terrestrial > Soil > Boreal...
CTCGATCTTATTCTCGAATACCGGCTTGAACGCGTGAAAAAGATCGAGACTCTCCCCGCCCGCCGAATTCTCATTCGCACGAATCATCATTTCCTTCGTGCCGCCGCCGCCGGGGATTAATCCGACGCCCGTTTCAACCAAGCCGATGTACGCTTCCCCTGCAGCATGAATTTTCGCGCCGTGCAAAATGATTTCGCAGCCCCCGCCAAGCGCCATGCCCTGCGGCGCGACTACGACGGGACGCGGCGCGTATTTGATCGCCATATTGACGCGCTGAAACTGGCGGACCGCTAGGTGAATGTCGTCCCACTCCTCTTCCTGCGCGCTGATAAGCAGCAGCATAAGATTCGCGCCGACGGAGAAATTTGTTGCTTGATTCGCAATGATCATGGCCTCGAATTCCGTTTCAAGGCGCTTAAGCCCGGCATGAATCATCGCGACAATATCGCCGCCGATGGAATTCATCTTGGCGTGAAATTCGCAGCACACCACACCGTCGCCGAGATCGATCAGGCTCGCGCCTGCATTCGTCTGCACAACCTTCGATCGCTCTTTGAGAGATTTCAGGATGATTACGCCGGGCGTCTCATCAACCGGCTTCATCGCGATCGTGGATTGATCGAAATACTTCGTGGCGCCGTTCTCAGATTGATAGAACGATTTCTTACCGGAGGCGAGCACTCGTTCAGCAAGGAGCGGGACAAGCTTGCCATCGCGCTCGAGAGCGTTGGCCATTCGCTCGACGCCAATCGCATCCCAAATCTCGAACGGCCCAAGCTCCCACGCAAATCCCCAGCGCATCGCGCGATCCACATCCACGATGCTATCCGCAATCTCCGGAACGCGCCGCGCGGCATACGAACACATCTCACTGAGGCTGCCCCATAGAAATCTCGAAGCTTTATCGCCGCCGCGGCCATCGAGCGCGCGTGCAACGAGCGCGCGCAGCCGTTCCCGCGTATCTTCAATCGCCTTCCCTGCTTCAATCGAAGCGAACCGCGCTTTCTGCTTCGGCCGGTACTCCATCTTTTGCCAGTCGAGCGTCAGAATTTCGCGTTCGCCGCTTTTTTTCACTGCCTGATAGAAGCCTTTGCCCGTTTTCTCGCCAAGCCATCCTCGCGAGATCATGTCTTCAATGAGAGGTGGGACTTTGTACGCCTCGCGCGATTCGTCGTTCTTCGCGTTCTCATAAATATTTCGAACCACGTGAACTAAAATGTCGAGGCCTACGATGTCTGCCGTGCGGAAGGTCGCTGATTTCGGCCAGCCGACAGCAGGGCCCGTGCACGCATCCACTTCTTCGATCGTCATTTCGAGTTCGATCATCAGCCGCACGGCGTTCAGCATCGAGTACGTGCCGATCCGATTCGCGATGAAGTTCGGCGTGTCCTTCGCGATCACCACGCCTTTTCCTAACCGGCGATCGCAAACGTCATCGAGCGTTTCGACAACGTCGGAATCCGTTTTCGGCCCCGGTATTAGCTCAACGAGCTTCATGTAGCGCGGCGGATTGAAAAAATGCGTTCCCGCCCAATGCCGCTGGAAATCATCCGAACGTCCGTCCGCCACGAGATGAATCGGCAAACCGGATGTATTCGTGGTTACAATCGTCCCGGGCTTGCGATGTTGCTCGACGCGCTCGAGAAGATTCCGTTTGATCTCGAGATTCTCGGCGACGGCTTCGATAATCCAATCCACTTCTCCGCACCAAGCCAGATTGTCGTCGAAATTTCCAATGGTGATAAGGCGGGCGGTTTCGGGCGTGAAAAAAGCTGCAGGACGAGCCTTCTTCGCCGCTTCCAATCCAGCGCGAACTATGCGATTTCGCGCCGCAGGCTGTTCGAGTGTCAGGCCCTTCGCTCGTTCCTCGGGAGTCAATTCGCGCGGGACGATATCGAGCAGGTAGCACGAAATTCCAGCATTCGCGAGATGCGCCGCGATGCGCGAACCCATAGTTCCGGCGCCAAGGACCGCGGCTTTTTCGATGCGTTTTTTCATTTTTCCCATCCGAGGCAATGCCGGAGGTTACAAAACAGGTATGCCACGGCCAACGGCAAATCCAAGCATCCCCGGTTTGAGTTACACTGTCAAATAAAGCAGAAATCACGATGCCCACAACAAGAAAATGGCTTGGCTCCGCCGTGCGCGGCCTGCGTTCTTTCGCGTACGGCGGCGCGGGCGAGCGTCCACGCATCGGGCTGGCGCTCGGCGGCGGCTTCGCGCGAGGGATCGCCCATATCGGCGTTCTTCGTGTCTTCGAGGAAGAAGGAATTCCGATCGATTGCCTTGCCGGGACGAGCGTTGGCGCGCTCATTGGCGCAGCCTATGCGAGCGGCGCCACTCTCGACGACATGGAACGCCAGGGATCCGAAACCCGCTTCCGCGATTTCGGGCGCTGGACGCTTTCGCGCATGGGAATGGCCTCGAACGAACGCCTCGAGGATTTTTTGCGCAAATTCACCACCACCCGTTACTTCGAAGAATTGAAGATCCCATTCGCCATCGTTGCCACAGATATCGTGCGCGGCGAATCCGTTTACTTCACCACAGGTGAAATCGGAATCGCCTTGCGCGCATCCTGCGCGTATCCCGGCCTGTTTTTGCCGGTCGAGTATCGCGGCCGTTTCCTCGTTGACGGATTCCTGACCGACGCCGTGCCCACACGGGCCGTCCGTGAGCTCGGAGCAAATATCGCTATCGGCATTTATCTCGAGCCCGGGGAGTTGAAGGACAAGCCGCGAAATACAATTGAGGTTATAGGCCGCGCATTTTCAATTATTCAGGAGACGCAGGACCCGCCCTGGCGGCACGCTGCAGATGTTGTGATCGAACCGGACGTTCACGACGTTCTATGGGATGGATTCGTAGAAACGCCGCGTCTCATAGCGGCTGGCGCAGCCGCGACGCGCGCCGCTCTGCCCAAGATTCGCGCGGCGATTGCGCGCCATATGCCCCCCTCGAGGCCTGACTCCGAACCCGCTCGCTCTCGATAATCGTCTTTTCATTTCCAGTAGCATGCTAACAAACCGATTCATCAAACTACCGCGGACTGCTTACCGTTTGCACTGTATTGCGTCAAAACAAAAGTGAGGGGTCGAACCTGTTTAGCGATGACCGCTGCAACGCCCCAGTCATTCGCAAAATTCGATTCGACTCCTCTTTTTTAATATATCTCCATTCAAACGGATATTAAGGCCGCCGCTAAACTTCACGGACATCAACGCGAACAGTTTTTCCCTTGCTGATCCCCCGGCTGTTGAACCATTCTTCCAGCGCCTCGCCGAGCCGCTTGGGATCCACTCGTAATCCAGCTTCGATCCGTCCATCGCTTGTTGGAAGCGTATCGTCGAAATCCGCTGACCGTGTAAAGTTCCGCATGGCGAAGCTATCAAGCCATTCCAGCGGGCACGGCCGCTTCTCGCCGTCCACCACAATATCAACCTTCAATTTGCGCGCGAACATTCCGAAAAGTATAGCATCGCCCCGATTGCGCTTTTCGCCAACCGCCTTGCTTGCAAATCCATATATTGCTGACCTAGACTGCCCTACTTCGCTAAAATGGAGATCTGCTCCGTCGAGCGCAGGGCAGATTGCCGGCTCGTCATCCCCCGGCCCAATGGCATATGCTCAGGAGACTCCTTGTCCACTCCCCTTGAGAGCTGGGTTGAAGAATCAGCGCGCCTCACAAAACCCGCCAAAATCGTCTGGTGCGATGGCTCGAACGAAGAATACGCACGTCTTGTAGAGGAGATGCTCCGCGACGGCACTTTTATTGCGCTGAATGAGAAGACTTACCCCGGATCTTACCTGCATCGAACTGACCCGAGCGACGTGGCTCGTACCGAGCACCTCACCTATATCTGCTCGCGCGAAAAATCTGACGCAGGCCCAACAAATAATTGGATGGCGCCCGAAGAAGCGAAAAATATGCTTCGCCCGCTCTTCGATGGCGCGATGAAGGGCCGCACGATGTACGTTGTTCCGTATATTCTCGGTCCGGTGTCGTCTCCGTATAGCCGTATCGGCGTAGAAATTACCGATAGTGCCTACGTGGCCGCCAGCATGCGCGTGATGTCGCGTATGGGCAAGGTTGCCCTCGATCGTCTCGGCAACTCTGCCGATTTTGTTCCCGGCCTTCATTCGCTCGGCGATCTAAAGCCGGACCGCCGCTTCATCATGCATTTCCCGGAAGAAAAACTGATTTGGAGCGTCGGTTCGGGATACGGCGGAAATGCTCTGCTCGGCAAAAAATGTTTCGCGCTCAGAATCGCGAGCTGCATGGCGCGCGATGAGGGATGGATGGCCGAACATATGCTGATCCTCGGCCTCGAAGATCCATCCGGCAAAGTTAGCTACATGAGCGCGGCCTTTCCGAGCGCTTGCGGCAAGACGAACCTGGCGATGATGGTTTCCGCGCTCGAGAAGCAGGGCTATCGCGTCTGGACGCTCGGTGACGACATCGCCTGGATTCACATCGGTGCTGATGGACGGCTTCGCGCCGTCAATCCTGAAGCAGGATTTTTCGGTGTCGCACCGGGAACGAATGCCCGAACGAATCCGAATGTGATGAAGGCGATTCACCAGCAGACGATTTTCACCAATGTCGCACTGACGCCGGAAAACGAACCGTGGTGGGAAGGCATTGATGGCACGCCACCTCCCGGCTTGATCAATTGGAAAGGGCAGCCTTACGTCGCCGCCAGCAGAGAACCAGCCGCGCACCCGAATGCGCGTTACACCGTTCCCGCCACGCAATCGCCCTCGATTTCGAAAGAATGGGAAAATCCCGAGGGCGTGCCAATTTCAGCGATGATTTTCGGCGGCCGCCGTGCGCGCGTCGCTCCACTCGTTTATGAATCCCGCGATTGGCAGCACGGCGTGTACGTTGGCGCCACGATGGCTTCCGAGACCACGGCGGCCGCGACCGGCGCCGTTGGAGTCACGCGCCGGGATCCTATGGCGATGCTTCCCTTCTGCGGCTACAACATGGCCGATTACTTCGGTCACTGGCTCGAGATGGGGCGTCGCGTGAAAAATCCGCCGAGAATATTCCATGTGAATTGGTTCCGGCGCGACGCCAGTGGAAAATTTCTGTGGCCGGGATACGGAGAGAATGTTCGCGTTTTGAAATGGATGCTCGATCGAATCGAAGGCCATGCTGACGCGGACGAAACCCCCATTGGCTACGTTCCCGCTCCCGGCTCGCTCACTCTCGATGGATTAAATATCTCGCGTGAAGCTCTAAACGAGCTGCTTCGTGTTGATCCGGTCGACTGGGCTACGGAAACCGAGTCGTCCGGCGCGTTTTTGGCGAAGTTTGGCGACCGCCTCCCCGCCGAACTGCGCCAAGAGCACGAGAAGCTCGTGCACGCGACACAAAAGGCCGCTGTCGTGCGTGAGTAGTCTGCGCTGAAATTTCTCCGCAATCAAAACGGGACGCTGCGGAACTAAAGCGTGGATTGAATCTCCGCGTCCACCGAGAAGTGTGTCTGGGGAAAGCCGTTGATGTCGAATGCCTCGCCAGCGTCGTTCGAAAAATGGAAGTACCGGCTGATGTGGTAATCCTCATCGAACGCACCGAACAATTTCTCCGCTTCCTGACGCGGCAGACCAAATTGCGCTATCGCCAAGGACCGACCGTAGCCGCCCGCGAGTGCCAGGTATTTTTCGACTGCTTCCCGCAATCTCATCGTCAAATCCAGACGTACGCGCCCGCCTCACCGTAAGGCAGATTCACGTAATAAAGATTCGCCGCGTGAATTTCCTCGAACACATCGCAAATCTTTCGCGCTGCATGCATGGCGCAAAGTTTGGTGCCTCGCGCGTGAGCGATCGCCTCTGCATCACCGAGATCGGCAACCTCTTCGCGCGAGATCCAATCCCAGGTTGCCGGATACGAGCAGGTAGCACAGACGCCAGGATCGCTCGCGAGCCGCTTATCAATGGCGGCTCGAACTTCCGGCAAGAGCCCAGCAGCCGTGAAATCCGGCGATGAGACGAAAAAATACTGCGAAAACGATTCGCCGTCAGGCTCGAAACCAATTCCACGCCCAGTGAAGTCCTCGAATTCGCGCCGGAACACGCCGAGAAAACAATCGCGGCAGAGCGACACCTCCGGCCGAACTGGTTCGCGGCGCCTCGCGGCCTTGCCTCTCAAATACAAAGTGTCCGGCACCAGCGACGCCATCCACGGGCGCTCTTCCTCGAGATGAACGCACTCCGCTGGCACACCTTTCAATCGAGCCCACCAGTTTCGGCTGCTCGGCAGGAAACGAATTCCCGGATACGCCTGTTCGTGATTGATGCGCGTTTCCCACATCGCCCGTATAGTAGCAGAAGCCGGCCGCATGAATGCCACGCCAGCGGAGCGCGGCGACTTGCGCGTTTGTCACGCGCACTGGCTTCGGATATCATCAATGTCTTCGCGGTTCAATCGCTCTTTGCGTCAGGAAACTCGCGAGACTTCAGGAGGAATCATGACCATTGCGGTGGGCGCAGCAGCCCCGGATTTCGTTTTAAAGGATCAAAGCCAGAAAGAAGTGAAGCTCGCGGACTTCCGCGGGAAGCGTGTTGTACTTATTTTTTATCCTCTGGATTGGAGCCCAGTGTGCACGAACGAGCACGTCTGTCTCGTAAACGATCTAAAGCGATTCGAGCAGCTCGACGCGCAAGTGCTCGGTCTGTCCGTGGACAGCGTGTGGTCGCACAAAGCTTTCGCGGAGAAAATGGGCATTAAATATCCCTTGCTCGCGGACTTCCAACCGCGCGGCGCCGTGGCTGACAAATTCGGCGTGTACCTCAGCGATAAAGGAATCACGGGCCGCGCCATCGCTATCATCGATCGCGCCGGAAAAATCGCATGGTTCAAGCAGTACGATATTCCGACGGTTCCGGATGTGAACGAAGTCGCCGAAGCACTCGGCAAGGCGAATTAATCGGGAATTCTCATGGAAAACCGATCGGCTGGACGCGTTTCGCCCTATTTCGAATCCAACGGCGCGCCCGGCTGCGAAAACGTTCGGATATAGTCAACCAGCATCCAGCGCTCATCTTCTGACAGTTTTGTTTCAAAGCTCGGCATCGGCTTGCGGCCGACGGTGATCTTCCAATAAAGCTCACCGTCGGTCATTTTGTTCATCGCATTGGCATCGGTGAAATCAGCCGGCTTCGTCCAATATTTCCACGAATCGTTTCCCTTCCCGTTGCCCGAGTCGCCATGGCAGTTCGCGCATTTGTCCTGATAGACGGCTTTGCCGGCCGCAATCAATCCCGGATCTTGCGGCAGCGGATTTCTGAGCGCCTTCGCCTCGGGCGGCGCGTCCCAGCCCGATGCATTGTTTGTGAAAATAAACGCGGCGAGAGCTCCAAGGAGAAGAATGCCGATGACGGCGAGAAGAATTCGCGCGCGTTTTTGCCGATATTTGGTGGCGTTGGGGTCAGCGGGATTCATCGTCCGCGGTTTTCGTCACGACCGTTGCATTTTTAGTCGCGAGCGGCAGGTTCGCAAGTAGCGCATTTTGAATCTTCCCACATTCACGCTTGCCCGGAGAAGATCGAGTAAAGAAGCCACGCATTCATCGCGAGTATCACGGCGGTGGTTATATAGGAAAGAAAGTTCGTAAATGGCCGATTTGCGTGCGTGCCCATCAGATTGTGGCGACGCGTCAGAATCAACAGCGGAATCATCGCAAATGGCAGGCAGAAACTGAGTATAGCTTGGCTCAGAACGAGCGTTTTTAGCGGATCGAGGCCCCACGCAATTACCAGGATCGCCGGAATCATCGTGACCACGCGGCGAAGAAAGATGCTGATTCGAATATTCAGAAAGCCTTGCAGAATCACCTGGCCCGCCATCGTGCCGACGCTCGATGACGAGAGGCCGGACGCAAGCAATGCAACCGCGAACGCAATCCCTGCGAAGCGGCCGAGCAGCGGCGCAAGCGTTCCGTGGGCTGCCTCAATCGAATAAACAGACATCCCGTGCCCAAAAAATACCGCCGCAGCCATAATCAGCATTGCGGTGTTGATCAGCCAAGCGCCATTCATGGCCAGAAGAACGTCAAACAATTCCATTCGCCGGTGGTGATGCTCTTCGCGGTCCGCCGGCTCGCGCCGCGGCAACACCAGCGCGGAATGCAAATAAATGACGTGCGGCATCACCGTGGCGCCCAGCATGGAAACGGCGATGTAAATCGAAGATGTTTGTACGTGAGGAATCACAATGCCCTGCGCGATTTCACCCCAGTGCGGCTTGCTCAAGAAAACCTCGTAGGCGTACGCCAGGCCGATCACGGCAACGAAGGCCATTATCACGCGCTCGAGCCACTGAAAACCTGCCTGCTCGAACATCAGAATGAGCATCACCACCACGCCGGTCAGCAAAGCCGCGGGCAACATTCGAATCCCGAAGAGCAGATTGAATCCGAGAGCTGCGCCGAGGAATTCAGCAAGATCGGTGGCCATCGCGGCGATCTCCGCAGCAATCCACAGTCCCAGCGTCGTCGGCTTCGAAAACTCTGCTCGGCAATTTTCCGGCAGCGTTTTTCCCGTCGCGATTCCCAGCTTTGCGGCCAAATACTGCACCAAAATGGCCATCGCGTTCGACCACAACAAAACCCAGAGAAGCTGATAACCGAAGCGAGCGCCTCCCTCGATGTTCGTTGCGAAATTGCCCGGGTCCATGTACGCGACGGAGGCTACGAATGCAGGCCCAACGAACCACCAAGCTTCACGCGGACGAATGGAAACACTTCCGCCCGCAGTGACGCCAGCCGGCGCAGAGGTCGCGATGGCGTCAGAAGTCACGTCGGAAATGCGTCCTAGATTCATGAGTTAACCATGCTGAACTTCGAATATAAACTACACTTAACATATTCTCAAGTCAACGGTACTGCTGACTTTGGAGTGCCAAATGCGCACTGAGATACGCGGATTTAGCCCGCGCTTTGTTATAGTGGATTGCGCAAATTCTGGAGGAAACCATGCCGGACGAACAAAAGCAGGTACAAATCAAGGCGGACGAAAAGGAATTACTCGGCCAATACGCCAACCTGGTGATGATTCATCACAACGCCGAGGAATTCACGCTGAATTTCATTTATCTTTTTCCCAGCGTCCCGCAAGGCAAGCTCGTTTCGAGCTTGATAGTAAGCCCAGGACACGCCAAGCGCCTGATGCGCGCTCTGCAAGAAAATGTCACGCGTTACGAAGCCCAATTCGGCGCGATTCCGGAAGGCCCCACGCCCACGCCTGCGCCGACCGTTGGATTCGTTCAATAGAGCCCAACAAAATCCAACGGGATTCGGTTTAACTCCACAAGATTATTGAATACGAGTGAGTTCAACCTACGAAGAGCTACAGCGCGCCGTCCCGGCTAGGCGCTCGCTCGATGCTCGATGACCCATGCGCCATCCGGCTCAAGAAACTCCACACCCACAGCATAGCCGGAGCTAGGAATTGACTCACAATAAGCCACCCTGGCCACGCTGCGAAATGTGCCGGTCATCGTCGCGACGATCAGCCGATCGTCTGGTCGCCATCGGCGCGAAGTAACGATTCGGGCGCCTCGCGCGCTTACGTTGTCCGTGAACGTCGTCTCAATTCCCGGCAAATCAACATGCCCCGAGATCCGCACGCCGACTTCCATGGGCACGCGTCGCTCGACACGAGAAATACTGTAATTCTCTGATCGCCGCAGGCGAAGCCGCATTCCCATCACGAGTCCCCCGAGTCTTACGTAATCTGTCCCTGCCCTGCCGCGAAGCGCATGTGACGCACGCCCTTGTGCTCATGCAGCTTCATGTCGTACAAATTGTGATCTGCCACGGAAAGCAAGCGCTCAATCGTCGTTCCATCGCGAGGATAAACGGCGACGCCCACGCTCACCGAGATCACCGGCTTCTCCCCGTCGTTATTCACGCGCTCGCAGATGCGCGCGGCGGCCTGCAACGCTTCATCTTCGCCAGCCTCGGGAAGAACCAGCGCGAATTCGTCGCCGCCATAACGCGCTGCCGTATCCGAGGCGCGGCAGTAATTTCGGAGAACGTAACCGACACGCTGAATCGCACGGCTACCAACAAGGTGTCCAAGCCGGTCATTGATCTTCTTCAGGCCATCAAGATCAAGCAGCAGCACGGAGAAACGTCGCCCCGTGCGTCCGGAACGTTGGAGCTCAGCATCCAGCACTTCGATGAGCCTACGATGATTCGCAAGACCGGTGAGCGAATCGCTTTTCGCCAGGCGGCTCACTTCGTCGAACAAGTGTGCATTCTCGAGCAGCGTCCCGCCCAGCACGATGGCGTAACTCGCCACCATCAAAAAATGCGACAAAATGTAGGGAGCATCGAGCGGCGACTGAGACTCGCTAGCCGCCAAATGGCAGGCCACGTTTAGAACTGCCGCGAAATAGAGAGAGCGGTCGAACGCCGATTCAACTCGATTCAAGCGCCAGCTATATCCAAATGCAGAAACGAGAAACAGTGCGGCAAGCATCAAGTCCCAGGGCCGCGGCAGGATGGAATCTGCGTGGATCCGCATCGGCGGCACGGTGAAGTAAATGACGCTGATGAGATAGGCAACGCCGCCCACCAGCAGCGTGGCTGCGGCAATTTCGCGCCCCGCGTCGCGCGCCGTGGGCTTCTTTCGTTCCACCCCGAGGGCTGCGATAAGAAGCACGGCCAGAAGCGTCCGCCCAGCCATCCACGCGAGCGAAACGTGCAGCGGTCCCGTCGGCGTTTGGTACGCCTCGCGGTACGCCGTCATTGCCGTCGCAGCCTCAATTAGCGCCGCCAGGACGAATCCAAACGCGAGAATTAGACTGACACGGTCATGAGTTCCGCGGAACCGCACCAACGCGTTCGCTGCGAATGTAAACGCGATTAGCCCGCCCGCCATCTGCAAATAGGTGTCGAGAAGCAGATCCGAGCGATAAGGGGAGGAGCGAAGCGTCCACACAACAAAGAAAAAGGCGCTCGCGCCGAGTACCCAAAGTATGGATAGCCGGAATCGATGCACAGCCCCCCAGAAATTAGACGACGTGCCCACTATGCCCCCGGAATTGGCCTTTTAAGCCACCCTTGCAGGAGCACGCTGGCTGCCGTTCGACTAGTACGTATAGTACTGTTGAACACCATAAAAACAGGCTATATAGGTTTTCTAAAGTGAAAAATGCAGAACCAAAGTGCTAAGAAGAAACTGCGATAGGAGTAAAAATGTTACACTCGAGTACGGAATCAGCTTGTACGGAGGCCTGACCTTGGAAGCGGCCGACACGGCTTTTGCTGTGCCTACTTCGGAAGTTCACCGGCGCCAGGAGTGCTTTGCGCCTCTTCCTTCTTGACCGCAGCTTCCGCCGCCGCAAATCCGATTTTGCTGTGAGTTCCGTCGCAGAACGGCTTGTTCACGCTGCCTCCGCAACGGCACAGCGAAAAAGCTGGCTTGCCGGTAAGGTCATACTTGTTTCCGTTGGCGTCCACCAGTTCGACGCTGCCTTCCGGCGCTTCTACTCTAAATGGGCCATTCTGTCGCGCTGTAATCTTTACTTGTGCCATCGTGTCTCCTCGAACTTCTCGAAAGAGTCTGCTTGTACTGAATCAGTACTTCGGAATCGACGAGTCTACTTCATCGGACCAGGCCAAAATCCCGCCTTTCAAATTCCAAATCTTCTTGAATCCCGCCTTGCGCAAGAATTCAGCAGCCTCGGCCGAACGCTTTCCGCTTCGGCAGTGCGCAATGATCTCACGCGCGCTATCGAGCTCGTTCACCCGCCGCGAAAGATCGCCGAGAGGAATCAAATGCCCGCCGAGATTGCAGATCTGATACTCATGCGGCTCGCGAACGTCGAGAATGTAAAGATCATCTCCGCGATCGAGTCTGCTTTTCAGTTCGCGTGGGGTAATTTCCGGAACGGTTGTTTGCGGCGCAGGCGCTTCCTCGCCGCGAATTCCGCAAAATTCGGCGTAATCAATCAGCTTCGTGATGCTCGGATGTACCCCGCACACCGGACAATCCGGATTCTTGCGAAGCTTCAGCTCGCGGAACTTCATCCCCAGGGCATCGAACAGCAATAGCCGCCCGACCAGCGGCTCGCCGGTTTTCAAAATCAGCTTCAAAGTTTCCATAGCTTGGATGGACCCGATAATTCCCGGCAGCACCCCCAGCACTCCGCCCTCGGCGCACGACGGCACCAGTCCCGGCGGAGGCGGTTCTGGATAGAGGCATCGGTAGCATGGCCCGTCCAGATAACCAAAAATGCTGGCCTGCCCCTCGAATCGGAAAATGGAGCCGTAAACATTGGGTTTGCCGAGCAGCACGCATGCATCGTTCACGAGATACCGCGTCGGAAAATTGTCAGTGCCGTCCACGATGATGTCGTAGTCACGGAAAATCTCGAGGGCATTCTCGCTCGTTAGCTGCGTTTCGTAGCTCTTGATCTGAATGTCAGGATTCAAATTCCCCAGCCGCTCGGCCGCCGCTTCAATCTTCGGCCTGCCAACGTCGCTCGTGCCGAACGCCACCTGCCGCTGCAAGTTCGTGAAATCAACTTTATCGAAATCCACGATGCCGAGCTTTCCGACTCCCGCTGCGGCCAAATACAAACCAAGTGGCGCTCCAAGTCCGCCCGTTCCCACCAGCAGCACACGCGCACGCTTCAACTTCAGCTGCCCCTCCATGCCAACTTCCGGCATGATGAGATGGCGGCTATATCGAAGGATTTCCTCATTCGAAAGCGTAACGTCGCTTCCCTTCGCCGCCGTCGCTGGATTTACCGTCTTCGTTGCCATAAATCGAATCTCCAAGTGTCCCTAGCCACGTGTCACACGTGTTCCTAGCGAGATATCCCTAGCTTGATGTGCCACCCGCGATGGACGGCACGATGCTGATCGTGTCGCCGTCATTCACCTGCGTTTTATCCTTCTGCAGGTAGCGGATATCTTCGTCATTCAAGTAGACATTCACAAAACTCCGCAGCCTGCCGTCATCCGCATACAAATGCTTGCGCAGCTCGGCGAATTGCGAAGTCAGCGCAGCCAACGCCTCGCCGACCGTTCCGGCCTGTAGCTCGACTGAATCTTTCTTTTCGACGTACGCCCGCAGCGGCGTCGGAATCATGATCTTAACTGCCATCTAGTCTCCCTTCACCAACACAATGTCATGCAATTCCAGCTCCGCCGAACGATACCGTCTCAATCGCTTCCGCGTCGTAGCTCGCGCGATCGTCCGCCAACCGCCACGAATTCATATCCTTCGGTTCGCGCGATTGAACACTGACGATCACGTAGCTATACCACGGCCACGCATGCTCGCGATCAAACTCACTCGGCCGCGCCGGAGCATCAGGATGCGAATGATACCATCCGAGCAGCTCAAGCCCCGAACGCCGCGCCGCCGCATCCGCATCGCGCACATCTTCAGGCGTAATCGAAAACCGGTTGCGAGGCGAATCGCCCCGCTGATTTTTCAGCGGCAAAATTTCAATCACATCGCGATGGCCGTCTTGCTCGGAGCCCAGGAGCGCGCCGCAACACTCATTCGGGTACGTCTCCACTCCATGCTCGCGTATGCGCTTGGCCACCTGCTCGCGAATTCGTAGCATGCCCCGACTGAACTCCTGACTCAATCCTCATCCCAGAATCGTTCGCTCAGATACTTATCCCCGGAGTCTGGAAACACAGTGACGATGACCGCCTCTTTACTCGGCGCAACACGTCGCGCAACTTCAAAACAGCAGCAAATCGCGGCTCCAGAACTGATGCCAACGAGTATCCCCTCCTCCCGCGCAAGCCGCTTCACCATCGCGTACGCCGCTTCCGTCGAGATCTCCAAATTCTCATCGGCCACAGTCGGGTCATAAATCTTCGGCACAATCGATGTCGGCATATATTTCATGCCCTCAAGCCCGTGGAACGCGGAGTCCGGCTGAAAACTGATCGCTCGAATCGCTGGATTAAATTCCTTCAATCGTCGCGCCGTTCCTACGAACGTCCCGCTCGTTCCCAGTCCAGCAACAAAATGCGTAACGCGGCCGCCCGTCTGCTCCCAAATTTCGGGCGCTGTCGTCGTCATGTGCGCTTCCACATTCGCCGGATTGCCGTACTGATCGGGATAAAAATATTTCGATGGCTCACTCGCGTAAATTTCCCGAACCCGGCGAATCGCGCCATCCGATCCTTCATCCGCCGGCGTGATCACCAGCTCCGCGCCATACGCCGCCAAAATTCTCTTGCGCTCGATGGACGCGTTCGCGGGTAAGCAGAGCTTCACGCGATAGCCCCGCGCCGCTCCGATCATAGCGTATGCGATTCCCGTATTTCCGCTCGTCGAATCGAGAATCGTTTTCCCGGGCGAAAGTTCGCCGCGCCGTTCGCCGTCAAGGATCATGCGAAGGGCCGCGCGGTCCTTCACCGATCCGCCTGGATTGAACCATTCCGCTTTCGCGTGAAATTCAACGCGCCGATATTCGCGCCCCACGCGCTGTAAACGCAAAAGTGGCGTGTTCCCGATGCAATCGACCAAATTCTCGCGCTCTCCGCTGCGAGACACCGATGGCAACTCCGCAACAATCGAATTCTTGATTTCTGACAACGACACCTCGGAAGCCCGCCGAAAGAACAATTTGAGCCCACTCGCTAAGACAATCAGATGCGCCGGATACCGCCTGGATTCAAGCCCGCGACCCATCCATAAGCATCGCTAGAGTTTAGCAGACGACTTCCTAACATACCGGGCCGCAGCCAGTCCGATGACCAAGCGCGTTCGGTCCGAGCGATTCCACTTTATTCTTTACAGGAGGCCATTCAGATTCATATTCTGGATTCCTATGTGGTACGTCAACGCAGCCTTCACCGAAGAAAACGTCGCCAAGCTAACTTCGGCCGGATTTAAGCTCAGCAGCACGCGCGGCGTGATGCGAATCGAAAAATACGGCTGTGGAGCCGAGCTGCGTCGCGGCAACGACAACAACTATCACATGACCGAGCTGCCCACGATCATGCTGAACGGCCAATTTACGATTCTATGGGATGCCGGCTATCAGAAATTCCTGATCACCCACGAAGAGCACAAATTCCCAGCGCATCGCGGCCAGCTTGTCAATCTGCGGAAATTTAACGAAGAATTACGGACCGCTCTCGGAGTTCCCACCTACTACAACGAAGCCATCGGATCCACTTGCCATTTCAGCGTCTACGATCGCGTGAAAGGCCGACCAGGCGCCGATCCGGATGTCACCGTCGGCATAGTAGAAACACCCGACGACCACTAAGCTTTACGCGCGACCGGCCTGCTCGAGCTTTCTTCGAAAATCTTCCGGATCAATCTTGTGTCGTGCAGCTTCGCGCGAACCGATAAAAATCACCGGCACGTCCTCCGTATAGCGGCGCTGCAAAACGGGATCGCGGTCCACATCAACCTCGCGGAGACGCGCGCCGAATTGCTTCAAGATCGGCTCCATGGCGATCTTCGCGGATTCACACAAGTGGCAGCCTTCGCGGGTATAAAGGGTGACATCTTTAGAACCAGTCACCGCGATTCTGCCATCTTCCGTCCTCTCGAAAAAATCACCGCCTTCCGACGCTCGCAGCATTCCCACGCCAACAAGTTCGGCGACGGCGTCCAGGATATCTTCATGCTGCTCGGCTGATTTTTCTCCGGCCATCTCGAAGAACGTGTGGAGATCGAGCGAATCGCGCTGCAGATCGTCATACAGCGAGAGAATTTTCGTGGATATATCTTTCATCGTTTACCTCGAACATCGGAGAGGGCAGAGCTGCAATGATTGTATCAGGGCCGAATCGTGTAGTACTGCTGAAACGGCCCGATATACGGATGATAAGCATGCGACCGGAACAATTCGGCGATCTGCCGGATGTGGCCGAGATCGTGAAACGCCCACTCGTTCATGAGCTGATTGATCGTCACTTTGCCGACCGAAGAATGAATTCCCGAGCGCGACGTCACGCTCGGTGGAATATATCGCAGAAACGAAAGGCTCCGATCCCGCTCGTGGCAGAAAAGATGCAGATTCTCGCGAGCCTTTCGCGATGAGTAGCGGCCTGCCGTGTACGCCGCATTCTGATCGTACGCCTCCAGCTGCGGCGAATCGCTCTCGACCATTTTTTGTATGCGCTCGCGAAATCCGACCACTTCGACTTCGGCGAGATGCGCGAGCACCTCGCTAATCGACCATCGCTCCATGGACGGTTTCCAATGCAATTCCTCATCGCTAGCGATGTGCACGATTTTTTCGATTATGATCGGTGTCTGCTCGAGAACGGCGAGTCCGGGCAGCGCGTCTTCACTGTGTTTGGGCGACATAAATTCCTCGCGATGACTTATTCCTCCATCGCACCATACCGCATCGCCATGATTTTGTCGAAAATGCCCTCACTTGAGCCGTTGCCCTCCCCGTGGTACACCCTGAACGTGCATTAATCTCATTGTAATCCGCTGGAGGAGGCTTGATTGGTTGACGTCGTTGTTCTCGTAGACGATCTTTTCTTTCAATCGAAGATTGTAGAAACTGCCCGGCTGACCGGCATCACCATCGCTATTTGCGGAACGGGAGATGCATTCATCGCCGCAATCGAGCGCGAAAGCCCCAAGCTCGCCATCGTGGACTTAAATTCGCGTGGTGGTGCGCTCAACGCTCTCGAGCGCCTACGCGCATCAGGCAACCAGACGCCGCTAATCGGCTATCTCTCCCATGTGCAGACGGACCTCGCCGAAAGCGCAAGGGCCGCAGGTTGCAGGGACGTGATGCCGCGCTCGAAATTCACTGCGAATCTTGCCACGATCTTGTCCGGAGCCAAGAATTGAAGAACGTGATTTCACTCTTGCGACACGCGCGGCTCGCTATGCTGGTGCCGCTCATCACGTTTCTCCCCATTTGCGCCTATGCACACGCGCAGGCCTCGCAGGAGGCCGATCCGTCCGCCGCGCTCGTCTCCGCGCTCACCGCGGCCTGCAAGCACGACGAAACTCAATTTGCGAACTATCTCACCAACGACAACGCCACCGCCTTTCGCGCCCTCCCGATCGACCAGCGCAATGCAATTCTGAAACGCTTTTCACTCACCGAAGATGCCGGCCGTCCGCTCCTCTCCACAGATCAAAACGGCCGCTCAGTCTTGCGATGCCAAGTAGCCAGCGCGACCTCCGAATTTCGCTTCGGCGCACCCCGTGCCGGCGAAAATCTCGCCTTCATCCCCTTGCAGACTGTAGACGGAGACACTTCGGACATCGGCATGGTGCGCGAATCAGGCGGATGGAAAATTATCTCGGTTGGCCTGATGATTTTCGATATCCATCAACTTTCAGACCGGTGGAAAGAGCAGGAAACTGAAAATCGCGAGGACGACGCAATCCATTCCATGCGCGATCTCCAGACGGTCATCGGAACCTATCAACGCGCATTCGACGAACTGCCCGAATCCTTGCAGCAGCTCGGCCCAGCTCCGAAGAATCAAGTCTCGCCGGAGCAGGCAAATCTGATCAGCGCGCAATTGGCGTCCGGAGCGCAAAACGGCTACCGCTTCCGCTACCGAATTGTGACCGGCGCGGACGGAAATCCATCCGGCTTCGAACTTACCGCGACACCTGAATCCTACGGCAAAAGCGGCAAGCGCTCATTTTTCCTCGATGCGGCCGGTAAATTCCACGCCGCTGACAAGCATGGCGAACTAGCCACGCCCGACGATCCAATTTTGCCGGAACAAGACACCCAGAATTGAACTGAACGAAAGCTAGCGCGCGTAAATCGCGGCGATAGTGCTGACGTTACCCGCTAAGCGAATGCCAAATCCACATTCTCAATCGCCTCGTCGATCTCCCCAGTGTTCTTGTAGCCGACTGTCACGCAATCAACTCCCGCATTCCTGAACGCGAATCTCATCGCCGCCCTGCGATCCTCGCGGTTGAACGTCCCCTCGCCCACGAGCTTCATGCTGATTACGCCCATCCCATCTTTGCGTGCCTGCCCAATGTGGGTCACCACTTCGCCTACATTGCCCAATCCACCGCTGTTGTAATCCTCAGCATCCATTCGCGTGCCCTTGTGATTCACGCGAATCATCGCGATGTCCAGCCACTTGTTCCCTGGCACTTGGCGCAACGCCGGAAGCCCGTGAACCGACGCGCCGTGACTCACTATCACCTTCTTCGACTGAGCTTCGAGAATTCCATCCTGCCACCGGCTCGTGTCCGTGGGCCACGTCGCGGTATGTTGCCAGTGCAACAGCATGATGTCGAAGTATTCAGTATTTGCAAGTTTACGCAGCTCGTCGAATTTCTCTCGTGGATTCACACCTCCCCACGTAGTCACCTTCGACATCAGCTGATAACTGTCACGTGGAATTCCGCGCAGAGCCACTCCGAGCATCCTGTGCATGTCGCCGTAAGATTCAGCAGTCTCGAAGAAGCGAATGCCACGGTCGTAAGCGTAGCGCACCAGCCTCGTAAACCCGTCTTGTCCCAACTCGCGCTGCACCTCGCCATTGAAGCTGCCTGTGCCAAACGCGAGTCGCGTCACCTTCACTCCCGATCTCCCTAGCGTCACCCAATCGGTCGCACTCTGCCGCGCCGCGCTCCGAGGGACGCTTCCCGTGACGGCAATAGCTCCAGCAGCGAGCCCAGTTTTCAGGAATTCACGTCTAGTGTAGTGAGACACGGAAGCACCTCGAGTCGCGCGAGTAATCGCGCATGCCTAATCGAGTGAAGATGCCGCTTCGCCGTGGCGCGGTTGGTTCCCCAAACGCCATGACCGGACAATCGTATTACGAAACTCGAATATCAGGTATAGCGAGGCGTAGAAGCAATCGTCCGATCACCGAGTGATATTTATTTCTTGAACCGCGCTCTTTACTTGCGGCATCCGATAGTTCCGCAAGGAGGATCATCATGAATTCCAAGCAAGTAATTCTCATCACCGGCTCCAGCACCGGCTTCGGCCGATTGTTCACCGAAACCCTGGCTCGCAACGGGCACACAGTTTTCGCGACGATGCGCGACCCTGAAGGCCGCAACGCCAAGAATGCCTCCGAAATCCGTGCGCTGGCGGAAACGGATTCACTGCCAATACACGTCCTTGAACTCGACGTAACCGACGACGCCTCGGTCGAGCGCGCCGTGAATGCCGCCGTCGCCGAAGCCGGTCGCATTGACGTCGCCATCAACAACGCCGGCTTCTACCTCTCGGGCCTCGAGGAAGCCGTCACCACCGAACAAGCGCAGCGCCTGATGGACACGAATTTTCTCGGGCCCGTTCGCGTAAATCGCGCCGTGCTTCCTCACATGCGGCGCCAACGTAGCGGCGTGCTCATGCACATCAGCAGCGGCGCCGGCCGCGTGGTTCTTCCTTCTGCGGGTTTCTATTGCGCAAGCAAATTTGCACTCGAAGCATTGGCTGAGGCCTACAGCTACGAACTTGCCGCGCAAGGAATCGAATCCGTGATTGTCCAACCCGGCGCGTATGAGACCCCAGTTTTCGGCAATACCGTGATGGCCGCCGACGTGGCGCGCACCGATACCTATGGCGCCGTTAAGCAATTCCCCGACAAGGTCAACGGGGCACTTTCCTCCGGAGCTGGCAATCCTCAGGAAGTCGCCGACGCCGTGCTGCGGATTATCGAAACCCCCGCGGGAGAGAAGCAGCTAAGGTATTTCGTCAGCTCCCAGAATTTCGGTGTCGACGACATCAATGCCCTATCCAATCGAGTGCAGGCCGGCGTCCTGGAAGCCTTCGGCCTCACTGCCGGCACCAAATTCCTCAAAGGTAAAGCGGTCGGCTCGGTCTAGCTCTTTCGGAGAAACACTTTCGTCGTTGATCTGCCACGAACTGCTGACAGTGGGAAGGACTGCAGCTTTCATAAGAATTCCTCGCGGCAATATTCGATGTATGAAGATTTGCGGCCGGAACACGATTTTGCGCGCTCGAATCGCCAGTCGCCTCCCTGGCGCTGAGATTGACGATGGGAACCAGTCCTGATAAGTCTGCTTGGTGGAAATGCCGGGAGTTCTGCTGGTTGATTCGAAGCGCCCATGGTTTATCTAAGAACCTGAATGGAGGATCTTGCCGTGACAAAGGTTTGGCTGATTACCGGTAGTGGAAACGGATTGGGGCGGGACATCGCCGAGGCGGCGCTCGCCGCGGGTAACAGCGTTGTAGCCGGAGCGCGCCGGACCGAAGAACTCGCACCTCTCGTGGCGCAATACGGCGATCGCGTGAAGCCGGTTACGCTTGAAGTGCGCGAAGAGGCCGCTGCAAAGGCCGCGGTGAGGTTAGCGGTGGACACTTTCGGGCGGCTGGATGTGCTCGTCAACAATGCTGGTTACGGGCAGGTTACGCCGTTCGAACAGATGAGCGCGGAGGACTTCAAGGCTGTCGTGGACACATGCTTTTACGGCGTGGTGTACACAACACGCGCCGCCCTGCCTGTCATGCGCAAACAAAGGTGCGGTCATATCTTCCAGGTGTCTTCGATCGGTGGCCGCCTCGCGGTTCCCGGCAATACACCGTATCACGCGGCCAAGTGGGCCGTGGGCGGTTTCAGCGATTCTCTGGCAATGGAAGTCGCGTCGTTCGGAGTCAGGGTCTGCACACTCGAACCGGGAGGTATTCGAACCAACTGGGCACGGCGTGCCCGTCAGAATCCGCCGGGCCTGCTGCCGGACTATGAGGCCTCGGTTGGTCCGGTACTCAAGATGTTGGGAAGCCTTGCAGATCGTTCGGAAAGCGATCCGCGAAAGATCGCGGATCTAATCGTGCAACTGGCAAATGGTGATGAGGTGCCGCTGCGATTGATCCTGGGTGTAGGGGCGGAAAAGCGCGTGCAACACGCGGAAGCTGCGCGTGCAAGCGAGGCAGCAAAATGGCGCCATCTCACCGTCTCAACGGTTTTTGAGGACGGGCAATTCGACACCGGTCTATTGCAGCTAAACCATGAATGAAAGGAAGTTGTCGAGTTTAGTGCCGGAGCTTCCAGCTGAGAAACCTAACTCCGCCACCGCTCTATTCGCCCACTCTCCTTCGACTCACGCTCCACATCCGAAACGCCGGGCGATTTAACCGATGACTTCGTATACAATCCGCGATACACCAAATGCCAGAAACCGTCCTTGCCATTCAATCTCCCGATGTGGCGCTACGCGACGCAAATCGCCGTTACTACGCCGCTTTCGAATCGCTCGATATCACTCAAATGGACGAAATCTGGGCTCACGACGATTGGGTGCAATGCGTCCATCCCGGCTGGGATTTGCTTCTCGGATGGGCGGAGGTGCGTGAAGGCTGGGTACGAATTTTCTCCAACACACGCCGCACGAAAATCGCGCTCGGCGCGGTGGTGATTCACGTCGAAGGCGACGCCGGCTGGGTGGCGTGCACCGAACAGGTGACCAGCGCCTATTCCGACGGAATTGACGACGTACTAGCGCAGGCGACGAATATATTCATCTACCGGGACGGGAAATGGCGAATCGTCGCCCACCATGCATCACCGCTGCCCTCCGGACCGAAAGCAACCGTTCAGTAACTGGCCACTCATCGAAAGCCTGTTACCGCGTTTATAATGTACTTGTGACCCGAGCCCATCTTCAGTTCACAAGAATCTGTTGTCACCCCGGCCGAGGCTTCGCGCGCTTCCTTCTATTCGCATTCATCATTTGCACCCCCGCCGCCTTTATTTCTGAGAACGCCTTCGCGCAAAGCCCTGAGCCGTTGCAAGGCTCGTCCACCAGGGCCCCGAACCAGGACGATGAGTCCGAAGTTCCGCGCCCAGTATTCGCGCTCCACAGCGGCTTCTGGCTGAATCTTCACCATTTCCTTTACGAACAGGCGCGCCTGCGCGACCAGGAATCCACCAGCAGAGGCAAAGTAAGCGGACCTTCTCCTGATTCCGGTGCTGCAGAAAAACGCGGCTCTGATTCCGAGCCCTGGCAGGCAGCCGTCAATTACTACGCGAAAAATATGGCGCGCCGGGACCTCCTCATTGATCAGGGGATGGTGCTGATCAACAACCGACTTTCGGATCTTGAAACCTGCCCCGATTTGTCGGGCTACAAGTCTTCTTCGTGTGCTTCAGGCTTGCCGCCCGCGCTCATCGCGGCGCTCGAAGAAGCTGCGCCGCTCTATCGCCAGCGCTGGTGGCCCGATCATGACCGGAAAAATCGTGCATGGATTTCGAGCGTCGCGCCGCTAATTCGCCGGACGGGCCTGCCGCTCGCGCAAGAGCTCTCCGCCGTGTATCACGCCCAGTGGCAGACTGATCCGATCCGCGTGGATGTCTCCGAGTATGCCGGGCCGTTCGGCGCATACACGTCTCTCGATCCGACTCATATCACCGTGTCGAGCACCGACCCGCGCAACCAAGGCCTCTCCGGATTCGAAATTCTTTTTCATGAATCGTCACACGCTCTCGCGACCACCGTGCAGGACGCCATCGACAATGCTTGCCACGACCGCGGCGTTGCCATTCCACGCGATCTCTGGCACGCGCTCCTGTTCTACACCACCGGCGAAGTCGTCCGCCGCGCCGTCGCGGAAGGAAAACTCAACTACCCGGAATCGGCGCCTCCAAAATTCCCAGCGTCTTACACTCCCTACGCGTACAAGAACGGCCTCTACACCCGCGGCTGGGAAAATTACCAACGCGTGCTCGAAACCTATTGGCAGCCATATCTGGACGGCAAAACCGACTTCAATCACTCAATAAACGCCGTCGTTTCCGCGCTCTAGCGTACCCAGGCGATCCGCCGGGTCAGTGCCAATGGCAAAATGCGAAAACCACCTCGATTCCGTTCGCGCTGGATTTCATTCGTAGCGCCGGCATCCTGCCGGCGTTTTTCCCTCCAATTGGGAAAAACTAATATCTCGGGCAACATATCCAGTGCCAGGAACCAGGTGAAAGGGATCCTCTCCATGAAAATCGCGCAATCGCTCCTCACCGTCGCCGTGCTTCAAATTCTCGCGGCAATCGCACTCGTTATTCCGGTTCAAGCGCAGCAAAATCAGCAGCTCGCACCTGAAGCCCACGCCCGCCAAGTTCTCGATCAAATCGTGACCGGGAAATTCGACGCCATCGAAGCGCAATACGATTCGGCGATGAAGTCCGCTCTGCCCGCCGGCAAACTCTCGGATTTCTGGCAACAACTCAATTCTCAAGTCGGCTCGTTCAAGCAAGTCACCGACGTCAGTCAAAAAGCAATCCAGAACTATCAAGTCGTGATCTTAGTGTGCGACTTCCAGCAAGCCACCCTCGACACCATCATCAGCTTCACCTCAGATGGCCACGTGGGCGGAATTCGTTTCGTGCCGCATAAGCCGAAAGCGGAGTGGGCTGCTCCGGCGTACGCGAAGCCCGATTCTTTTCACGAGCAACCGATCACGGTGACATTGGGACATTGGGAATTGCCGGGCACGCTGACCGTTCCTGTCGGCGACGGCCCGTTTCCCGCCGTCGTACTCGTTCATGGATCTGGCCCACAGGACCAGGACGAGACGATTGGGCCCAACGAGACCTTTAAAGACCTCGCATGGGGCCTCGCCAGCAAGGGCATCGCCGTGTTGCGTTACACCAAGCGCACCAAAAAGTACGGCGGAAAAGCGAGCGACGACCCGACCGGGTTAACTGTGAACGATGAAGTCATCAACGACGCGCGCGCTGCGGTTGAGCTGCTCTCGAAGCAGCCTAAAATCAACTCAAAACGCATTTTTGTTCTCGGGCACAGCTGGGGTGGCTACCTCGCTCCGCGAATTGCCACCGGCGATTCGCAAATTGTCGGAATAATCATTCTTGCCGGATCGGCGCGGCCGCTTGAAAAAATGATTGTCGAACAGTTGCAATATTTCGCGACGTTGCCAGGCGGATCTTCCGAGCAACTTCAAAAGAAACTCGCGGCTGCGGAAGAATCGGAAAAACAAATTGAAGATCCCAATCTCAAAAGCGGAGACACGGTCGACCTGCTGGGCGCAAAGGCCCCAGGTGGATACTTTCTTGATCTGCGCGGCTACGACCCGCCAGCGGTCGCCACAAAACTAACAATTCCCATCTTCGTGTTGCAGGCCGGCAGAGACTATCAAGTCCGCGACGCCGATTACGACGCCTGGAAAAAAGCGCTCTCCGAAAAGCCCTGGGTCGAAGTCAAGCGCTACGATGATCTCAATCATCTATTCGAGACGGGAAAAGGTATGGCGACGCCAAGCGAATACGACAACCCCGGCCACGTCGCGGAGCCCGTAATCGCGGATATCGCCGCGTGGATCGTGGCGAACGGAAAAACAAAGTAATGCGTCACAGTGAGAGCAGACAAAACCCAATCTAATTGCCAAATCCTGAAGACTTCCCGACACCGGGAAATAGTCTCCGCCAAGCGAGGAAACACTCTATCAGAGCCCGGAGGCTCCTGCCTCCGGGACTAATCCTAATGAACGAGAATCGGCCGATTCAAGAGCATTCACCGGCGCACCGAGTACTAACGTATTCTCGACTGACACTCTATGGTTAAAAACGCGAAGTTGGGGGCGCTAGCCTAATTCCGACGCTACCTCGAACTGAAACAGGTACCCGGGAGCCAGGCCTCCTCGCTCTAATATAAGAAATCAAGAGCACAATTTCGTAAAGTTTTGGCGTCCGAATCCCCCTGATTCCCGGTCATTTCCGCAGCGCCTGACACTCTGTGGATTTGCATGATCCCTGGGTTGCATGATATAATGCACGTTTTAACAATATAACATTATGATACTTACAGAGTTAACAGGGAGAAGACTGCCCGCATACTATCGACGGGCTCCGATTGGCTTCCGAGCCGCGGAACGCTACGCAAATTTGCGGAGTCCAGTACTCGGCCGGAAAGCAATTTCTAATCGAGACTGGAAATTATTAGAAACGCCCGCAACTCAAACAAAACAATCATCACGACCCAGTTCTAATCGAGACAAAATGAGAGGGGGTAAATGAGGAAAATGTCGCGCAGCGCGATTCACGTTGCACACGAAATGTAGCTCAGGTCTTTAGACCTGAGGCTTTCATTACGGCCGCCGTGCCGGAGCGGAACATGCTGACCGGTTGGCGACACTTTGAATTTTCGATGCAAACTGCTGCGCTAGCGACCTTTATTGAACTGTGTTATTCTGCGCTTTGAAGTTGCGGCGGTTCACCGGGCGATTGTCTGTTCCGGCAGAAATTCGAAAAACGAGAGAGCTTCGCCGCTTAGTAGTGACCGCAATAGCAGTGACCTCAGCAGGTTGCGCCCTTTGCGCCTCGCGGGAGCCAAAACACAAATCAAATGTCAACAAAGCCGGCAATGACTCAAACCGCCGAAATCCAGCTCGCCCATTCGCCCGATAGCGATGATGCTTTCATGTTTTATGCGCTGGCGACGGGCAAGGTGCGCATCCCTGGCGTCAAATTCAATCACGTCTTGTGCGACATTGAATCGCTGAACCGCGCCGCTGAAAAAGAAATTTACGATGTGACCGCTGTAAGTTTTTACGGCTACTCCTTCATCGCCGATAAGTACGTGCTGCTTGATTGCGGCGCGAGTTTCGGCGAAGGCTACGGGCCAATCGTCGTCGCGGCGCATCCGATCAAAAAAGACGATCTGAAAGGCCGGAAAATCGCGATTCCCGGCGAGCGCACCACGAGTTACCTCGCGCTCAAGCTGTTCGAGCCCGACGTTGACACGGTGGCGATGCCGTTCGACAAGATCATTGACGCCGTTGCAGCCAAGGAAGTGGATGCGGGCCTGCTGATCCACGAAGGCCAACTCATTTATTCGCAGATGGGATTGAATCGCGTGGTCGATCTCGGGCAATGGTGGCATGAAGAAACGGGATTGCCGTTGCCGCTCGGCGCGAACGCAATTCGCCGGAGCCTCGATTCGTCGCTGGGCCGCGAAGTGGAACGCGTGATTCGCGAAAGTGTTTCTTACGCTCTTGAACATCGCGAGCCGGCATTGAACTACGCATTGCAATTTGCGCGTGATATGGACCCGGCGATGGCGGACCGCTTCATCGGGATGTACGTGAACCGCTGGACTCTCGATTATGGCGAAGAAGGACGTCGCGCGGTGCGCGAACTTCTCGGCCGGGGCGCGGCGGTGGGTCTGGTGTCCCCGGAGTTTAGGATCGAGTTCCTTTCTGAAGCGGCCTAGAGCGTGTGCTGGGCGGCAGTGTGAAAAGGAAATGCAGATTCCTCGCCGGCAGTGATTATAACTACGCCAACGCGCGGCTCGGAATGACACAGAGCTCGGCATCCAGCCATCGAATGCCGCACGAGAATCGGTACGGCGCTACATTTTGCTCGGCCAAATAAAGCTGTTTGCAACCTGTCTTGACCTGGCGCGCAGGCCTGCATAGACTCCATCCACTTGTCTCCGATGCGAAGAAAACTATTGCCCGTTGCCGGTGGGATTGTGGCGTTATTGTTATCGGCTGCCTACCTCTTTTCGGTGGCGCAGGAGCGCAGCGCGCGCGCAGAGCGATCGTCGTGGCCCACGGAGGCGGTGCGCGGATCGAAGGCGATGGTGGTGAGCGATGAAGCGCTCGCCGATCAAGCCGGAATCGACATTCTGAAAGAGGGCGGAAATGCCATTGATGCTGCAGCGGCGGTGGGATTCGCACTCGCCGTAGTTGAGCCTGAGGCCGGCAACATCGGCGGCGGCGGATTCATGCTAATTCGGATGGCGAACGGCAAGACGGCGTTTGTGGACTATCGCGAGACCGCGCCGAAGCACGCATCGCGTGACATGTATAAGCGCGCGGACGGCTCTTTCGATCCCGACGGTTCACTTGTTGGGTACCGAGCTGTCGCAGTTCCTGGAACGGTCGCGGGATTAGCGCTCGCCGTCCGCACATACGGAAAACTTTCGCTTCAGCAAGTTCTCGAGCCTGCGATACGTCTCGCGGATCAAGGCTTCTCGGTGAGTGAAGAGCTTGCACAATCGCTCGAATCGAGCGCTTCCACGCTTTCTCGTTTTCCCGCCAGCAAGCGCATCTTTTTAAACGCCGGCACGCGCTTCAAAGTGGGTGAAATCTTTCGACAGCCGGAACTTGCAACGACGTTGCGACGAATCGCCGGCAACGGGCCTGAAGATTTTTATCGCGGCGAGACCGCTCACCACCTGGCTGACGAAATGGCGAAAAACGGCGGGATTATCTCACTCGAAGATCTCGCAGCGTACGTGCCGAAAGTCCGCGAGCCGCTCAATGCGGAGTATCGCTATCGCGATCACGATTGGCAACTAATCACGAGTCCTCCACCGAGTTCGGGCGGCGTCGCGATGATTGAAGCTCTGAATATTCTCGATCCGATCGAACTGAAAGGCTGGAACGACGCTCCCTCGGTTCATTGGGTAGCAGAAGCGATGCGGCGTGTGTTCGCGGATCGCGCGGCCTGGCTTGCCGATTCAGATTTCGCGCATGTTCCGGTGCAAGGCCTGACCGATCCTCGATATGCCGCCGCACTGCGAGCAACAATCGATCCGGCAAAAGCTACTCCCAGCAGCGCCGTCAAAGCTGGAGATCCGAAGCCGTTTGACTCGGCGCCAGCGGCTGCCTCCGAAGAACCGATGCCGCGCGACGCTGCGTTCGCGCTGCTTCATCGCGAGGCGCAGCGATCCGGGCACACCACCCATTTTTCTGTTGTGGATGCAGATGGAAACGCAGTGGCCAACACCTACACGCTCAACAATTCGTATGGTTCGGCGGTGACGACGTCCGACGGCTATCTTCTCAACGATGAGATGGACGATTTCTCGGCGCAACCAGGCGCGCCAAACATGTTCGGGCTCGTTCAGTCCGAGGCCAACACCATCGGGCCGGGGAAGCGCCCGCTGAGTTCGATGACGCCAACAATTCTCCTTCGCGATGGCCAATTGAGCTTTGTCACGGGTTCTCCCGGCGGTCCGACGATTATTTCGGTAACGCTTCTTTCGGTGATCAACTGGATGCGGCTCGGCATGGGTGCGCAGGAAGCCATCAACGCTCCCCGCTTTCATCACCAATGGGAGCCGGACAAGCTGCTCCTCGACCGCAATTTTCCTGGCGCCACGGCGCGAGAGCTCGAACGGCTCGGCTATGCCCTCGATCCTCCAGAATGGGTTCGTTCGACTGCCTATCCACCGGTTCACATCGGCCATATCGAAGCGATCGGCATAGATCCAAAGACCGGCGAACGCCTCGGCGCGCCAGACCCTTGGCGCCACGGCGCAGCGCTCGGCTATTGACGCGAATCTTCTTTCCATCGACCATGGTGATTCTGAATTCGTGCATTTATTGCCGCTGTACATGACGGCGCATTCGAATGTGGCTCGGACAGCTCCGTTTGACGAGAACCTTGGGGACGCATGGAGCGTGTTCTTTCAACTTACCGGTTTATCGCCCAGCCGTTGTCGCTTGGGCTGATCGGAGAAGTTGCCGCGGCCGGAATCAAGAGCGTTGAAGTTTTCTGCGATCACTCACATTTCAACTATCGCTCGCCGCAAACCGTTCGCGACCTCGGTGACTGGCTCAATGCACATGGCGTCTCATTGCACTCGCTTCACTCGCCTACCGAGCGCGAGAGTTCCGCGGGCCGCGATAGCGGCAGCCCGATTTCGATTTGCGATGCGGAACGGACCCGCCGGCTCGATGCCGTGGATGAAGTGAAACGCGCGCTCGATGTAGCCGAGCGACTACCCTTCCGTTACCTGGTGCAACATATGGGACATGGGCGCCAGTCCGCGGACGCGCGAAATCTCGATGCCGCATTCAATTCGCTCGAGCATCTGGTGATTTTTGCGAAGCAGCGCGGCGTGACAATCGCGCTCGAAAATACGCCCAGCGAGATGGGATCGCCGGAGACGCTACAGACGCTGATACGCGAGACGCATTTGAAAGATCTGCGCTTCTGCTTTGATTTCGGACACGCGCACATCGAGGAAGGAGTGGAAAAATCCTTCGAAACGATGCGCGACCGGATCGCCACGACGCACATTCACGATAATCATGGCGAGACGGACGAGCATTTGCTGCCTTTCGAAGGCACGATTGATTGGGAGGCCGCTCTCAAACTCGTTGCAGCGGCGCCGAACGTACTACCGTTGGTGATTGAATTGAAGGAGCATGCTGGCGGCTCGCCCAGCATGAGCCAGATTCGGACGGCGCTCGACAAGCTGGAGCACGAATTGGAATCCGAGCAAGAGCGCGCAAGCGAGAATTAAATTCGAATGGGATGGATTGATGACACAGGACGCCACAGCATCCGCGCCGATTATCACGATTGATCACGCGGGCCAGTATCAGGATCGAGCAGTCAAGCTGCAGGGCTGGCTCTACAATTTGCGCGAATCGGGGAAATTATTATTTCCAATTTTCCGCGATGGCACGGGAATTATTCAGGGCGTTGTATCGCAGAAAGATCAACCCGAGGCGTTTGGAGCGCTTAAGGGACTGACGCAGGAATCAAGCGTCGAGGTGACGGGAACAATTCATGCCGAGCCGCGCGCACCGGGCGGATTTGAAATTCGCATTAGCGGCATGAACGTGGTTCAGCGGGTCTCTGACAGCGAACCTTATCCAATCCAGCTCAAAGAGCATGGAGTGGATTTCCTTCTCGACAAGCGCCATTTGTGGATTCGCACGCCGCGCCAAGCCGCGATTCTTCGGATTCGCGCGCAAGCCATTCGTTCGGCTCGAAATTACATGGACGATCAGGGTTACACGCTCACTGACGCGCCAATTTTCACACCAGCAGCGTGCGAGGGAACGACAACGCTTTTTGAAGTGGATTACGTTGACGAGCAAAAGGCCTATCTGACGCAATCCGGGCAGCTTTACGTGGAAGCGACGGCCGCGGCGCTCGGCAAAGTTTATTGTTTCGGGCCGACGTTTCGCGCCGAAAAATCAAAAACGCGGCGGCATCTCACCGAGTTCTGGATGCTTGAGCCCGAGGCGGCCTACGCGCATCTCGACGATATGATGGAACTCGGCGAAGGGCTGGTAAGCGCCATCGTTCAGGGCGTGGTGAAGAACCGGCGTGGCGATCTCGAAATGCTGAAGCGAGATGTTGCGGCTCTTGAAAAGGTAGTGCCGCCATTTCCGCGAATCACGTATGAAGAGGCGATTGATGTTCTGCAGAAAAGCAATAATCCGGCGAAGTTTGGAGATGACTTCGGAGGCGACGAAGAAACGATCATCTCAAAATCGTTCGATAAGCCTGTCTTGATTCATCGCTATCCTTCGGCGATGAAAGCGTTCTATATGGCTTACGATCCTGAAAGGCCGGATCTGGCGCTTAACTTCGACATGATTGCGCCGGAAGGCTACGGTGAAATCATCGGCGGCGGCGAGCGTCTGGCGAACTACGACACTTTGGTCGAGCGATTGCGCCAGAATAATTTGCCCGAGGATTCCTTCCAGTGGTATCTCGATCTTCGCCGCTACGGAAGCGTGCCGCATGCGGGATTTGGGCTGGGGCTCGAGCGCACGGTGGCGTGGATTTGCGGTACCGAGCACATCCGGGAAGTAATTCCCTTTCCCCGTATGCTGTACCGCGTTTATCCTTGAGCCGCCTTCCCTGGGGTCGTTAACGGTCGAACTGCATGGCTGAAAAAATCCGCATTATCGGTGTGCCGATGGACCTGGGCGCGAGCCGCCGCGGCGTAGATATGGGGCCGTCCGCGCTGCGCGTCGCCGGGCTGCAAACGCGGCTGAAGCATCTTGGCCGGCAGGTGGAGGACATCGGCAACGTGCCCGTCATTCAGGCCGAGGAACAGCATTACGGCGAGAAAAATGCGAAATATCTCGCGGAAATTGTGGCGACTTGCAAGGGCCTCGCCGAGATGGTCAGCAAAACTCTCGAAGAGGATCAAATTCCGCTGGTATTAGGCGGGGATCATTCGATTGCGGCCGGGACTGTGGCGGGCGCGGCTTCCTATTTCAAGAAAAAATCCAAATCCATCGGCGTGATTTGGCTTGATGCGCACGGCGACATGAATACGCCGGATAGCTCTCCTTCGGGAAACGTCCACGGGATGCCGCTCGCATCCATCATGGGGTATGGGCCGCCGGAATTGACGGAACTTGCTGGAGCGAAGCCCATGGTCGAGCCGCGGAATGTTGCGCTCGTTGGCATCCGCGATCTTGACGCGAAAGAGCGGAAGCTGATTAAGGAGACGGGCGTTCACGTTTTCACCATGCGCGATATTGACGAGCGGGGGATGCGCGAAGTGATGTCGGAGGCGTTGAAATTTGCTGGCGACGATACGGCGGGCGTCGCTGTAAGCCTGGACATGGATTTCGTTGACCCGACGGATGCGCCTGGAGTGGGAACGCCGGTGCGCGGCGGCGTGACGTATCGCGAAGCGCATCTTGCGCTGGAGATGATCGCGGATAGCCGAGCGGGGATTTGTTTTGAACTGGTCGAAATCAATCCGGTGATTGACATGCTGAATAAGACGGCACTTTTGGGCGTGGAACTTCTGCTTTCGGGATTGGGGAAGAAAATTCTGTAGGTTTCTTGCGTGATTTGTGGCGCGAGATCTTCGGAGATTTCTGCTGGAATGACCGGCACGAAAAAATTGCGAGTTGGAATTTTGTTTGGCGGGCGCTCGGGCGAACATGAAGTTTCGCTGGCGTCGGCGGCGTCAGTGATACGCGCGCTCGATCCTGAGAAATATGAAGCTGTGCCGATTGGGATTACGAAAGAGGGGCGATGGCTGGCCGGACTTGGTGCGCAGAAGCTTTTGCCGGAAGTATTAAAGAATGGCGAGCGCGTGGTGCTGCCAGCTGATCCGAGCGCCGCGTCGCTATTGCCGGTGACGACCGCTGCCGGGGATGAAGGCAGTCGAGGGATTCGCGTTGACGTGATGTTTCCCGTGTTGCACGGCACGTTTGGCGAGGACGGAACAGTTCAGGGGTTGCTCGAGCTTGCGGGCTTGCCGTACGTGGGCGCGGGAGTGCTTGCGTCTTCGGTGGGGATGGACAAAGACGTGCAGAAGCGGCTTTTCGAATATGCCGGGCTGCCGATCGTGCCATTCGTTGCGGTCAGCCGCAAAGAATGGGAACGCGAGCCGAAACGTACGCTGGCCAAAATTCAGAAAGCGCTGCGGCATCCGCTGTTCGTTAAGCCGGCGACGCTGGGATCGTCTGTCGGAATGTCGCGAGTCGAAAAAGCCAAAGAATTGCCGGCGGCGCTGAATCTCGCAGCGGAGTTCGCGCTGAAACTTATTGTCGAAAAAGCTGTGAATGCGCGCGAGATTGAAGTCAGTGTGCTTGGAAATGAGGATCCGAAGGCTTCCATTCCCGGCGAAATTATTCCGCACCGGGAGTATTACGATTATACGGCGAAATATCTCGAAGAAGGCACGCGGCTTGAGATTCCCGCGAAATTGACGCGCGCGCAGGCAAAGAAAATTCAGGAGTATGCGATTCGCGCGTTTCGCGCGATTGATGGAGCCGGGATGGCGCGAGCGGATTTTTTTGTTGATAAGAAGACATCACGGATTTTCATCAATGAGCTGAATACAATACCCGGATTTACGTCCATCAGCATGTATCCCAAGATGTGGGAAGCTTCGGGAATTTCCTATAAAGAATTGATTGACCGGCTGATTCAGCTCGCGCTTGAACTTCATGCGGAAAAAGCGCGAACGAAATACTCGATCGAGCTTCCACCTGGCTCATCTGGCGCGCTTGACGCTTAGCGGCGCCCGGTGTCGATGCGAGCGTTTAATTTTCGCTTCGCGCGTCAATTCCTCGGACCGCGCTCTCGTAGGCGGATGGTATAATCGCGCGCGAATTCTTCAATGACAGAACCCGTCGCACAGTGGCTTGAATCCGCCGGAGTTCACGGCCTTCGCCTCCTTGTAATCGTCGCCATCGTTGTCCTCGCTGTGCGGCTTCTGCGCGCGGCGACTACCCGGCTGGTGGAGCGAGCGAAAAATCAGACGCGCGTGGCGCAAGTGCGCGAACAGCAGACGCGCACGATGGCGGGTGTGCTCTATAGCATGGGATTCGGAGTTATCGTCATTGTCGGTCTCCTCGCTGCCCTGCCTGAATTTGGATTCAACGTAACTCCGGTGGCCGCGGCGGCGGGACTTGCCAGCCTGGCTATCGGTTTTGGCGGTCAATATCTCGTAAAGGATTTGATCAACGGATTTTTTATCATTTTTGAGGATCAATACGGTGTCGGCGACGTGATTCGCGTGAACAACGATACCGGGCGCGTCGAACATGTGACTGTGCGCCGTACGGTGATGCGCAATGATCGGGGCGCCGTGATCAGCATCCCGAATGGGTTGATCGGCTCGATCGCGAATTTGAGCCGGGACTGGTCGCAGACATACGTGGACGTCACCGTACCGTCGGGAGAAACGGTGGGACGCGCGCTGGCAATCCTCGAAAAGGTGTGCGGAGATTTTCGCAGCGATGCGGAATGGTCCAATGCGTTGATTGACGGACCGCGCGTGCTGGGTATCGAATCGCTGAACCTCGATGGAACCGCGCTGCGAATTCAATTGCGCAGCGCGGCATTACGCGCCGATGATGTCGCACGGGAGCTTCGACGCCGCGTGAAATCTGCGTTTGAGCAGGCGCAAATACTCATCTCGAACACCCAGCCAGTCGAACTTATTGGCCGCGCCGCCAGCGCAGGTTCAAGTTAACTGGATATCCGCGCCATCCCCACTAAAGCGTCTGTTATTAAGCTAGTTACGACGATCGTACGCAGCGCTTGACCCGCCGATGACCCGAGCACAAACTCACCTCTAGAGGCAGGTTCTAGTACTACAAATTGTGTTTTTTCGCCCCGCTCGCTTGCGCGATCCGTGCATTTGGAGCCGGCCTCACGCTGTTTTTGTAACAACTGAGGTCGCATTTGGCACACGGTTCCGATCTGGTTCAGTTCATCGGGTTAGAGTGCATCGCCACGCTCTTCGTCGTGATGCTCTTCGCTTCCCTCTATCACTTTCTACGACGCCAGGAATTTTTGTGGTGGTGGACGTGGGCGTGGGCTGCATACCTCGGTTATCTTGCGATTGGAATTCCGATACTTTTGATCGGGCCCGCCTGGACACTGCCGAAAGCAGCCTTCATTCTTCTTTCGCAAGTTTTCGGCTACATGATGTTTCCGTTTCTACTGGGCGGACTATGGAGCCTCGAAAAACCCGGGCAGGCGTTGCGCTCGCGCATAATTGATTGCACGCTGGCCGCGGCTGCACTGGCGATCGTCTGTTTCGCTGCCGCGAATTTTCACAAAGAGAATCCTGCTCTCAGCTACGCGATTCGCACCGCGCCGCGGCAACTCGTCCTCGGCGGCGTGTTCTTGTACTGCGGTGTGGCCTTATTGCGTCGCGCCCTCAGAATCTCGCGTCGGAACAGCCTGATTGCCGCACTGTTTTTCCTTCTATTCGGCGTCACAGAAGTCTTGTATGCAGTGAGTGGCGCCAATGGACTGCTCTCAGGACATTACCGGCTCCCCGGCGTATTGACCCTGGTCGAATTTCTTCCGCAAATCTCATTCTCTCTTGATCTCGGTTGGACTCTCGGAATCGTAATCGGAATGATATCCCTGCTGCTCGAAGAGTATTCGAATTCGGAGCAGGCACTCTTCGATAGCCAGCGGCGCTCGATCGAGCAATTCGCAGAATTGGACTTGCTGTATCGCACGGCTCCGATCGGACTCGCATTCGTGGATGCTGAGATGCGGTATCGGCGCGTGAACGATCAGCTCGCAGAGTTCAACGGCCGGCCTGCGGCGGATCATATCGGCAAGACGCTTTCGGAGATGATCCCGGGAATGGCACTTCAAATGGAATCGCTGGTGCGTTTAGTCCTGGTGAAAGGCGAGGCGGTGCTGAACCGAGAAATGCACGGCGCAACGCCCGCGCGTCCAGGAGAAGCGCGCGACTGGCTTATCAGCTACTTTCCGTTGCGAGTGGCGTCGAGCGAAGTTCGCGGCGTCACGATAGTAATCCTGGATATTACGAGCCGGAAACAGGCCGAGCGCAGTTTGACGATCCAAAAGGCATATCTGGAGCAACTCGTCGAGTCGGCGCCCGAAGCGATTGCGATCGTGGACACGAAGAATATCGTCCAACAGGTGAATCGCGAATTTACCCGCTTCTTCGGTTACGCGGCAGACGATGCGGTCGGGAAGGACCTTGACCGCCTCATCGTGCCGCAAGACAAACAGGACGAAGGAAAGTGGCTCGACCAGGAAGCCGAGCGAGGTGTTAACGCAAACATCGAGACGGTGCGGCGGCGGAAAGACGGCACACGGGTGGATGTCTCCCTTCTAGTTGCTCCGGTGACCATCGAAGGCGGCCAAGTCGCGGTCTATTGCATTTACCGCGATATTTCAAATCGTAAGCTCGCGGAAGCGGAGGTGCGCCAGAGTGAAGAGCGCTACCGGCGCCTCGTCGAGCTTTCGCCGGATTCGATCTTCATCCAGCATGAGGGCAAGGTCGTTTTCGTTAATTCGGCCTGCATGAAACTTCTCGGTGCGTCGTCAGCAGAACAGCTTATTGGAAAACGGGTTTTCGATCTCATTCATCCGTCTTATCACGATGTGGTGAAAAGCCGGATGGCGCAAGCGCGTGACACCGGACAGACAGTTCCCTTCCTTGAAGAAAAATACCTTCGGCTGGACGGAACGACGGTTGACGTCGAAGTCGCTGCCAGCGCTTTCAAATCTGCCGACGGGCGTGGCGCACAAGTGATCATCCACGATCTCACCGAGCGTAAGCGCGCCGAGATGGATCTTCTGGAGGCCGAAACCAAGTTCAGATTGCTGGTGGAGCAGCTTCCTGCCATTACCTATATGGCGGATTTTGGCCAGAACGGACAGTGGCATTACGTCAGCCCGCAGATTGAAGCGATTCTTGGATACACGCAAGCGGAATGGATGGCCGATCCCGGTTTCTGGTATTCGCGCCTGCATCCCGATGACGCCGCGAAGGCAATCGAACAAGAGGAGAGCTGCAGAACGACGCAGGAACCGCTCGCTGCCGAATACCGCCTCAAGGCGCGTGACGGCACTTACCGTTGGTTCACCGATCTCGGAAGGGTCGTTTACGACTCCGTTATCGGAGCGAGATCCATTCAGGGCGTGATGCTGGACATTACGGAGAAACGTCAACTCGAGGCCCAGCTGCGGCAATCGCAGAAGATGGAGGCGATCGGCCAACTTGCCGGGGGCATCGCGCATGATTTCAATAATATTTTGATGGTGGTGCGCGGGCATACGGATTTGCTGCTCAACAATGCCGCGGAAAAACCCCTCGACAACGTGGCGCAAATTCAGAAAGCCGCCGATCGTGCCGCGGCGCTGACGAAGCAACTTCTGGCATTCAGCCGCATGCAAATTCTAAAGCCCGAAGTGCTGGATCTAAACGCCGTCGTCACTGATATGGGCACGATGCTGCCGCGCCTCATCAGCTCGAATATTCATCTTAAAATTGAGCTCGAGCCGTCTCTCGCACGCGTACGCGCTGACGCTGTGCAGATCGAGCAAGTGCTATTGAATCTGGCTGTGAATGCGCGAGACGCGATGCCGAAAGGTGGCACGCTTACAGTTCGCACGCAGAACACAACGCTTGAACCCGGCAATCCGCAGAGATTACCCGTCACCGCACCCGGTCCATATGTCGCACTCGTAGTTAAGGACTCAGGTGGAGGAATGGACGCGGAGACCCAGGCACGAATCTTCGAGCCATTCTTTACGACGAAGGCGAAAGGGCGTGGAACGGGTCTTGGATTGGCGACGGTCTACGGAATCGTGAAGCAAAGCGAAGGATTCATCGCGGTGGAAAGCACGCTGGGCCGCGGAACGACGTTCACTGTTTATTTACCGCCAGTGGAAGCTCCGGTAACAATTCAAGCGCCACCTGAAAAAGCTGCCAAGCCGCAACGCGGGGCGGAAACAATTCTTGTGGTCGATGACGAGATGGGAATCCGCGAGCTCGCCACGGAATATCTACAGCGCTGCGGATACACGGTGCTGGCGGCGGGCGATGGCGAGGAAGCGAAAGATATTGCGCAGCGGCACTCCGGCCCGATTCATCTTTTGCTTACGGATACGATGATGCCGAAGATGGGCGGACACGAACTGGTGCGTGCGATGACGGCATTGAGGCCTGAAGTCAAAGTTATCTATATGTCGGGATATCTCGAGTTCAACGCGTCCACACACATTCAGAGCGGCGAAGGGGCTCACTACCTTCAAAAACCTTTCGAGCTCAGCGCGCTGGCAAGCAAAGTTCGCACGGCGCTCGAGTCAAACTGATGCTCAAATCGGATGGGCCTAGAATCAGATTTAGAAGCTCATGAATTTTGTGCGAGTCTGCGGGAGCTGATTGGCATATCTGGAATTCTTCGCGGCAGGATCAATTTCGGCTCAGTCATGCTCTGAACTTCTTCAGGCGTCACGCCAGGCGCAACTTCTCTCAAGCATAATCCTTCTGGTAGCACGTCGATCACCGCTAAATCCGTAACGATCGTTTTCACGCATTGGAGCGCGGTCAGCGGATATGTACAGATCTTAACGATTTTTGTTTCGCCAAACTTATTGACGTGCTCCATGGTCACGATCAGATGGCGCGATCCGACAGCAATATCCATCGCGCCGCCGATTCCGCCCGAGGAATTCGCACCTGGCACCTTCCAGTTTGCGAGATCGCCGCGCTCCGAGACTTGGAGTCCGCCAAGGACCGACACGTCGAGATGGCCGCCGCGCGTCATCATATGCGCGTCCACTTGTGAAAAAAATGCCGCGCCGGGAAGAACCGTCACCGGAGCCTTCATCGCGTCCACAATATCGAAATCCTCTTCGCCTTCTTTTGCACGCGGGCCCATGCCGAGAATGCCGTTCTCGCTGTGAAAAATGATGTCCACGCCTTTCGGAACGTATCCCGCGATCAGGTTCGGAATACCCCAGCCGAGATTCACGTAAGCGCCATCCGGCAGCTCGAGAGCGGCACGTTCAGCGATTTGTTCGCGCGTGAGCCTATTCTTAATTGCCACGGCTTTTTCCCACTTCCACAATTCGATCCACAAATACAGATGGAGTAACAATCGTTTCGGGATCGAGCGAGCCCACCGGCACGATTTCCTGCACCTCGACAACAGTGATCTTCGCAGCGGTGGCCATCACCGGATTGAAATTGCGGGCAGCCTTTCTGTATGTGAGATTTCCGAGCGGGTCCGCGCGATGTGCGCGAATGAAGGCGTAGTCGGCGAGAAGCGCAGATTCGAGAATACATCGCCGGCCATAGACAACACGCTCCTCCTTACCGTACGCGACCTCAGTTCCGACGCCGACGGGCGAGTAAAAAGCGGAGATGCCGGCGCCAGCAGCGCGCATGCGCTCGCATAGAATTCCCTGCGGGACCAGCTCGAATTCCACTTCGCCTGTTTCCACTTGCTGCTGAAAGTAAATTGACTGCGGTCCCGGAAAAGCCGCGATCACTTTATGAATTTGTTTATTCTTGAAGAGCACGCCGAGTTCAGAATCATTTGTCCCGCAATTATTGCTGATCGCGAAAAGATTGCGGGAGCCCTTGCGGCCCACAGCTCGTATCAACTCGTGCGGAAAACCAGCGCCGCCGAATCCGCCAAACATTACGCTTGTGCCATCTTTGATGTCGGCGACGGCGGCATCCGCTGAGGGATAAATTTTGTTTTTCACACGCCCTCCCCGGCAGGACGCGCCGTTTCATAAGGAATTGCATTGCCGGCGGTTTTCGCTGCGTTCCGGAAGCCGGCGCGCTCGAGCCAGCGCCGTGTCGCACCGGGAAGATCCGCCCTCGCGGTGAGAACGTGCAAATCATCGAGGTCGTCAACGTCGAGTTCGAGACGCTCGTTTCTTAATACGATACATTCGGCGCCACATTGTTTCGCCTCGGCCAAATGCTTCGGAAAGCTGTTGGGCCCAAAATGCGAGGGAAAGAGCGGTGGCGGCGTGCGCAGGAGCATATTGGTTCCGGTGCCGCTTCGCGACGGGACGATCGCGGCCGATGGCGCCGGGCGCATCGCTTCGAAAATCGAAGTGATATCGTCCGGTGTGGTGAGCGGGAGATCAATTGGCAGGCGAGCGAGCGAAGTCACGCCGCGCCCGGCGCAAATTCTTGACGCTGCATCAACTGACGCACTCTCTGAGTGCTGCTGCGTTTCGCGAATTACGTCCCATCCGAATTTCTGCGCGCGGTCGATCGCGGGCTCGTAATTGCTTATCAAAAAAATGCGATCCATGCCGCGCGCGCGAACTACGGCGGCGCAGAAATCGTCAAACATCGCCTCCGCAAGCTCAGTGCGGTCGCTCTGCGAGAGCCACGGCGCGAGTCGTTGCTTGGCATTGCGCAAATCTTTCACCGGGATAAGAAGTGCTTTCATGCAGCTCCAGAATTGTTGCCGCGGTTACGATTGCATTAGCGTCGCTGAATATATCCACTCCGCACTCTTACGCAGGCGCATGGCTCGCTTTTTCACTGAATCGGCTCAATGTGTATGCAGCGAGCCGAACTTTGTCTTCATCCGCACGCATCACTGTGCCAGTGACCGATACTTCTGCGCCCAACTCCTCGATTGACTTCCGCGACGGCGCATCAACTTCGTCAACGATGATCCGGCCACAAATATCACGATACATCCGAGCCACGCCAAGCGCAGAAACCTCGAATCCCAACTCCGACATCATTTTATCCGAAGGGCCTTTCAACGACGCTCCGCCAACAATCGGGCTGATGGCCACGACGTATGCGCGTCTCGCCGCAATTGCTTCTCGGATTCCGGGCACAGCGAGAATCGGGCCGATACTGATGAGCGGATTGCTCGGGCAGATCACGATTCCATCTGCAGCGGCGATGGCTTCCAATATCCCGGGGGCTGGTTCTGCAGATTCAACGCCATGAAAATGAATCTTCTTCACTCGCGGCTCAGCCCGATGTTTCACGAGATAGTGTTGAAATGGCAGCAGGGCGTGATCAGTTTCGATCTGGGTGCGCACCGGTTCATCGCACATCGGCAGAATCTTCGCCGCAACTCCGAGCGCGTGGCGAATTGACTCGGCGCACTCGGAAAGTGTCTTGCCGCGGTGGAGCATGTCCGTGCGGTGGATGTGCGTGGCGAGATCGCGATCGCCGAGATTAAACCAAGTCTCGCGGCCATAACGGCCGAGATAGTCGCGCGCGGCAAACGTGTCGCCGTCAATTCCCCAACCGGTCGTCGGATTCACGACGCCGGCGAGAGTGTACGTGACGATGTCGAGATCGGGACAAATTGTTAGGCCATGCATCTCGATGTCGTCGCCGGTGTTGACGACGATCGTGAGTTCGTCCGGCGGCATGGCGCGCGCGAGTCCAAACAACAGCTTCGATGCCCCTACGCCTCCGGCCAGCGCGACGATTCGCATTAGTAGCCAGATCCTGTGTAGTGAGCCGGCTGATCAACGAGTCTCAATCGAGCCGCACGCACGGGCAGTGCTTCATTTTCTTCATCTGCTTCGGGAATGTCGGCGGAGAAGACGCGGCGCAATTGATAGGTTGTCGTGCGTTCGGCAGGGACGCGGCCGATCCTGCGGATGTACGCGCGAAATTCGGCAGGCGAGACGTATTCGCCGTGCGTTGCGCCGGCCGATTGCGAAATGTGTTCTTCCATCAGCGTGCCGCTGAAATCGTTCGCGCCGGCTTCGAGACATGCGAGCGATTCATCGAAGCCCATCTTTACCCAGGACACTTGCACATTGGGAATCAGGCCATTGAAAAGAACGCGCGCGAGCGCGTGAACCGCCAAATTTTCGCGCTGATTGAATCCTGGCCGCGATCCATCTTTGCGGTAGAGCCGAGTCTTCTCGTGGATGAATCCGAGCGGGACGAACTCGGTGAAGCCCCCGGTTTCTTCTTGAATTTCGCGAAGGAGCATCATATGCCGCACCCAGTGTTCGGGCGTTTCTACGTGGCCATACATCAACGTTGAAGTGCTGCGAATTCCGACCGAATGCGCGGTACGCACTATTTCGACCCACTGTTTCACTTTCAACTTGTTCGGGCTCAGGGCGGCGCGCACGTCATCGTCAAGAACTTCTGCGGCCGTGCCGGGAATCGTGTTCAAGCCTTCTTCTTTCAACATCAAGAGATATTCGTGGAGGGGCATTCCAGTTTTTTCGACGCCGTAAGCAATTTCCATCGGCGAGAAGGCGTGAATGTGCATTTCTGGGAGCGCCGAGCGAATGCCGCGCAGAATATCGCGATAAAAGAACCCATCGAAATCCTTGGGCAGCCCGCCTTGAATGCATACTTCGGTGGCGCCAGCCTTCCAGGCGTCGGTTGCCTTGGCGACAATTTGCTCAATGGAGAGGAAATACGCGTCGCTGGCATTCGGGCCGCGGCCGAAACCGCAGAAGGCGCAGCCGACCATGCATACGTTCGTGAAGTTGATGTTTCGATTGACGACGTAAGTGATGACATCGCCGACTTGACGGCGGCGAAGTTCGTCGGCCGTGCGAATTAACGCCGTCAAGTCGGCTTGGTCGGCTTGGGCGAGAAGCAGGCATTCGTCAAAATCGAGTTTTCTGCCCTCAAGTACTGACTCGAGTGGACCGCGGATGCCGGGCCGCGCGGCGGTGAGCGCTTCATTGAGTGACTTGCGCGGCGCGGGCGTTACTGAATTTACGATGGCCATCCATTCTCCATTTTTGCAAAACCATCCGCATCGGCGAGCGACGAAACACATGGCCGGACTGAATCGTGCAGGAAGCCATCGCGCTCGATGAATTCAGGATAAATAGTCAGGCGCGCGCGCAAATGAAATCCGGCGTTGGAGGTGCGCTCGCCGAGCGTGGCGATATGCGGCCAGGCGGCCTCGGGATTGATGAAATCGGGCGTGATGGGAGAAATGCCGCCCCAATCGTTGATACCGGCATCGAGAAGCCGCGGATAATCGGACGCGCTCAGATTTGGCGGCGCTTGGAGATTCATATCGCCGCCAAGCACGAGCCTTGCGAGAGCCACGGTGCGCAGCATTTCATCCATGTCGGGTTCGGAATGCGCGGCCATCCGTGTGGACGGTTTGGCGCGAAAATTCTGCACGATGACTTCCTGGATATGGCCGTGGCGCGCATGAAGTTCACGGATAGCGAGCAAAGAATCGACGCGTTCCTCGCGCGTTTCGCCGATGCCGATCAAAATTCCCGTCGTAAAAGGAATTTTCTGGCGGCCTGCGTCCTCGATCGTGCGAAGGCGCTTGCGCGGGGCTTTGTCGGGCGCGCGCCAATGTGCCTGGCCACGTCCCATCAATCGCGGACTGGAATTTTCGAGCATGAGGCCGAGGCTGGCGTTCGAGGTTTTGAGTTCGGCGAGATCGGCAGGGCCCATCAAGCCGGGATTTGAGTGCGGGAGCAGGCCGGTTTGTTCGAGAGCGAGCCGCGTCACCGCCGCGAGATATTCGAGGGTTCGCTCAAAGCCACGAGCGCGGAGAAAATTCTGCGCTTCGGGAAATTCGATCTCGGGCTGATCGCCAAGGCTGAAAAGCAATTCGTGACATCCGGCACGCCGAGCGGCTTCGGCTGCGGCAATCACGTCCGCGGGCGTCATATAACGGCCACCAGGCTCGCCGGGATCGCGGCGGAACGTGCAGTAGCCGCAACGATCGCGGCAAAATGTCGTGAGAGGAATGAATGCCTTGCGGGAGTAGCTGATTGTGCGTCCCTTGACGCGATTCCGCAGAGATGATGCTGCTTCGAGAAGCTCGGCAGTTTGCGCGTGCTCGATCAATTGAGCCGCATCTTCGCGCGTGAGATGACCACCGGATTCTCCGAAAGCGATCGCACGGGAAATTGCACGTTGATTGAGGTTCGCGGGGGACTTTATGTTTGGCGTGCTGGCGATTGTACCCATAGGTCTTTGTCACGGACGCTTGCGACGGACTGCTGCTTAAGCCGTAAGCCCAAAAGAACTCTACTATCGAAACATATCTTCGCTGGGCGGACGAATCAATTCCTGTGCACGCCCTCGCCCGGCCGGAAGTCTAGCGCCGCGAATGATGACGACCGGAACTTGCGCCGATTTCTTCATCACCAGGCCGGCGGCAGCCGCGAGTTCATCGGCGACGGCGAGAATCGTCGCGTTGAGCAGGTGACCACTCGCATCTTTCCTGCCGCGTAGATCTTCGAGCACTGAAAAGCCGGCGGCGCCGATGGCAACATTCGCCAAGCCCAATCGCCAGGGGCGGCCAAAGGTATCGGAAATAATTGCTGCCACACGCGCACCGCTCAGCGATTTGATCCGTTTGACAAATTTCTGCGCCGACGCGTCGGGATCGAACGGAAGGCACGTGACCGATCCACTGCCGCGCACGTTCGAACGATCCACGCCAGCATTCGCACAGACAAAACCGTGGCGTGTTTCGACGATAAGTGCCCGCTCGCTCATTCTGATGATGCGACGGGACTCGCGCAACACAATCTCAACGAATCGCGGATCGGCGCGAAGCGTTTGAGCCCAAGTTTGTGCCAACGCCGAAGGTGCGACATCGCGCAATCGAACAATACGTCCTTCCGCCTTCGAAAAAATCTTCTGCGCAAGGACGAGCGCATCGCCGGTCTCGAGTCCCGCACTTTCGCGCCGGGCCGCGTCCCACACGAGCCTCGCGACATCTTCGCCCGGCTTGACTTCCGGCAGCGTCCGCAAACCGATCAACTCGATTCGACGATCAGTGTGGCGGCGCGCGCTCGGCCGCGTCATTTCAACTGACCGATGCCGGTGATGCGAACGCCTGACCCCAGAACTTTATACCGGCGATTCACTCCAATCAAAAAAGCCGTGAGCGATTCGACGATGCGCGAGTTCTCGAGCTTGCCGCCGTCGACGTAACGGCAATTGGAAATTGCTTCAACCCACGGCCGGAGCCACGCGCGGACCTCAGCGCTATCCGCGCAGACGAAGACGTCGCAATCGACCGATTGATTTGATTCCTGAAGCGTGTGCGCGGAGACATTTTGAAAGGCCGCAGCAACGTGCACGGTGTCCGGAAGGAGGCGCTTGGCCTGCTCAGCCGCGGAACCCGCCCATAGGCCCAGAATGTGCGTCGCTGCACCGCCTACCGTGGCCTCAAGCGGAACGGTGCAATCTACTATGGTCTGACCGGTGCGCAATTTCTCGCGAATGGAAAGCAGCGTCGCAGCCTGCGCGGAAAATGGAACGGCGATCACGACGATCCACGAGTGAAGAATGGCTTCCTCGTTGACGAATCCCTGAACCTTAGCCGTAGGACCAATCTTGTCCCGGATCTTCTGCGCGGCCTCTTCGGCCCGCGATGCTACACGCGAGCCAATAACGACATTGAAGCCTGCGAGCGCCCAGCGCAATGCCAATCCGTAACCCAGGTCTCCGGTGCCGCCAATGATTGCGATGGATTCGTCAGACATAGAAATTGATAAGGAAGTCTCCGTGAACGGACGAGAAGTATTCTATGCAAGTGGTCATCGTTCATGAACAAAAATCGTATTGTTGTGATGGTCGATGATGGCTGGCAGAGCCGGAGCTAATGGCTATTGTTCGCCGGCGTCGCACTGGGCTGCATCTGTGCGTGAACTTTGGAGTCTTGCCAGCCGCCGCCGAGGGCTTTGATGAGCTGAACTGTGGTCAGCAGACGATATTCGCGAAGCTGCGCTGACAGTACTTCGTTATCGAGAACGGTACGCTGAGCGTCAATCACCTCAAGGTAGTTCGCAAGCCCTTCTTTGTACCGGGACGTTGAAATTTCGGCGGTTTTCTGCGCAGCAGCTACAGCTTGGTTCTGCGTCGCTTCTTGATCCTGAAGAACTCGCAAGCCCGCGAGGCCGTCTTCAACTTCCTTGAAGCCTGTCAAAACCTGCTCGCGATAATTCGCGACACTCTCATCGTAAGCAGCGCGTGCACGAGCGAGATTGGCTGTGAGACGCCCTCCTTCAAAGAGCGGCTGCGAAGCACCTGCCATGGCTGTCCAAACGGCGCTCGAAAGATTGAAAAGCTGGGTGATATTGTCGGTTTGGTAGCCGACACTTGTCCCCGTAAGGCTTAACGACGGAAAAAACGCGGCGCGCGCGACTCCGATTCGAGCGTTCGCGGAAGCCATCAAGCGCTCGGATTCCGCAATGTCTGGGCGGCGCTCCAAAAGATCCGAAGGCAAACCGACTGGGATCTGCGGAGGTTCGAGGACGAGCGGATTTTCAGGAACCGTGAATTCGGAGGCAGGCTTGCCAACCAGGAGCGCAAGGGCGTGCTCAAATTGAGCGCGTTGCACGCCGAGGCCGACGTACTGCGCCTGAATCGTAGCGAGAAGCGTTTCCGCCTCGGAAACATCGAGACCGCTGGCAACGCCCCCGGAGTGACGCACCTGCGTGAGATTAACGGCCTTCTCGAGCAGGCCTATATTGCCCTTGAGGATGTCACGATCCGTATCCACGTAGCGAAGCGAAAGATAATTCTGAGCAATATCGGATTTCAGAGTGAGCAGGATGTTCTCGTAATCAGCCTCGGTGGCTTGATATTGCGCACGAGCGGATTCCACCGCACGCCGGACCCGGCCCCAAAGATCAATTTCGTAAGTCAAATCTATTGGAAGATTGAGTGTGTTGTCGGTGTAAGGAGTGGTGACAAATCCCGGCGGATTTTCCCGGGTGCCTGAATATCGCTCTCGCGAGGCGGACGGGTCGAGCGTCACCGTCGGATACAAATCGGCGCGCGTGATTCGAAATTGCGCGCGCGCTTGCGCTACACGTGCCATCGCAGCTTGCAGCGGCGGATTGTTGACCATCGCCTGCGATTCGAGTTCGTTCAATTTCGGATCGCCGAATACTTCCCACCAATTGCCCTTGGCGATCGCATCGTTGGGCGTCGCCGCCTTCCAGCCCGAGGGTGGTGGCTCCCTGAACGTGGAGGGAACTTCGACCGAGGGCCGATGGTAATTTGGCCCCACAGTACAGCCTGCTAACAGAACTCCGAGAAAACACGCGCAGGAGAAAACCTTCCGGTGCGTCCGCGTTTGAGTTCGTACATGACTCTTGGCTGGCATCGAATTTACGAGATTATTTAGCTTTCGAATCGGCGGGCGCTGTTTGGGTGACATTCACGACATCGCCTTCGCCAATCGAGTCAGGCGGATTCAAGACGATCGAGTCATTCGCATCGATTCCCGACAGCACTTCCATGCTGGTCCCAAGATCGCGGCCGAGGGTTACAGATTTCAAATGGACCGCGCCCTTCTGCGTCACCACGGCAACCTGAGTTCCCTGCGCCTTGAAAATCAGCGTGTTCGATGGAATTACGAGCGGTGGATCAACGAACTTCAAATGGAAATTTACTGTGGCGTACGATCCGGGAAGCAGCTCGCCAGTCGGATTCGGCACCTGCACTTCGGTGAGCAGCGTACGAGACGCAGCGTCAATCGCTCCGGCTGTCCGAACGACTTTGCCGGGAAACGTACGATGCGGAAACTCGGGAATCTCGAGGTCCGCCGGAACACCTGCCACCATCGACCGGCTGTACGCTTGCGGTACGCTCACGTAAATCCTGAGCACATTTGTTTGCGCCATCCGGAAGAGCTGCGCCGCATTTCCGTTCTGAATCAGCGCGCCGACATCAACATTTCTCTGCGTCACGATTCCAGAAAATGGCGCGGTCACTCTTTTGAATGACTGCAAATCCTTCAGCCGGTCAACATTTGCCTTGGCAGCCTGCAAATCGGCCTGGCGCGCCTTGTAAGCGGAAACGTTTTGGTCCACCTCCTGTTGCGATACGCCGTCAGATTTGAGCAGCTCGACCCAGCGATCGGCCGTGGACTTCGCAAGATCCAGATTCGCTTGCGCCTGCAGTTGTGCAGCTTCGAGCTGGCGAAGTTCCTGGTCAATCTCAGGAGTGTCAATCTCGGCGAGCAATTGACCCTCGTGCACGCGCGCGCCGATATCGAAATACCATTTTTTCAAATATCCATTCGTTCGTGCGTAAATCGGTGTTTCGAGATAAGCCTGAATATTTCCGGGTAGGAGGATTTCGCCGGAGGTGCCGGATGGAAGCGGGTGAACCACTGCGACCGGAGTGGTCGCGGCACTTTTACCGGACAAATTGAGCGACGCGCGAACGCTCCGCCGGCTCTCAATTCCCCATAGCGCGAGTCCCACAAAAATAAGAACGACAACCACGAAGGCAATGACTCGCGAAGAATTCCCGCGCCGCCCGGTGCTCTGTTCGGTGGCGCCGTCTTTTATGTCGTTGTTACCCATGGCCATTGCTACCTGAATCCTCTCTCTACGCTTCCGACTGCCCGAATATTCTAACCCGGCACCATTTCAGAATCTTCCTCTGACAGCGGTTGTGTGTATCCCTTTCGCCGGATGTAGCTGTAGACCACTGGAACAAAAAATACAGTTCCGACAGTGGCAAACAATAACCCGCCGATGACAGCACGGCCGAGCGGTGCATTTTGTTCGCCGCCCTCTCCTAGTCCCAGCGACATTGGCAACATACCGATAATCATGGCGAGCGCTGTCATCAAAATCGGGCGAAGCCGCGTGAAACCGGCGCCGCGAGCGGCCTCGATGGAAGTTTTTCCCTCTTCGCGCATCTGGCTCCCGGCAAACGTCACGAGCAAAATGCTGTTCGATGTAGCGACGCCGATGCTCATGATCGCGCCCATCAGCGACGGCACACTCATTGTCGTGTGAGTGATGAACAGCATCCACACGATGCCAGAAAACGTTCCGGTAAGAGCCGTGATGATGATGAACGGATCAGCCCACGATTGAAAATTGACAACCATGAGGAGATAGACAAGCAGGATCGAAAACATCAGGCCCACACCGAGGTTAAAGAAGGAAGTGCGCATAGTTGCTACCTGGCCACGCACTTGGACCGTGGTTCCTCTGGGCAGCTTGCTTTTAAATGAATCCACGACACGATTAACATCCGAAGCTACGCCACCAAGATCGCGGTCTTGCGCGCTCGCGTAAATCTCAACCACTGGCTGCGTATCGTAGTGGGTTACGACCGCGGGGCCGACTTCGCGACTGATATTCGCCACGTTATCGAGTATCTGAGATTGTTGACCGCCTTTTCCAATCACCGGAATTGTCTGGACATCGGAGAGCGAATCAACGCGGTATTGCGGCGTCTGCGTGGAAACGCTGTACGGAACACCCTGAGGGCTAATCCAGAAGTTCGGTGCCGTCTGAAAGCTTGTGGTCAGCGCCACCAGCGCGTTGTTCGCGATGTCCTGTTGCGTAAAGCCGACCGTCTCGGCGCGGCTGCGATCTACATTGATTCTCAGCTTTGGCAAATCGAGAGCCTGCTGGATATGTACATCCACGGCGCCACCGATTTCCTTGATTTGCGGAAGCATTCGGCGCGCGACGTCGAAGTTCGCCAAAATATCCGGGCCTACGAGCTGAATATCAATTGGCGACGGCAAGCCAAAATTGAGGATTTGGCTGACGATGTCCGCGGGTTGAAAGAAAAAGTCGGTTCCGGGGAATTCGCTTGGGAGGCTCCGCCGAAGCTCGCGAACATAATCGGCCGAAGGGTGATGGTCTGGCTTGAGCGAGATCAGGATTTCGGCGTCCGAGGTTCCAATCACGCCGCTCGTGCTATACGACAGATTGATTCCGCTATAAGGCAAACCGATATTGTCGAGAATTCCGCTCAATTCTTCTGGCGGAATAGTCTTGCGAATTGCGGCCTCCACGCGGTCGCAAATCGCCGCCGTTTCCTCGACTCGCGTTCCTATCGGCGCGCGAACATGCAGCCGAAGCTGACCGGAATCCACAGTGGGAAACAAGTCGGAGCCGAGGAATGGAACCAGAACCATCGTGGCCGCGCAAAATGCGAGAAACAAACTGCCGAAAAGCAAGCGGTGGTGCAGGCACCAATCGAGCGACTCGACGTAGCGGCCGCGAAACCTGTCGAAACCGCGCTCAAATCTCTCGTGAAATCTCTTGAACCAACCGGCCTGCTCGGGCGCCTCCAGATGCTGCGCGAGCTTGCGGCGCTCCGCACGGAAAAAGAAAAGCACCAGAGTAGGGACGATGGTCCGCGAGAGCAGATAGGACGCCAGCATCGCGAATACCACGGCCTCGGCGAGCGGGCGGAAGAGATAGCCGGCGATGCCGCGCATAAAGAAAATCGGCACGAACACGATACAGATGCTGAGCGTCGCGACGAATGCGGGTGTGGCAATTTGTTGTGCGCCCGTCAGGATCGTTTCGTGCAGGGACTTGCCTTCAGGCAGAAGGCGATTAATGTTTTCGATCTCGACCGTAGCATCGTCAACGAGAATACCAACCGCGAGAGCGAGACCTCCGAGAGTCATGATGTTGATCGTCTCGCCGAGCATGCTCAAGACCAGCAGCGAGGTGAGAATCGAGAGCGGGATCGAAACGGCGACGACGAGAGTGCTGCGCCAACTCCCGAGGAATATCAGGATCATGATCGCCGTTAGACACGCGGCGATGATCGCTTCCTTGACTACGCCATTCACGGCAGCGCGGACGAACAAAGATTGATCGATCGTCTTACGCAGGGTGAGCCCCGGTGGCAGTGTGGCCTCGATATTGGGAAGCATATCGACGATGCCCGATACGACAGCGAGCGTAGAGGCGTTGCCATTCTTGAGGACGGTAAGC
>Ga0209624_10000238_pt1 | contig 49430 bp, 39 predicted proteins | sample JacPinW_OM2H0_O1_FD_188565 | JGI IMG/M metagenome (GOLD analysis project Ga0209624, IMG submission 188565) | Forest soil microbial communities from Algoma, Ontario, Canada - Jack Pine, Ontario site 1_JW_OM2H0_O1 (SPAdes) (version 2) | ecosystem: Environmental > Terrestrial > Soil > Boreal...
GGTTGGTCTCGAAGAAATGGTAGTGCGAGCCGACCTGGATCGGCCGGTCGCCGCTGTTGGCGACGTCGAGCGTGATCGTCTCACGGCCCTCGTTCATCAGGATTTCGCCGGGTTCGGCGAGCACCTCGCCCAGGAAAACTAGCGTGTTGCCGGGCATGGCGGCGTAGACGGGAACGGCGGTGACGAGATCGTTGGGCGCGTCCTTTTGAACGATCACGCCGGTGACGGTAGTCACGCCATTTTTCTCGGCGATATGAATTTCGTGGGCTTCGAGGTGTGGAATGGCGGTGCCTTCGATCCAACCTTGGAGGAACCAGTCGAGCTTGTGATGATTCTCGTACCAAAGTGGGCGAGGGAGTTCCTCTTCGAAAACGAGGAGCAATGCTTGCGTACTGAGGCTCTTCCCGGCATAGCGTTCGCGGATTTTGCGGAGTCCGCGGAAGAAGGGCTCTTCAGAGAGCGAATTCGGCCGTCCTTTTCGGGGATGAGAGGCCGTCTCCGAATCGAGCAGCATGGTGCGGAGCATGTGAAAGAGCCAGGTGCCGCGTTCGTAGCTGATTTCGTCGTATCCGTTAGGAAAGTGGGAGGAATCGAGGCGCTGGCCGAAGGTCACGGGGCCGGCATCGCGCAGCCACTCTCCTTCGTTGTTCTTGCTTAGGAGGTCGTGGCGATATTTTTCGAGGATCTGCTGGAATTGGGCTGGATTCCGCTGCTCGAGCATTAGTAGGGATGCGTAATTGGCGAGGCCTTCGGCGAGCCACTGATCGCGATAACTGTTCCACAGGACGAGATCGCCCCACCATTGATGGGCGGTCTCATGCACCAGGACCTGGTTGTCAATTTCGCTCTCTACGGGGCCGAGATGCAGGTCGGCCTGTTCCCGCGGGCTGAGAAACGCGAAACTCGAGAGGAATACGAGGCCGGGCCAGCCCTGGCTCATCAGGCCGGGCATCTGGGTGAGCGCGAGCGAATTGTAGGGATAGGGACCGAACCACTGGGAAAAACTGGTAATCGACCGCGCAGCGCGGTCGGCAACGGCCTGGGCGTCGCGCGCCGGGGAGGGCGGGGGCGGAGTGACGACCACCGGTTCCATCGGTTGCAATCTCTGCCGTGGAGCAGTTGGAAGGATCGGGGTAACCACCTCCTCGCGCGCCTTGGGAAAGGATTTTTCGACTCCCTTGGTGCCGTATGCCTCGACTACGACATTGCCAGCCTTGGCTTCGGCGCGAACGTATTTGCCGAGGTTGAATCCGGCTACGGGGATGGGGCGCTCGGAGATCCAGCGCGAGACTTTTTCTGTAGTGGCGGTTGGGTTTGTCTCCGAGTTCTCGGCGCTGGTGCGCGACACTTGTTTTCCAGTTGCCACTAGCGTCCAATCCGGGGGATAGCGAAACTCCATGTCGAAGTGGGCCGGGCTCAAACCGAAATTGGGGTACCAGGTGCCGCGCTCGCCGACGTAGAGCAATCCTGTGCCGGCTTCGGAGAGGACATCGCCGGCGTAGCGGAATCGCAGGTTCAATTGCTGGCCGGGCGCGAGCGGAGCGGGGAACACGACGGCGACGAGATCGTTTCCTTTTCGCCGCAGTTCACTGCCTTCGATCGCTGGATTCTGGATGAAGTCGACCGGCTGGTCATCGGATTCGATCGCTTCGACTTTGAGATAACGGGACAACTCAAACAGTAGAGTGCGTTCGCCTCCGCTGCGAATTTGGAGGTCGAGATCGGCTAAGCCCTGCAAGCGGGTTGGCGGCTCGACCGAAGCGTGGATGCGGAAGTTGGTGATCGAGGCGTCAGCCATGGGGGGAGCCACGGTGCCAGCGGGCGCGAAGGAGGTCCAGATATCGAAGAAGAGGTTGTCGTCTTTCATGCGCGGCTGACCTGCCCACAGCGGCTCCGGGTTGGCCTCGTCCGAGACCACCTCGAAGCCGCCGAGCCGCTTGCCTAGTAGATGAGCGTGCAACAGAGGCAGAAATTTTTGGTCAGTAACGTTTGCGGAAGCGGAGGGAAGAAAATGACTGAAGTCGAGGAGCAGGCGGAGACCATCGAACTCGGCGAGGGTGAGGCTGGTATCGCCCCACTCTTTGATGAAGTCTGCGGGTTCCGGCGCGGGAGTCAGGAAGGGCTGCAACCGCGTGGCAGTGTCGTCGTTGAAGCGTAGATAGGCGCTGGTGAACTGTTCTTCGAGGATCGCCATGCCGGTGAACAGGGCGAGCGATCCGCGTTCGGCGCGGTTTGGCGGACGCAGGCGGACCTCGCCTTCTCCGTCGAAAAAGGCGCCTGTCGTGCGGCCGCAGATGTCCGACGTGAACGCGAGGGTTCCGTCGTCGAAATCGATGTGGAGGTTGGGGCGGTCGATGGTGGCGCCGCGAACGTGGTAGACGCGATCGGGATCGAGGCCGACGGAATGGATGCGGGCGTAGAGCGCGCCGGTGGTTTGGGGACATTGCGGGCTGGGCTCGGCCGCCTGCGCACGGGCGGAGGTTAGCAGGAAACAGCAGGCCAGCCAGACCGTTCGCCGCGATCGAACGAGCACCTTGGTCACCTTACTGGCCCCCGGCACGGTTGCTAGAATCAGCCGAGTGCGAGCCCCTATCCCGATCTTGATTCTAGTGCTTGTGATGCTGGCGGCGGTGGTGGCGCTGCCCGCATGGGCTGACGTGATTCACCTTAAGAACGGGCGCACGATCTGGGCCGACCAGGTTCGAGAAAATAAAGATCGGGTGGAATACGATCTTGGCGAAGATACTTACGCGATTCCTAAGTCGTCGGTCGAGCGCATAGAGACGGGCGGGATTGCGCCGGCGCATGGGGGATCGGGAGGCGGCGGTGGAGCGATCGATATAACTCCGGAGGCACCGTCGTTTAGCCACGAGGCTGATGTGTCCGGGAAGGTTATACACGATGGCAAGGTCGACACGGACGCGCTGGCTACCACCGCGCAGACGGGTAATGCGGAACTGGCGGCGACCGCGTATTTTCTGGCGGGCAAGCATGAGTCCGATCACGGCAATTTTCCGCAGGCCAAGGTTTATTACGAATCGGCGCTGCGCTTTCAGCCCGACAATGCGACCTTGCTGATCTATTATGCGGCCACGCTTTTGCGCACCGGGCACGCGGCGGAAGCGCTCACTTACGCGCAGCATGCCGCCAGCATTGCTCCTGACTCGGCGGATGCATTGGGCATGCTGGGATTTGTGCAATTTGCCAGCGATCATACCCTGGAAGCGATTCGCTCATGGAAGAAGTCGCTGGCGCTGCGTCCGGATGCGACGGTCAGCCAATATCTGGCGCGGGCGGAGCGGGAATCGACGGCGGAGTCAGATTTTTCGCAGCGCGAGAGCAATCATTTCAATTTGCATTTTGAAGGCAAGGATACTTCGGAGAATTTCCGGCGCGATCTGGTGGCCACGCTTGACTCGGAATATGACGACCTGGTCCGCGATCTGGGATATTCTCCGCACAATACTATCGCCGTTACGCTTTATACGCAGCAAGCATTTTTCGACGTGACGCGGGCGCCTTCGTGGAGCGGCGCGGTTAACGATGGCAAGCTGCGGATTCCGATCAGCGGGGTGCAGAGCGTTACGCCGGAGCTGGCGCGGATTCTGAAACATGAGTTGACGCACTCGTTTATTTCACAGATGGCGAGCAATCGCTGCCCGACTTGGTTGAATGAGGGCATTGCGCAGGTCGAAGAGGGTAAGTCGGCGGCTCCTTATGGGCATCAATTGTCGGTGCTGTTTGCGTCGGGAAGCGAGATTCCGTTCAATGTGCTGGAGGGGAGCTTCATGAGCTTTTCGGCTCCGCAGGCTAGCGCGGCTTATGCGGAGTCGCTGGCGGCTACGGAGTATATCCGCGACGCTTATGGGATGAGCGAGATCACCCGGATTCTCGAAATGCTTTCGCAAGGCAGTTCGACGGAGGCGGCGTTGCGGGCTACGGTGCATTCGGATTATCGGCAGTTGCGGGATGAGTTGGCTGCCGAACTTAAGGGGAGATACGGGGAGTAGAGTCTGTCGCGGAAAGACTAGAGGAGTTGCCGAGCTTCGCTCGGCCGTGAAGCACCTGCCCTACGTGAATCTGGACTGCCCGCAAAAATAGAGAGTCCCGAGGTGATGTTGGATTCATTCGTCTCGGCCAGTAGCTCGCGTTTAGACCCTTGCTGACCCTTTCTTACAACTCCCTTGCGGGTTCATTGTAAGACGATCTTTGCTCGGGCTCCGGGCTCACCGCCAACCGGATAAATCAGTCCAACGCCTCGGGACTCTATCCTGCCTTCGACAGAGGCTCCTGTTCTCCTCGACCAGCGCTTAGCTATAGACCCTTGCTCGCCCTCCCAGACTCACCTCGCGGTTGTCTGAGTGACTACGCTTGAGCCCCGGACGCTGCACCAACCGGAAAAACTTCAGAACGTGTCAAAGAACGATTATGGTTTTAACATATTGGTTTTCTAGGTCAATGAAATTCATGCGTCTGTAAGTTATTGGTTATCAATCGAGTGCAGCTCATGCACAGCGGGGTGACGCGTAAATTGTGCAGTCGCTTTGCTGCGATTGCGGAATCGCCAGCATCCATGCGGTTTTTCTAGGTCTATCAGCATTGAGCGAGCGCTGCGCTTTGGTGATGACAGTGGATTGTGATTGTGCAAATCATAGGTTCAGCAGCATAAATACTGCGTTTTATTGCATAGCGGTCCGGTTCCGATGGCGATACTTATGGCCTACAATCGCTTTTTCTACAATTGCACGGTGAACTGGACGGGTAGTTGGAGGGTTTTGGCGATGCGAAAGCTGCGTTTGGCGCCTCTTGATTGCATCTGCATGGTCTTCGTTCTTGTGGGAATCTCGGCGGCGGAGAGCGCTGAGGATAGAGCGGCGAAGTATTTCGAATCGGTACGGCACAACCCGGGATTGTTGCTGGCATTTTTGCAGGAGATGCCCAAGGGTGGCGATCTGCATGTTCATTTGAGCGGGGCGATTTACGCGGAGAGCTTTATCGATTGGGCTTCGGAGAATGCGCTTTGCGTGGATCGCAGCACTTCGAAGTTGATTCATGCTTCTTGCGACGCTTGCGACTTTTATACGAATAAGCCTTCGGTGCGCTGCGCTTATCAGGACCACATTCTTTATAACCAGCTGATTGATGCTTGGTCGATGCGCAACTGGCATGCGGCGGAAGAGTCTGGGCATGATCATTTTTTCGCGACGTTTGAGAAGTTTGGTCCGGCCATGGAGAAGCATGTTGGAGATGCGCTGGCTGAAGTCGCTACGCGCGGAGCGGAGGATCATCTTCAGTATGTGGAGTTGATGCACACGGCCGACGGTGGGCAGGCGGCGATTCTGGGCGCGAAGATTGGGTGGGAAGTTGGATCGCCGCCTGGATCGACGCCCGACGACTTCAGCAAGCTGCGTGACAAATTGCTTGCCGGTGGAATGTCGGATGTGGTGGCGTCGGTACGCAGGCAACTTGATTCCGATGAAGCGCGGGAGAAAGAAGTGCTGCACTGCGGGACGGCGCAGGCCGCTCCGGGATGCGCGGTGACGCTACGTTATTTGTATCAGGTGCTGCGGGGATTGCCGCGCGAGCAGGTGTTTGCGCAGATATTGCTGGGGTTCGAGTTGACTAAGGCTGATCCGCGGTTTGTGGGACTTAACCTGGTGATGCCGGAGGATTATTACGTGCCCATGCACGACTTCGACCTGCATATGCGGATCATTCAGGCTTTGCACAAGTTTTATCCGGGGACGCATGTGTCATTACATGCAGATGAGTTGTGGATGGGGCTGGTGCCGCCGGAGGGGTTGCGCTTTCATATTCGCGAATCGATGGAACGAGCCGGCGCTGAGAGGATTGGGCATGGTGTCGCAGTGATGAGCGAGGATGACCCAATCGGATTGTTGCAGGAGATGGCCACGAAGAATGTGCTGGTCGAGATTTGCCTGACGTCGAATGATGTGATTCTTGGCGTCAGTGGCGCGCGGCATCCGCTGCCGGTGTATATGAAGTATGGAGTGCCGGTGGCGCTGGCGACGGATGATGAGGGCGTTTCCCGCAGCGATATGACGCATGAATATCTGCGCGCGGTGGAGACGTATGGGTTGTCGTATGGCGAGTTGAAGCGCATGGCGCGGGCGAGCCTGGAGCATAGTTTTATTTCAGGGAATAGCCTTTGGGCCGGCAGCGGGGAGTTTGGGCGGGTCGCGGCTTGCGGGGATGACAAAGCATCCGGTGATCGAGTTTCGGGGAAATGCGAGAAGTTTCTTGCGGCGAGTGAGCGGGCGCGGGTGCAGTGGAAGTTGGAGCGGGCTTTCTCAGAGTTTGAGGGGAAGTTCTAACGCAAGTTTCCTGTAGTGTCGTCATGTAGAGCGAAGCTAAACATCTATGCGTTGACGTGCTTTCCAATCCATAGGTCCTTCGCTCCGCGCAGGATGACAACGTGTACTTATGGCTTCAGATCTTTTCACGCGCGCCGAATCCGCAGCGACATTCATACTCTCGCACACCCGGCTGCGTCCGCAGATTGGGCTGGTGCTGGGGTCGGGGCTGGGATCGTTTGCCGACGATCTTTCGGATGCGGTGCGCATTCCTTATGCGCATATTCCCACATTTCCGCTCTCGACGGCGATTGGTCACGCTGGGCAACTGGTAGTGGGCAAGTCGGGCGACGTTCAGGTGGCGGTGATGCAGGGACGCGTGCATTTGTATGAGGGGTATCCGGCAAGCGAGGTTGCTTTTCCTGCGCGGGTGCTGGGGCGAGCTGGCGTTCGCGCTTTGATTCTCACTAATGCAGCTGGCGGGATTAATGTCGAATACGGGCAAGGCGCCCTGGTCATTCTGCGCGATCATATTAATTTGCAGGGGCAGAATCCTTTGACGGGCCCGAATGACGAGCGCTTTGGGCCGCGTTTTCCGGACATGAGTTATACCTATGCCAAGCGCTATCGCGAAATTGCGCTGGAAGAGGCAAAGAAGCTTCGGATTGCGCCACGCGAAGGCGTGTATGCGGCGCTGGCGGGGCCGAGTTATGAGACTCCGGCGGAGATTCGATACTTGCGGACGATTGGCGCCGATCTGGTGGGGATGTCGACCGTGCCGGAGGCGATTGTGGCGCGGCACATGGGGATGAATGTTTTGGCAATTTCGTGCGTGACGAACCTGGCTGCGGGGATTCTCGATAGGGCGCTGGTGCATGAAGAAGTGCTTGAAGTGGGGCGGCGCGTGATGGGGCAGTTTGTGGCGCTGCTGCGGGCGGTGTTGCCGCGGATTGCGGAGGAGTTGCAAAGTGCGGGCTAATGTTCGTTGGCGAATTCTCTCAGTGGCCAAAGCCCCATTCTTGGCGACGCTTAACGGCGCGGCTTAAAGCCGCGCCCCTTCAAAGTACGCGCCCCTCCAAAGCAAACCAGACGTTGTCGCAGCGGTGAACCGCTGCGCCACCCACAGGCAGGCACAAATTCAGTGGCTTTTGCGAGGGATGAATATTGGTTGTGGAGGATCGATTTTGTATTCGGTGGCCAAGCTTGATTGATTGAGGGCGAAGCTGGCTCGTCCGCGAGAATCGATGTATAGCAATGGTTGTTTCAGCGGCACATCGCTGAAGGTTCTTACGAAGGGCATTTCTACTTCGCGCCCTGCGATGGTGACTTTTAACTTGTCGCCGCGCTGATAGCCGAGCTTCAGGAAATCTTCGGCGCTGATGTTGGTTACCAGGTTGCCGAAGGGGCCGTCGAGAGCGATGACTTCACCGGTCAGGCCTTTATCGTCGAGGGTTGCGGGCTTGAGATCGAGGCGGACGAGTTGCTGGACTATGGGGCCGATCTGGGTCCAGTCATCGCCGCGGGCTAGGTGCGCTCCTACGGGAGAAAAAATATCGCGGCCGTGGAAGGTGGAGGAAATTTTAGCGCCGACCATCCAGGCGGGGTTGGTGATCTCGCGAACACTCTCGATGCCATCGCGATCTTCGACCATGGTAATCAGGCCGTTGTCGGGGAGGACGAAGAATTGTCCGCGCTTCGATTTCGCGACTACGGCTTTGCGCGTACTGCCGACGGTGGGATCGATTACCACCACGAAAACCGTGCCGGCGGGAAAGTAGGGGGTAGCTCCGAAGAGGAAGCGGGCGCCGTCGCGGATCGAAAATGGAGTCACTTCATGGGTGAGATCGACGATGCGAAGATTGGGCGCGATGCCATACATGACTCCCTTGCAGAGAGCGACGGAATCGTCGACGACGCCGAAATCGGTCATGAAGACGACGGTGGGCGGCGGTTGCGGGGTGGGTTGCTGCGCGAGAAGTGGGCTGGCGGCCAGGAACGAGACGGCCAGCAAGAATAGAACAAGACGGGCCGTGGTGGGTGATTTTCGTGCTGGGTTTGAGGCTTCGCGCATAGAGTCGTGTTCTCCGAAAAGGATTTCAGTTTACTAGAAGATGTTTCGGATATAGTTTGGCGCGCGGCGGTCTGCCTTGGCGGCTGAAGCCGAGCAGCGAAGGGCGCCGATTATCGCAGCGGTGAACCGCTGCGCCACCCAAAGGCCAGACAATGCGATCCGAATCTCTACTTGCTGCATCTATAATCCTCGGGCACCTATAATCGGGGCGGTAACGGATTATCCGGAAATAAGGTTCGAAGAGGAGATAGCGATGTCCAGCGTGATTCCCGAAAAATATGTCGATCTTTTTCACAAGAAAGCATTCGCCAACCTTGGCACGCTTATGCCTGACGGACGGCCGCAGGTCACCCCGGTGTGGTGCGACTTCGACGGCCAGCACGTGATCTTCAATTCGGCGCGCGGACGCCAGAAGGATCGCAATGTGCGCCGCGATCCGCGAGTCGCGCTGGCTATTGTCGATCCTGACAATCCTTATCGCTATCTGGAGATTCGCGGGACGGTAGTGGAGATCACGGAAGACGGAGCCGATCACCATATCGACAAGATGGCGAAGAAGTATTTGGGGGTCGACAAGTATCCTTATGCGAAGCCGGGCGAAGTGCGCGTGATGTATAAGATTCGGCCGGAGCATACGACGGTGATGGGCTGATTTCAGAGGTCAGATTGCAGAGGTTAACCCAGGTCCTACCTCTGTAATCTGACCCCTCACCTCTGACCTCGTACTTTCTTCGGTGACCTTTCTTCTCCTCGCTAGTCCAACTCTAAACGGGAACTTTGCCGGAGTGTTTGCCGTATACAGAACCACGAGGTTCTTGTCGTTGATCTGCTTGTCACCGGTCTGCTGGAGGAGGGTTTATGGAAGTGGTGAAAGAAACTGGGGTTGGCTCGGAATTGCTGCAGGCGCAAGGGAATAATATTTCGGCGCAGCAGGTGGTAAAGGCCGCGCATGAAGAGCTCCTTCTGTTGATGCGGCAGCGGGCTGAGATTATGAAGCGCATTGGCACGGTGAAGCAGACCATTGCCGGATTGGCCAATCTTTTTGGCGACCAGGTGCTTGACGACGACTTGCTTGAACTGATTGACCGCAAGCCGAATGGGCGGCAGCCCGGTTTCACCAAGGCGTGCCGGAGGGTGCTGATGGAGGTGCGGCGTCCGCTGGGGGCGCGCGAGGTCTGCATGGAGCTAGAACGAAATGCTCCGGCAATCCTGGCGCGGCACAAGGATCCGTTGGCTTCCGTGACGACGGTTTTGAATCGACTGGTGGATTATGGCGAGGCGCGGAGCTTGAGCAACGATCGCGGGCGGCGGGTGTGGGAGTGGGTCAGCGAACTTGAAGCGCCGGAGATCATGGCTTCGCGGCGGACGGCCTGAAGGCTGGCAAGAGCGGGAAAGGCCTGCAACAACAGGAAAGGCCTGCAACAACAGGAAAGGCCTGCAACAGGGAGGGCAATCACCAACTGCAAGTGCAACACCAAATGCAACGGCCGCGGACTTGAGTGTCCGCGCCACACTTTCTTCGGTGACGAGGTCAAAGGGGCGGAATTTTTCGACCAGCTAAGGCTCTTTCATCCTCGTCTCCAGAGGTCCCTCCGCGCTGATTCTTCAGTACTTTCGTAACTCTCAGTTGTTCCGCTGATGGCGGTATTCTAGCTTTGATTCTCCCCCTGTATTCAGCCAACTTTATCTTCAGGGTGTAGTGCGGCTTATCACCGCGAGGCGACGTTAATGGCGACGATGTTTGGGCGGTTTGAAATCCAGAGTGAACTTTCGAAGTCCGAGAACGCCGAGATTTATAAGGCGCTGGACACGGAAACCAATCAAGTTGTAGCGCTCAAGACGCAGAGCCTGGAGCCGCTCGGCGAACGCGCTGCTGCGTTTGTGGCGACGCTGATCGCCGAGGGCGAGAGCACGCGCGACCTGGTCGGCCAGAACATTGCACTGCTCTACGGAGCGGGCGAGATCGACGGGCAATTCTGCGCCGCGATGGAATACATACAGGGCAACAGCATCGCGACCATGTTAGCGCGCAAGGAAGGCTTTTCCATCTGGGATCTGCTCGACATTACGCGCCAGGTTTGCGCCGGGTTGGAGAGTGCGGCGGCGAAGAATGTGGCGCACTGCTCGCTTGAACCAGACAAGATTCTGGTGCAATGGGACGGGATGGTAAAGATTCTCGGCTATGGTATTTCCAACATGAGCCTGATCGAAGCGGAATCGGGCAAAGGGTTGGGGCGGCTGATGCCGTATTGCTCGCCGGAGCAGATTCGGGGAGAAGCTATTGATTTGCGGTCGAATCTGTTTACGGTGGGAGCGATCCTCTACGAGATGGTGGTGGGGCGCAAGGCTTTCGATGCGGCTGATCCGGGGACGCTGCTGACACGAATTGAGAATGAAATGCCGGCGAGCCCGTCGGCGGTGAATGCGAAGATTCAGCCGGCGGTGAGTGCGCTGATTATGAAAGCGCTGGCGAAGGATCCAGCGGAGCGTTATCAGAGTGCGCGCGCATTGCTTCTGGACCTAGAGACGTGCAAAGAAACTGGCAAGAAGGCGGCGGAGCCAAAGAAAGCTGTGGCGGCTTCGAAGGTTGCCGTGGATCCGGCAGCGCGAGCGGCTGCGGCCAGCAAGTTTGTTTCGGCGAACGCAGGAGCGGCGCCGGCAGCCCCAACTGCTTCGCCGAAGCCGGTTGCTCAAGTTGCGCCTAGACCGGTGGCGCCTACGCCGGCTCGGCCTGCGATTGCAACCAAGGCTGTTGCGGCGGGCGCGGGGGCAACGACGGGAAGCGCCTACAGCGTATCGCAGGCTAATGCCAACGCGAAGCCGAGTGATACCAGCTCAAAGAATTCTGGTTCGGGCGCGCGACTTATCAGCGACTTTGAGGTGAGTGAGTCCGCATCCGAGGGCGCGCACAGCGCCGCTATGTCGGCTGCAGTGGTGGAACCGGAGCCGGTGCAGGAGACGCCAGGAGTGGCAGCGGATCCGATGATGGCCGCGCCAGTAACTTCGTCATCGAGCGTGAGCTTTTCTGACCTCGAAGAGTTGCCTCCGCTGAAAGAAAAGGTCATCTCGTCGTCGTTTGCCGAACCCGAGGCGACGTTGCCGCCGGAGTTTTTCATCCCATCGAAGAAAAAAGAAGAAAAGCCAAAGGTTGAGGTTCGCGAAGTCGCGCAAAAGGCGATGCAGGAAATCTCCACCATTCCGCCTCGTCTGATGATCTATTCGATTCTGGGCGCGGTGGGACTGATCTTGGTCGTAGTGGTCGCGCTATTTTTTCATGTGCGTTCGGAAGACGATGGTTCGACGGCGGCGCCGCAGCCGACGAAGATCGCGGAAGCAAAACCGGCGCAACCTCTTGCCCAGGCTCCGGTGACTCCGCAAGCGGAGGCGCCGGTTCCGCCGATTGCAGAACCGCAACCGGATTTGAACGTGCGCCAGGTCGAAAAGCGTGCCGCAAAGGTTGTACGACGTGCTCCCGCTCCAAAGCCGGTACCGGTTGTTGTCCCGGGACAGGCGCTGGTTGACTCGAGCCCGCAGGGCGCGCAATTTCAGGTCGACGGGAAAAGCGATCCGTCGTGGGTTACGCCGTTTAACGTGATCAGCCTGGCGCCGGGCAGACACATCATCTCGGTCAGCAAGGCCGGTTATTCGTCGGACATACGGTCGGTCGACGTCGCTGCCGGCGGCAAGTCGTCTGTGCTGCTGCGTTTGTCGGCGGTCAATGCGCTGGTAGTGGTGAACAGCACGCCACCGGGCGCTGAAGTCATCATCGACGGCAAACCGACGGGAAAAGTGACGCCGGCGCAATTCGCGGTTGAAAAGGGATCGCATACGATCTTCCTGCGCAAGCAGGGGTATCTCGACGAGACGACAGTCGCCGATCTTGGGCCGGCTCAGAATTTCCAGTATGCGCCGGTGCTTAGAGCGCTCGGCAATACGGAAGACATGAAAACGCTCGGCAAGTTCAACAAGCTATTTGGGCACGGCGGAGATGGCGCGGCTGGCATGGGCTCGATTGTCATTCGCACCCAGCCGAAGGGTGCACAGGTGGCCATCAACCAGCGCATACTGGATAAGACGTCGCCCGCGGGCGTGGTGCTGGAACCGGGAAACTATATCGTCGATATAACGATGACCGGTTTCAAGCCGATCCACAAAGTGATCAGCCTCGAGAAAAGCGGCAAGGCCGTGATCGACGAAGTTATGGAAAGAGAATAAACAGTGCGTGGGCCCAGTCCGGTGTGTTGTTTCCCTGGCATTTCCGCATCACCCGAATACTGCTGCTAGGGCACGGTTTTCAATAGTTAGGACCGACCTTCGTGATTGCCCTAACTTACGGAGCCCCATTAGGTGCTTGCTTCGAAACGATCTTCGGTCCCTACAATCTTGGCCTGAAACTCCGCCAAAATAGCAGGTGAAAACCAGCCCATGACACTCACTGGTTTCAAATCGTTAGCTGTTAACTGTGGGAAGAAATCGCGATAACGCAAATTGACCATGGACGCAAGTCGGCCAATTCTCAATTTACACTAGCTGACGATGCCTGGAAGCCCTGCCCTGCCTGCGCTTCCTGCAATGAGGTTGAGCACCCCGTGCACCAAGTCACCATCAGCAAGGATTTCTGGATGGGTCAGTTCGATGTCACTCAGAAACAATGGCGGAACGTGATGGGCAACAACCCATCCGGCAACCGGGTAACCGGTCCTGAGGCTCCGGTTGAGCAGGTCAGTTGGAAGGATGTCCAGTCCGTCTTGGCAAAGGCAAACGCCATGCAAAACCGTTGGACGCTTCGCCTACCGACAGAAGCGGAGTAGGAATATGCGGCTAGGGCTGGCCGCACTGGCGAGACCTATGGGTCCCTGGATGCCGTTGCCGGGTATAAGGGCAACGCCGGCGGCACAACCCATCCCGTTGGACAAAAGAAGCCGAACGACTTCGGCCTTTATGACTTGCTGGGAAACGTCTGGCAGTCGTGCCAGGGCTGGTTTGGTTCCTCTCCCACGGATCCTGTGACCGACCCGCAGGGAGCACCGAGTGGCGACACGCATCCCACCCGCGGCAGTTGCTATTACTGTGACGCCCTCCATGAGCGTGCCAGAAGAAACCGCGACCTTGAGGACCATTCCTCGCTCAGCATCGGCTTTCGGATTGTGGCGGTTCCGCGAAAAGCAATCGCCACGAAATAGCGCCTCTGACATACCGCGCGGGAAAAGCTGGAGACGTTCCTCACAATCAAATCATGGCCGCGTTAGCCATTATCCCATCGGGGCTCCGGCAGCGCTGAGCACTGGGCTAAGCTTGGCCGCCCCTTCGCAGCTGGATTTTCGGACATTTGATTCGGTGATGGGGGTCACATCCCTTCTGCCTGGGATTTGTGCAAGATGGTGTCAACACCAGGAGCGTGTCATGCGGCCGGAACCTACACCGGACAAGTTGAGTCCTGAATTATTGGAGGCGTTGCGGGGAATCAAAGCGGTGCTGCGGCAGTTTCCGAAGGGCGCGCTCTTGTTTGAGCAAGGTTTTCCGGTGACGGGTGTTTACCTGGTGGAGAGCCGCGAGGTTCGCGTCCTGCTGCCTACCGGCACTAAGCAAAACCAACTGCTGGAGGTTGCCGGGCCGGGAACGAGACTTGGGCTGAGCGAGAGCATCAGCGGAGAAAATTATAAGGTGACCGCAGAGGCGGGCGATCAAACTTCCGCGGCCTTTATTCCGCGGCGCGGTTTTCTGGAGTGGGACAGGTTCTGCTTTTGATTTTCCTGGGACCTGTCACCTGAGACCTGCTTCTCTCAGTTTGTTTTGAAGTTGACGGTGATTTGCGTCTTGATTTCCACGGGCTCGCCATCGAGGTAGTAGGGCTTGTATCTCCACTGACGAACGGCCTCGAGCGCGGCTTGGGCGAGGACGGCATCACCGCTCAGGACCCTGGGATTGACGACCATGCCCTCTTTGTTGACGGTGGCTTCGATCTGCACAGCGCCCTGCGCATGAATGGCGAGCGCGGCTTGAGGATATATCGGTTTTACGCGCTTGATGAGAAGTCCTTGAGAGACACCCTGCGAAACTCGTAAGGTTGTTGCTGGGGCCTTGGGCAAAGCCGGCGCTGAGGAAGACATCAGGCCGGTCAAGTTGCTTCCGGTGGTGGAGGCTGAGGCAAGTTCACTGGGAAGCTGTGGGGCTGATTCGTCGGTCGCGGATGGTTTTCGGACTGGGGTTGATTTGACGAGCAAGGGCGCGGGGTCGGTTTTCTTGGGCGCGAGTTCGGAATCAGCCGGGGAATTCGCGCCGGCGTCGGATGCGATCCGAATCGGCGGAGAATTGGCGGCTCCGGCGGAAGGCTTTTCGCGCGGCGCCGCGGCTGCGATTTTGAGAGCTGAGGTCGGGCTGGTTGCATTTGCCCGCGCGGGCGTTGTGGTCGAAGGCGAGGATGGAGGCGCGGGCTGAGCCGGAGTAGACATGGGGCGCAGAGTGGGCTGCGCGGAGTCTTCCGGCGTGCTTACCGGCTGCCGAGTTGCGGGAGTGGGCTTGTTGAAGGTTTCGTAACCGACGTAGCCGAACGCGGCCAGGGCAAGAACAACCACGGCGGCGATCATAATCTTCTTTCTGCCGCCCGATTCAGCTGAATCTTCAGCGCCCAGGGCGGCGAAGGTTGGGGCGTCGGAGATGCTCGCTGAGCTGAAGGCTGAGGTTGTGGCGACCTCGTTTGCGTCGTTATCGGCTGCATGCCACGGGGTGGCGGGCACTTCAACAGTCTTCGTTTCGACGGGCTTTGTTTCCACGACCTTTGATTCCGCGACCTTCGATTCAACAATCCTGTTTATTTTCGAGGGCGCGGCAGTGACGTCCTTCGCGGGTGCGGGCGCTGCGGCGGATCCGTAGGCTGTCGCGAAACGACGATTTGGATTTTGCGCCGGGGGGACAGTCGCGGGCGCTGTGGTTATCGCTTCGACGGCCGGCTTCTCCGCGATCCTAATCGGGAGCGGTGCTGCTGACGCCGGAACAATTTCCGGTTTGTCTTCAGCAACCATCGCCGGCAGAGCTGCTTCGACTTCGGGTATCTCCGGTTGCGATGGAGGAGCGATTGCGGCTGCATTTTGACTTGGGGGTTGGAATAAGTTGGTGGGCGCGCCGCTTGTTCTTGGCGGCATCGCGGGAGTCGCCGCGCTGCTGGCGCTAGCGTTTGCCGCATCGGAATTTTTCCGTAACAGTCCGCGCGCAACCCGGAGTGTTCCCTTGGCTTGCTCGACATTGATTGGCTTGGTGAGGACGAGGTTGGCGCCGATGCGGTAGGCCTTAGCCACGCCCATTTGCCCCTCGACCAAAGCGATCGCCAGAGAGCTTTGATTGGAGCCGGAATTTCGGGCGCTCTTGAAAAGCAAGGAAGCGTTTTGCTCGTTTTCGCTGTCGACGACAATGGCGTCGTAACGTTGCGACATTAACTTCTTGACGGCAGCAAAGGGCTCGTGGACCGCCTCGATGGAGAAATCGAGTTCGCTGAACACCTGACTTACGACGTTAGCCAGTTTTTCATCCGGGCAAAAAAGGAGAGCTTGGTAACCCATAATAAATTCATCGTAGGTAATGCGGTGGGTACCAGCAAGTTACGGCAGTAATTGGGGAAGGTCGGTGGTCAGTCGATCGTCGTTCGCGCTTGACCGACGGCGATGAATCTCAGCGACCAACGACCGCTTTCCTACTGCCGCTGAAAGTCTACGATCACGATGGTCTGGAAGGGCTGCGATTTTCCGTCACGCACGTAGGGGCGATAGCGCCATTGTTTTACGGCTTGCATGGCGGCGGGTGCGAGGGTCGCGTTTCCTTCGACCAGGCGGAGACCGGCGACTTTTCCTGTCTCATCGATTATGGCTTTAAGGACGAGGGTTCCTTCGGCTGCGGCAGAGCGCGCATCGGCGGGATATTTTGGCGCGACGCTGGTGACCAGACGTTTCTGCGCTCCCTGCGAAGAGAGAATGATTGCGGTGTTCTCGCCCGGCAATGGGGTGCTGGATGGAGACGAATTCGAAGTTATCGCGGCAGCGTCTTTCTTTGAATCGGCCTTTGAATCGGCCGGTTTGTTGATGGCCGGGGCAGTGGTGACGGCACCCGAAGCCTTAGGAGCAGTTACGGCGGCTGAAGGTGGTGACGGTGGAACGGGAACGGCGGCAGTGGGCGATGATACGGGTGAGGCAGCTGGCGGCGCGGTGGACGAATCGGTCGTCGAATCCGACGAAGCTGATTGCGCGGCGGTCGAATCGTTTGCCGATACTGGCGCCGGCGTGGGCGCAGCGACTGGGGATGCGGCCTGAACTGGTTGCGCCGAAGGTTTCGCGGGATTCGGCGAGTGAGCTGCAGGCATCGCTACGCCCGCGAGCGCCAGCACTCGATCGACCTGGGGCTGGACGATGGCGCGGAATCCAGGCTCATACATCCACGCGCCATAGAGGCCGCCACCGGCGATCACGAGCGTCATCAGCGCGACGAGAGGGGCGCGCTTTTTCTGGGGGGCTCCGCGGGTGGCGAAAACCGGCGCGGCATCTGATTTCACCACCGCATCGTCAACGTGAGCCTGCGGGCGTTTTGAGCTTTGGGTTTGCGAGTCAGGATTTTGCGAGTCAGCTTTCTGCGATGGCGGTTTCTGCGCTTCCGCTGCTTGAGATTGCGCGTGTTCCGACTCTTCGATTTCCGTTCTCTCGAGTTCGGCGAGAACCGGGTCGTCGGAAGGTATGAGTGGCATCACGGGTCTCGAATGGACGGGAGCGGTGATTTCGGCAGCGTCCGCGTCAATTTCATTGGCATCGACGGCCGTATCGGTGGTGGAACTCATTTTTGGCGCGGCGACCTGTAAGTCAGCGCTGACAGCTGAGCTGGCTACGAAATCCGCAGCGGGGTCGGCAAGTTCACTCGTCTCCGAAGAACCGGCCGCGGCGGCGGCTGCTGCCGCCTGCGCGGGAACACTCGCGCTCGCGGGGACATCTTTTCGCAAGCGGCTGACAGCGGTGCGGATGGTACTTCGCGCTTGATCTTTCGCGACCGGCTTGGTCAGAATCAGTTCCGCGCCGAGACGAAAAGCGGTGGGCAGGCCGGCGCGGCCATCGACGATGGCGATGGGCACAGGATTGTTGCCATTTTTTCCGCGGCGGCAGACATCAAAAATTAACTTCGCCGCTGGAAGATTTTCGCAATCGACGAGCACCAGATCGAAGGTATGGGAATTCAGCAGTTGCGCAGCGGTGACACCATCGAGCGGACGCTCGCAGGTGACGGACATTTCTTCGAGCACGCCGGTAATGGCGCTGACCGCCTGATCATCCGGCGACAAGAGCAAAGCGAGAGGCATAACTCTCTCATGCTAGAAACCGCGGTCAGAAGCCGCAAGTTACCGGGGTAAGCGGGGGCGATCCCTATAGTTTTAGGGACGGCGGTTGTCATCGGCGGTCGCGGACCCCGGTGGAGGATAGGTGATTGAGCCGCGAAAGCCCGGCTTTTCGGCAGGAGCGAAGTCGGGGAAGGGCAACTGATGCTGATCGCGCCAGCGCTGGACCTGCTGTTCGGCGGCGGCGGCTTTCTCTTTGTCGAGGCCGGAATCGCGCGAGAAATAGAGGGTTTGGGAGGGGAAGGCGAAGGCGGTGCCGGAGTTTTTGACAATATCCATGATGCGCAGCAAGAGGTCTTCGCGGATGGCGATGAATTCGTTGGAGTCGCGCGTCAGCACGTAGCTGGAAAGCTCGACTCGCAGAGCGCTGGCGTCGAAATTGGCGAAGCGGATGGTAGCCGTGTCGCTTTCGACTTTCGGGTGGGCGTATAGCATGCGGCGGATCTCGGCCAACAGGTAGCGAAGTTGTTCGGCTGAGGTATCGTATCGGATCGCGAGCACGGGGGCGAACTGGATTTTGTCGCGGCGGGTGAAGTTCTCGATGCTCATGGTGGCAAGCGCGCCGTTCGGAATGGAGAGCTGGGTGCGAGCGTCGGTGCGAACTTGGGTGGAGCGCAGGCCGATGTCTTCGACGCTTCCGGTGCGGTCAGCGAAGCGGCAATAGTCGCCGACGCGGATGACGTCATCGGCGAGTACGGAGATTCCGCCAAAAAGATTTTCGAGCGTCTTCTGCGCGGCAAACGCTATGGCGATGCCGCCAATGCCCAGACCGGCGAGCACCGTCGTCAGGTTGAAGCCCATGATGGCGAGTATGGACAGGAGGGCGGTGATGACGACGAGCGCCCGGAGCAGGCGGTCCGCTAGGACCATGAGTGTTCCGGTGCCAACGCGGCCTACGCTGATGGCGTGGATACGCAACCGCTGCATGGTGAGGCTGGCGACGCGCTGTAGAAACCAGAAGAAGCCGAGGCTGATAAGAGCGCCGATGGAGCGGTAGTAATAAACACGCGGCAGCAAGGGCAATCCGAAGTAGGCGGCCATGGCGCGATGAGCGAGAGCGCTGAAAGAGAGCAGCAGTGGCCTCGAGATGCGGCTGTAAGAATCAAGGTTTGGGCGGTTTCTGAGTTTGAGCAAAATCCGGCGCGGAATTGCCAGCAGCAAGACCATCGCCCAGCCGATTGTGATGGCTATCGGTATGGCGGCGAAAAGCGCCAGCCATTGCCACAGCTGCATGCCGAGAAATACGGTGCGCACCAGGATTTGCGGGAGTTTGTTCTCGACCTGATGAGCTTCGACGTTGTCGTAGAGCTCGGGAACTTTGCTGAGCGTGTCGGCGGAAAAGAGCCAGATCTTGCCCGCGTTCGGATCGCCGACGCGCACCAGGACGATGGGTACGTCGGCGTCGCGAGTGGAAAAAACTCCTACGGTTTGCTGATCGGTAGTGCCACCTTCGGGATCGCCATCGGGCCGCGTGCTAATGCGGCGGATGCTGCCGACGAAGGCGCGATCCATCAGAACTTTTAGTTTGCCCGCCATCTCGGGGCCTTGGGACTGGCGGCGGGCGGCGCTCATTTGCAGGTAATCGGCGGCGACCCTCTCGTTTCCGTCTTGCGCGACTTGCAGGAATCCGAGGACGGTGCCGGAGGGGGTGGTGCGGCCGAGCGGATCGGACGACGAAGACGCCGGGGTGGACGGCGCGGTGGGTTTCAGCAGGTTGTTCAGCTGAGCGACGAGCGTCTGGGCCGCCAGGCTTTGAACGGAGAGTGAAACGACGAGAATGAACAGCGCCAGTTTTCTCATGGCAAACTTTGCGTGCTAAACAAATCGTGCTGGCTGTCGGGAAAGCTTCTTGCCTTCTAGGCGGCGGGCGAGGACGCCCGCCGGACAGCTGTCGGGACTGCGGCGCTACACGGCTATCTTTTTGGACGATAGATGTCGGTGGCCTGGCCGTAAAAAACCTCCGCCGACTCCATCATCGTCTCCGACAGCGTGGGGTGCGGATGGATGGTCATACCCACATCGGCCGCCAGCGCGCACATTTCGATGGCGAGCACTCCCTCGGCGATCAGCTCGCCGGCGCCTGCGCCGACGATGCCTACGCCGAGTACACGCTCGGTCTTCGGATCGATGAGCAACTTGGTTAGGCCTTCGGGACGGTCGATAGTGGTGGCGCGGCCGGATGCGGCCCAGGGAAATTTGGCGACGGTGATTTCGCGTCCTTGTTCTTTAGCCTGCGTCTCGGTCAAGCCGGCCCAGGCAATTTCGGGGTCGGTGAAGACGACAGCCGGAATCGCGTTTGGCTCGAAGGCAACTTTGTGGCCGGCGATAGCTTCGACGGCGGTGCGGCCTTCATGCATGGCTTTGTGGGCGAGCATTGGTTCGCCGGCGACGTCGCCGATGGCGTAGATGGTGGGGTCGGCGGTTTGACGCTGGGCGTTAATTTCGATGAATCCCTTTTGATTGACTCTGACTTTTGTTTTGTCGAGGCCTGGGATTTCGGAATTCGGGCGCCGTCCGACGGACATGAGCACACGGTCGAAGACCTGGTCGTTCTCTTTTATGGAGGGACCTTCGAGGGTGACGCGGATGCCGGTCTTTTCTTCTTTGAGAGATTTGACGGTGGTGTTGAGGAGGATCGCGGCAAAAAGTTTTTCGAGGCGCTTGTGCAGGGGAAGGACGAGATCGCGGTCGGCTCCGGGGAGCAGGCCGGAAAGCATTTCTACGCAGGTCACTTTGGTGCCGAGCGTGGCGTAGACGGAGCCTAGTTCGAGGCCGATGTAGCCGCCGCCGATGACTAGCAGCGTCTTTGGAATATCGGGGAGATCGAGGGCGCCAGTTGAATCCATGAGGCGCGGGCTGTCGAGTTTGAGACTGGGAACGACGGTGGGTCGCGATCCGGTGGCGATGATGATGCGGTCGAAAGTAAGATTTTCTTTCGCGCCACCTGTTTTTGCAACTTCCAATGTTGTCGAGTTTACGAACGCTGCTTTGCCTCGCACGAACTCGACTTTGCGTTGTTTCGAGAGCTGACCTAGTCCGCCGGTGAGCTTGTTGACTACACCTTCTTTCCAGCCGCGGAGTTTGTCGAGGTTGACTTTGGGCTCGGCGAATTCGATGCCCCAGTTCTTGGCCTGCTCAGCTTCTTCGAGAAGTTTGGCCACGTGCAGCAGGGCTTTGGACGGGATGCAGCCGCGATAGAGGCAGACGCCGCCGGGGTTAATTTCCGGATCGATCAGCGTAACTTTCATGCCCAGGTCGGCGGCTAGGAATGCGGCGGCGTATCCGCCGGGACCGCCGCCGATTACTGCCACACGAAGATTTGATGAGTTCGACATTTTGATATGGGTCCTCTTGATTAGATGTCTTGTCATGCTGAGCGGAAGCGAAGGACCTCTGTATTTCGGCCGCACCGGCGGCAATGCATAGGTCCTTCGCTTCGCTCAGAGTTTGTGACTTTTTTAAAATCGCCAAAAATCAGCGCTGCAAACAATATAGTTACGGCGACAAAATGGTCGAAAAATCAAAAAAGTCACAAACTCTCAGGATGACAGTATTTTTTTTCTCCGCGAACCCTGCGTCCTCCGCGGTGAATGGTTCCTATCCCTGCACTGACAGCAAGAACGGCTGCTCGAAGGCTTCGGCTATCCAGCGCAGGAAGCGGGCGGCGTCGGCTCCGTCGATCAACCGGTGATCGTACGAGAGGGAGAGCGGCAGAATCAAGCGCGGCTCGAATTTGTTGTTCACCCACTCCGGCTCCATGCGCGAGCGCGAGAGGCCGAGAATCGCTACCTCGGGATGATTCACGATGGGCGAGAAGCCGGTGCCGCCGATTCCTCCCAGGTTCGTGATGGTGAAACTTCCGCCTACCATCTCGTCGGGCGTGAGCTTGCGATCTTTAGCTTTTTTCGAGAGCTGCGTCAGCTCGGCCGCCAGTTCGACGATATTTTTCTTGTCTACCTCGCGAATCACTGGCACCAGCAAACCGCGATCGGTGTCGACCGCGACTCCGATATTGATGTATTGCTTGTAGACGATCTCTTCTTTCGCCATGTCGATCGAGGCGTTGAATTGCGGGAAAACTTTCAGGGCCGAGGCGCAGACTTTGAGCGCGATGGCGGTGACGGTCATCTTGCCGCCGGCTTCTTCGGCTCGCGGCGCGAACTTTGCGCGGAGCTGTTCGAGTTCGGTGATGTCGGCGCGGTCTTGCTGGGTGACGTGCGGAATCGTGTTCCAGGCTTGGCGAAGATGCTCGGCGGTTTTGCGGCGAACTCCGCGCATCGAGACGCGTTCGATCTTGCCCCATTTGGCGAAGTCGGGAAGTTCGGGTTCGACGAAGGCTCCGCGGGGAGATTGCGCAGCGGCGGTTGCGGCCGATAGGGCATTCTTCGCGCAAAGTTTTACGTCGTCTTCGCTGATGCGTCCGCCGGGACCGCTGCCCTGCACGCTGTAAATGTCGATGCCGATTTCGCGCGCCAGACGGCGCACATGCGGCGCGGCTGGAGCGGGATCGCGATGCTCCGTGCCGGCAACTTTTCCGAGTTGCACGGGCATGCTGAACTCGGGCGTTGTAGATTGCGGCTGATCGGGCGGCAGCGCCTGCGCTTCTGTTTTGCCCTCGGCGCGCATCGCCAGTTGAAATCCGAGACGCGCGGCTTGCTGCCCTGACATGTGTTCGACTGGCTCGTGCTTGCGCGGGGCTTCGGGCGGGGCGACTGCTCCACCTTCGAGAGTGAAGATGACGTCGCCTACTTTTACCTTCTGTCCTTCTTTGACTTTGATCTCGCGCACTACGCCGCTGAGGCTGGAGGGAACTTCGACGACGGCTTTGTCGGTTTCGAGTTCCATGACGGGCTGGCCTTCGGACACGGTTGCGCCGGGCGAGATCAGCAAGCGCACCAGATCGCCAGAATCGATGTTTTCTCCGAGCTCGGGAAGTTTGAATTCTCCGGCCTTCGCGGCTTGAGCCTCGACAGTTTTTCGCCGCTCTACCGGAGGCGGAGGAGCCGGGGCTGGCTTGGCTTGGACTTCCGAATCTCGAGCGGCGGAAGTTGAGCTTGATGCGGCAGCAGCTCTTTCAGCTTTGGCAGCGGGCTTTGCGCTGGCGCCGTTTTCGACGGTGAAGATGACTTGGCCGACCTTGAGTTTGTCACCTTCTTTTACGCGAATTTCGCCGACGGTTCCGGTTACAGACGATGGCACCTCGACGACTGCCTTGTCGGTCTCGAGTTCCATGACCGGTTCGCCTTCGGCGATGGGCGCTCCCGGCTTGATCATCAGGCGGACGAGATCGCCGCTTTCGATATTCTCGCCTAGCTCGGGCAGTTTAAATTCGGTTGGCATGCTTGCGTGTCCCTTTAACTAGCTGGTGGCGGGGTTGCGTTTTTCCGGGTCGATGCCGAGATCGCGAATTGCTTTCTCCAGAAGCTTCGCCTCGGCTCCCAGAGCATGCAACGTAGCGAGGACGATGTGTTTCGCGTCCACTTCAAAGAAATCTCGCAGCGATGCGCGATTCTCGCTGCGGCCGAAACCGTCGGTGCCGAGTGACACCAACTTGCCGGGAACCCACTGCGCGACGCTCTCCGGCAGAACCTTCATGTAATCGGATGCCGCGATGAAGGGGCCGGATGCGCCTTGGAGAGTTTGGGTAACGTACGGCACTTTTGCTTTCTCGGTGGGATGCAGCATGTTCCAGCGGGCGCAGTCGTTGGCGTCGCGATAGAGTTCTTTGTAACTGGTGACGCTCCAAACGTCGGCGGCTACGCCGTAGTCTTTCTCCAGAATCGCTTGCGCCTTGAGGACTTCGAACATGATGGCGCCGCTACCAAGTAATTGCGCGCGGAGCTTCGCGTCTTTTTTCTCGGAAGTCCGGTAGCGATACAAACCCTTGAGGATGCCCTCGCGAATGCCGGGCTGGCTGGGCATTTCGGGCATGGGCAGCGGCTCGTTGCCAACGGTCAGATAATAGAAGATAGATTCGCCATCGACGTACATACGCTTGATGCCGTCCTGGATGATGACCGCGATCTCATAGGCAAATGCCGGATCATAAGCGAGCAGGTTCGGCACTGGGAGGGCGAGCACGTGGCTGTGGCCGTCCTGATGCTGCAAGCCTTCGCCGGCGAGCGTGGTGCGTCCGGCTGTGCCTCCGATTAAAAAGCCGCGACAGCGTATATCGGCCGCGGCCCAGATCAGGTCGCCGATGCGCTGGAGGCCGAACATCGAGTAATAAATGAAGAAGGGGATGGTGTTGATACCGTGATTGGCGTAGGCGGTGCCGGCGGCGATGAAGGAGCACATCGAGCCCGCCTCGGTGATGCCTTCTTCGAGAATCTGGCCGTTCTTCGCCTCCTTGTAATAAAGGAGCGTATCCATATCGACCGGCTCATAAAGCTGGCCCACGTTCGAGTAGATGCCGACCTGGCGGAAGAGCGCCTCCATGCCGAAGGTGCGGGCCTCGTCGGGGACGACGGGGACGATGAGTTTTCCGACCTCAGGGTCGCGCAGCAATTTGGAGAGGATGCGCACGAAGACCATGGTGGTCGAAGCTTCGCGACCTTCGGTGCCTTTGTAGAACTCTTCGAAGATCGCTTCGGAGATTGGCTTCAGCGGCGCGGCGCGGAGTTTGCGCACGGGCATGTAGCCGCCGAGTTGCTTGCGGCGCTCCTGCATGTATTTGATTTCCGCGCTGTCGTCGGACGGGCGATAGAAGGGCGCGTTGTGAAGCTCGCCGTCGGGAATTGGAATGCCGAAGCGGGAGCGGAAGATTTGCAGCTCGTCGTCATTGAGCTTTTTCTGCTGGTGCGTGATGTTCTTACCTTCGCCAGCTTCGCCGAGTCCGTAGCCCTTGATGGTCTTGGCGAGGATGATGGTGGGCGATCCCGTGTGCTCAACCGCAGCTTTATATGCTGCGTAGACTTTGATGGGATCGTGGCCGCCAAGGCGCATGCGGGCTAGTTGCTCGTCGGAGAGATGCTCGACCATCTTGAGCAGGCGCGGATCGGTTCCGAAAAAATTCTGGCGGAAGTATTCGCCGCTCTCGACGAAATATTTTTGATATTGGCCGTCCGTGATCTCGCCCATGCGGCGCACGAGCAGGCCGTCGCGATCATTCAGAATGAGGCGATCCCAGTCGCCGCCCCAGATTGCCTTGATGACGTTCCATCCCGCGCCGCGGAAGATCGCTTCCAGTTCCTGAATGATTTTGCCGTTGCCGCGGACGGGGCCGTCGAGGCGCTGGAGATTGCAATTGACCACGAAGATCAAGTTGTCGAGGCGTTCGCGCGAGGCCAGGGTGATTGAGCCGAGAGATTCGGGCTCGTCCATTTCGCCGTCGCCGAGGAAGGCCCAGACCTTGCCGCCGGTCGAGGTTTTGAGGCCGCGATTTTCGAGATATTTGATGAAACGCGCGTGGTAGATGGCCTGAATCGGACCGAGCCCCATGGAGACGGTGGGGAATTCCCAGAACTCGGGCATGAGCCAGGGATGCGGATAAGACGAGAGGCCGCCGCCCGCTTTGAGTTCACGACGAAAGTTTTCCAGCTTTTCTTTGGGGATGCGGCCTTCGAGATAGGCGCGCGCATAAATGCCGGGGGCGGCGTGTCCCTGAAAATAGACAACATCGCGATCGCCGGACTCGGTGGCAGCCTGAAAAAAGTGATTGAAGGCGACTTCGTAGAGCGTTGCCGCTGAGGCGAAAGTGGAAATGTGACCGCCGATGCCTTCCTGAATTTTGTTGGCGCGGACGACCATGGCCATGGCATTCCAGCGTACGAGACTCTTGATGCGGCGCTCCATCTCCTGGCTGCCGGGGAAAGGCGGCTGGTCTTTCGCGGGAATCGTATTCTGGTACGGAGTCGTGGCCGTGAAGGGAAGGTTTACTCCGGCGGCGCTCCGAGCGTGCATGGCCAGTTGCTGCAGGAGTCGACCGGCTCGTTCTGGCCCGCCGCGCGAAAGCACATAATCGAGCGAGTCGAGCCACTCGCGCGTTTCGAGAACTTCGATGCCGTTCGTCTGCTGCGATTGATGCGCCTGCTGCGCGTTATCCGTTTGCTGCTCAAGCGTCTCAGCCACACTGCCCCCACGAGTAAGAATGCGAACTTCCATCATAAGCAATTGGGAAGAATTTTGCTGGGAGGGCGGTCGATGGGTGATCGTTGTTGGGAAGCGTAATGCCGGAGTGTTCGCTAACCACCATCGACAAACGACCATCGACCAGACTTATTCCAACGTTACCGCCTTGACGAGATTGCGCGGCCGGTCGACATCGAGGCCGCGCTTGGCGGCGACATAGTAGGCAAATAATTGTAAGGGGACGATCTCCAGAATCGGCGATAGCAGCTCGGGCGCTTCGGGAATGAAGAGGGTGTGGTCGGCGATTTGCGGGAGGGTTGTGTCGCCTTCGGTTGCCAAGGCGATCACGGTCGCTCCCTGCTTTTTGAAGCCTTCCATATTGCTGACGTTTTTTTCGTAGCGCGTCACGGAGCCCGCATCGTTGGGGTCGCAAGTCGCGATCATGACCAGCGGCAGGCGAAAGTCGATCAGCGCATTCGGGCCGTGCTTGGCTTCTCCGGTGGGATAGCCTTCGGCGTGAATGTAGGAAACTTCCTTCAGCTTGAGAGCGCCATCCATGGCGATGGGATAGTGGACGGCGCGACCGAGGAACATGAAGTCGTCTACGCGATAATAAAGCTCGGCGAGTTTTTCGACTCGGTCAGCGGCGGCGAGAATCGTTTCTGTTTTCAGTGGCAGAGCTAGAAGTTCGCGGATATAGTGCTTGGCCAGCTCTTCGGAGACGTTCTCTTTGATTTCGCCGAGATAAAGCGCGAACAGAAAGAGGCAGGCCATCTGCGCGGTGAAGGCCTTGGTCGAAGCGATGCTGATCTCCGGGCCGGCATGGGTGTAGATGAAACCGTCGGCCTCGCGCGCGATGGTCGAGCCTTCGACATTCGAAATGGCGATGGTACGCGAGCCTTTCTGTCGCGCCTCGCGCTGTGACGCGGTGGTGTCGGCGGTTTCTCCTGACTGAGTAATAAAGATGCTGAGCTCGCCGCGGCCGATCATGGGATTGCGGTATTCGAATTCGCTGGCGTAATCGACATCGACGGGAACGGCCGCGAGTTCCTGCATCATGTATTGGCCGGTCATCCCGGCATGGCGACTGGTGCCGGAAGCGACGATGTTGATTCGCCGCAGGGCGCGAAGTTCCTCGCGCGAAATATGGATTTCGTCGAGGCGAACTAATCCCGTGTCCGCGGAAACGCGGGGCTCGATCGCGCGTCGCAGGGCGTCGGGTTGCTCGAAGATCTCGCGAATCAGATGATGGGGAAATTTACGCGTCGATGCCACAGTTCTCCTTGTATATGTGTCTCAATGTTTCTATGGAAAGCATTCCACGCCGCCGATAAAAGTTTGGAGCACTTGGCCGGCGGGGTCGAGGACGATAAAATCCGCGTCGGCTTCCTCTGCAAGAATACCCTTGTTCGCGATCCTCGCCACCCGCGCAGGGTTTCGGCTGGCGGCGGCCACTGCGAGCGCCAGATCCCACTCCGCGAAATGCGCCAGATTGCGGACGGCGCGATCGAGAGTCAATACGCTTCCGGCGAGTTTGCCATCGATCGTACACTTGCCATCGCAAACATCCACTTCAAAAGACCCCAGCCGATAACGGCCATTGGGCATGCCCGTCGCCGAAATGGCATCGGTGATGAGCACGGTTTGCTCCGGACCTTTGGCACGGGCAAAGAGTTTCATAATCGCTGGGTTGATATGGATGGTGTCAGCGATGATGTCGGCGCTGACACGATCATCGGCGAGCACGGCGCCGAGAATTCCGGGGTTGCGATGGTCGAGGGGGCGCATGGCGTTAAAGGTGTGGGTGGCGTGTGTAGCGCCGGCGTCGATGGCTCGTTCGGTCACGGCAAAATCGGCATCGGAGTGTCCCAGGCTGACACAAACGCCGCGGCGTGCGGCTTCGACAATCACTTCGCACGCGCCCTCCAGTTCGGGAGCGATGGTCATCATGCGAATCTGCCCGCGGCCAGCCTGCCAGAGCTTGTCGAACAAGGCCGGAGTTGGAGCTAGCAAGTCCTGCGGAGGATGGACACCGCGACGCGCATGGCTGATGAACGGCCCTTCAAGATGGATTCCGAGGGGAAGAGCGCGGCGCTTGTCATCTTTATTATTGGGATTGCGCTCGCGTTTCTCAATTGCATCGGCCAACCGCTCGACCGCTCGCAATGTATCGTCCATGGGAGCGGTGACGGTGGTTGGAAAATAACCCGTCACCCCATGCCGCGCCAGCAAGTGTTCGATCGCGGGAAGCGCGTCGGTGGAATCATCCATCACGTCATATCCGGCGCTACCGTGAATGTGAAGATCGAGGTAACCGGGCGCGATCGTGTTCCTTCCGAAGTCAATTGCGGAAACTCCGGAGGGAAGCGGAAGGCTGTGCTGGGCGGCCAGTTTGACGATGCGTCGGTCAACGACGAGCAACAGAGGATGCTCGATGGCGGCAGCCGGAGTCAAGAGCCGTTCAGCAGTGAAAGCCAGCATAAAAACGTTTGAATGGCAGCGCAGAAGACGTTTGTGACCAAGATTGTAGCAGCCGCGGCAGAAGAAAAATTACGGCGCGGTCTCAATCATTTTGATTCGGCGTAAATTGCGATCGAAGCCGGTCAGTGCAGAGTGTAGTAAAATCAGAAGATTAACCACCAGTCGGGGAGTGGCTCAGCCTGGTAGAGCACCTGGTTCGGGACCAGGGGGTCGGAGGTTCAAATCCTCTCTCCCCGACCAATCTTTCTCTCGCTCTTTCAATCGTTTAGGCGGCTATTGCCGCCTCAGTTTTTTCGGTACATTTCGGTACACTCGGTACAACTGAGGGTAGTTGGAACCCAAAGCCACATCTTTCCGCCCACTTCCTACGAAATGCAACGTCCTCTTTGATCTTGTCGTAGAGGTCGCTCATGTCCTTTCCAGCATGGCCCATCCAGTACTTGTATAGGCCCTCGGGACATTCCGCATAGTTCCGCAGGTACGTATTCCTAAAACGACGGAACGCATGGTTTCCAGCTTTGTGCGTTCCGGTAAACGGATTGATGTAGCCCAGTTCCTTAAGAGCCTTGTGCAAATGGCGACGGATAATGTTTGACGGAGAGACGGGTTTCCCTTGTCGAGTGCAGAACAGGAAGCCCGATGCTCGTTTGCCAACGAACTCTTTCAGAAAAGTGGCGATCGTCGGGTGGAGGTCAACCTGGCGACAACCATTTGCTGTTTTGAGCCGTTGTTCGACCCTGCCGTGATGAATTTTCTGTTGGATAAAGATGGTCAGAAAGTCAGGGGAGATGTGCTTGTCAATCTCGATCCCAAGCGCCTCTCCGACTCGTAAACCACCAGCCCCACACAGAACGAAAATCATCCGCTCCCGCTCCTTCTTCCACCGTGCTAACCCTGTCATCACTTCAGACGAAAAGGACGGCGTGTTCTGCTTGTCCTTCTCGACCACAGGCAGGTCGATGAATTCGTGATTCCATGTTCGAGGATAAATTTCCTCTCCTTGTTCATCGACGGCAGAAGCCACGACCATCTTCACAACCGGAACATAGTTGTCGATGGTCTTTGGAGATAAGCCTTTTTCCGACATCTTTGCAATGACGGACTTCAACACCGCATTGTTGATTTCGGACAGGGGCAAATCTCCAATATTTGGGTTAAGCCAGTTATTGAGACAGGCCTCCCAGACTTCCAAGGTCGAAATTGCAATCGGCTTGCGCTTCCGACTTCGGACGTGGTTAAGCCACCATTTTGCTTGTTCACGGAACGTGACACCGTTGTTTTGCTTCACGACTTCGTTGAAATACTCCACGGTGTCGGCTCCGCTGTTCGTGATGATTTCACGAGCGCGGCGCTCCCTCATGGTCTTGGACAGACTACCGCGGCCTGAGATCGGGCAGATTCTCTCCCGCATGTGTTTTCTCGTTTCTAGTCCCGGTACATCCATCCACCACCGAACAACCCACCATCTACCGCTTGATTCAATGTGACCGCTCTGACCAGTTCTGCGGAACATGCTCTTTCCTCTCCGCTTCACTGGTGTCGCAGTTAAAACCTTAGTATCGATGGCGCTTAATTGCAACGGGTTAGGAATGGCGGCCACATGGCTCTGAGCCCGCGGCAAACGAACCGGCAACGCCGTGAGGAGGGCGTTCTGTTCGTGCCAATCGTTTACGCCTCCAGGAGCAGCGAAAATCCGCTGCGTGTGGCGCAAAGCGTTTCTCAACCGAAGCCGCTCCCTGCGGATTACTCCAGAGCTCGCGCTCGAATTGAGTGAGTTCGTTCTGCAAACCAAGAAGTGTATTGCGCTCGGTAGCAATCCGCGTCTCGACCTCCAGCATCGACCTCTGACTTTCAAGGCTAGGCAAGAACACGCTGAGATTCTTAAGCGTCTGCGTGTTCAGCTTGGGTATGACCGTGGCGCCTTTGTTGGACTCCCTGATCTCCTTGCCCAGCTCCGAATTCAAGAAATGAGCCACGAACCGAGCCTGTGATCTTGAAGGATCAATGGCGACCTGAGCGTAGTTCTGCGCCTTCAGAGTCATGTCGTCCGGCGAATCAACCACGTTGCTGATACCGATCAAGGGCACAAAGACCGCGTTCTCTGTGGGAGCGAAATGAAAATCACTCCCGGAGCGTCCGAGGGTGATCGCATCTGCCAATTCACCCAGGGCGACCGCTGGTGATCCGAACATCCGGCCCGCCTGTTCGAGTTGTTCCCCCATCCGAAGTCGATCCAGCCCCGTAAAGCCTTCAAGGGCCACGTATCGGCCAAGTTCCAGAGCCCCGCCTTCTTTTCCTTCCCTGAAGTTGGAAATCACCTGAAGATTTGTCTTCGCATCTGTTGAAAGCTGGCCGACGAATAGTCGGCCCATAACCCGTTTTCTCACGACCACCAAGTATGCGGAAATGTTCGTGTGCGGAGCGAAAGAGCCCTGCGGGAGCGCAATGGCAGCCTCTATCCCAAGGCCGATCGAACCAAAAGCGCGCAGAACGGAACGCGAGGAAAAGAAGAAGGACGGGGTCACGATGTAAATGCCAATACCTTGCTGGCCTAGTCGCGCCGCCGATGCAGCCAGGATCAGATTACCGAGATCGTCGTGAAGTTCGACGTCCTTGCCATCGACTCCTTGCAGGACCAGCGGGCGGCCACCTTTTGCGCCGAAGGGTGGAATGCTAACTACTAAATCGAGTTCCGCCATAGTCCAAAACAAAGCGGATTTTGAGCTGGGGAAAGTCCTGCTCAGTTCCGCGGAATGGCATTTAGGCGATCCCCTTGAACTGCTCTCCTCGAAGGTGCCGATTGCAGACTTGGCCTTTGTCGTCTCTTGGACGCTCGCTAAAATCGTTCCAATCCCTGCCCAAGGATCGCAAATACTCTTGTCATGACGGTCTATGAACGCCAGCGCCTGCCACCAAAGCAAATGGAATTGTGGCTGTCTGCTTGAGTTATCAACTTGAAAACGACAATGCCGGCGCCGCACCCTGAACAGCATTGGCTAGGGTCACGTATTGTTCTTTGCCTTCGTTAATTGATGTTTGCATTTTGATGTTTAATTTGATTGTAGATACAGGAGGTGTCCTATCCGCTCGGAACGGCGTAACCGTCCCGTTGGCATAACGGAAAGAGACTCATTTTCGGAATGAACAGTTGGCCGTGAGTATAAGAGCAACGCATGATTGACATATTGAAACCGTAGCGAGCGTGACTTCGCCACTTGATCAGCAAGTTCTCAGCCTCGAACGCAAATACATCTAGGTTCAGACACGGCGGTCCCGCTCCTTTCCCGCCTGCGTTATAGACAGTGCTGCTAATACTCTTGAGAAATCGGCCATCGCGATTGCGACGTTCGTAAGGCCCGTAGACTTCAACGCCCTCTTCTATCCGAACCTCCTTACCGATTCGACGGCATCCCGATGCGACAGTCATAACGCTGCGACACTTCTGCGCCATCGCGTTAGCCTGCCGTCTCCCATCTAGTCCCCATCGACCATGTTCACAGCGGCCAAAGGGATTCCTCCAGGAAACTACACGTTGCCGCCCAAGTGCGACGATCCGCTGTCTCATCGTAAAAGATCCCATCGCGATGGTTGTTCGCGGCGAGGTTCGTGAAGGCATGTGCTGCCTGACCATAGAGGATCATTTGCCAGTCGCAGCCGGCATTGGACAGTTCACGCGTTAGGGTCAATACATCATTTCCCGAAGCAGGTAGACGGAGATCTCGTTCAAGACGGAGTCTGCTTGGGTGCGATCGTCCGCAAAATCGGGGCTAGCCAGCCTACCGTCACGGGTTATATGGCAAACGGGATCAAGGAGCCATTCGAGGATCTGGAGCCTGTTTTCATTAGAAAGAGTTTTCAGGATCTTGATGGGTTGCCGCAATGCACGATTCATATCGGAACAAGTCTATATTGCGACGCGGCGACCACCAATCCCGCCGTATCAGCCTATGAGCGTCTCGGTAGAGTCTTGCGCTGAGCTAGATACATTTCTTTTAGCGCTGGCCAAGCAAGTGGAGAGGGAGAAAACATACCAAGTTTGGTTTCGCGGGCAAACGGACGATCACCTTCTAGAAGATCTCGGTCAGGAAGCCTCCCTGGGTATTTGCCCTTGGCGTACAAGGCGCGATAGTTCGCTCGTGCCGACGCTATATCGCCAATTGCCTCGGCATCTCAACGATCTTCGAAGCTACGCACAGTTTTGTCGTGAATACGGTCTGTTCAGTCTGTTCATGAAGTTCGACCTAAGCGTTCCCGACTACACCGCCCGCAAGTCACTCGATCCAGTCTACGAGTTCCTGAACGATGAATAGTCGAAACAGTACCGCCAGCCACATTCGCGATCCTGGAGAATGGCGCTCACGCAATGTACCCGCGCACCCGCGGAGAAGACGCAGTCGGAACCACACCTAGAGTGACAAAGGTGCGCGACTGGTAGCACCGTAACCAGATTTATGTCCCAAGCGTCGTTCGCCTGGACATAGGCGAAATCTTCCCAGGTTTGTGTCTTACGGGGATTGTAACCAAAATATTCCCAGTTGCGAGATTCACTGATTCGTAACCGCTTGCAATCTGTGTCGAAAATGGAATTGCCCCCGCCGCCGGATCCTGGGCGACAGAAGTACCATTGTACTGTTCCTTCCAAACGCAGCATCGGTACCTGCTCCGGATCATACTCTCCGGGACTTCAGAGACATTGCGCAAAATGGTGGCCTTTAGGCACTAATATGTTGAGCAAGCGACGTAGTCCTCGATTTCGCAACGTATATTAGTTAGCGCCCTGCGCAACTATCGCGACTCGCCTTACTCAGCGCAACGAAGAACCGACGGGTAAGTAATTACTCCGTTCTTCCTTTCCACTTGACATTGAGAAGGAACCCCCGAAAGGTTGCGCTCTCGGTTACCTGAGGGGGCGAACCGAAGACCATTTGGAGGTGGGCCGATGGCTCGCTTCAGATTTGCCCTGTCGGTAAGACTTGCCCTAGTCGCCCTCGCAATGATCCTTGTCGTTGCAGCGGCCCACGCCCAAATCACCAACGTTACCGACGACACTTCCACGCCCATTCCGGGTGTGGGGCATGACTACATTCATCTGTTATCGGAAACAGTAAATCCGGCGAATGGATCTGTGAGTCTGCGCATCCAGCCCCCAATGCCGAAAGGGAGGGGTATTACAGTCCCTTTCTATATTGGATACGATTCCGACAGCGCTAGCCATTTAATCGCCGACGAAGGATTACCTGGGTCGGCAATTTGGGCGTCGAATAATGCTTATCTTTCGCAGGGGGGCTGGCAATACTCGTCCCCGATGGCAAGCGTCGTTTACTCGAGTTATGTTGGCAACCCAAATGATCTTACTCCTACCACTTGCTGGGTTATGACGAACTTCATGTTTACAGATCCGTCTGGGAGTTCGCATCCTTTGAATTTGGCCTCTGCCCCCTCGGTGGGACCGTCGCCTTCGGAGTGCCATACTGGGGGCTATCTGAATCCCGGCGGAGACGGAATTGTATATGCTTATCTGTCGCAACTCTATGGAGGCACGCAAAATGGGAACGACCCCAATTTCCAGCCACTTTATGTCTATACGGCCGATGGTACCGTTTACAATTTCCAGTCTGTCGGACAGAATGGGAGTTTGCCTAGTTCCATCGAGGATCGAAATGGCAATATAGTTGCAGTCACGGATAACAATAACGCGAGTTTTACGTTTACAGATACGGCCGGGCGTGTAGCCGTCTCTTCCAACGGAATGGGACCTAGTGGAACTACAAACACCTTATCGTTCTCGGGCCTTAGCTATGGAGTTACTTGGGAGACAGTTTCCGCAAGTTTTGCGGTATCTTCCACCCAGATAGATGCTCAATCCGGAGTTTCCTGCTTGCCGCCGCCCGCGCGAAGCGCCAACCTGACTACAGTGTCGCAAATCACGTTGCCAAATGGAACATTTTATAAGTTCTACTATGGTGCTAACAATCCCCATTCAGGCTACACGAATCCATATGGGTTGCTAAGCGAAATCGACTATCCCGATGGCGGTTGGGTAAGATACACGTGGAAGCCCAGCGACACACCGAATGAGTTGGCCAACTATCCTGGAGAAGGTCCTACCGGCCAATCTATCCCGAACGGTTGTTTGTACGAGTACACAACTCCGGTGGTGGCTACGCGTCAGGTCGGCTTCGGCGGTTCTTCGCCATCGTCGACCCAGGCATTTACTTATTCAACTACTTGGACTCCCGTTCCCGCCAATCCGGGGAACTGGTCGCAAAAGAACACCACAGTTTGTACTACTGACGACGTTCGAGGCAGTTCTGTTTGCACCAGTCCAACGAGCGTTCCCCCCAACGCGTTTCTCACGACGTATTCTTATAGTTCATTTTCTGTGGGTTTAAATAACGAATGGAACACCTCTTATCCTCCACAGATTCCCCTGGAAAATGTAACCACCCTGTATAACTGGGGTAATACCACGTCAGTGGCACAGACGGTGACCAAGACGTGGTACGACCAATATGAACTAACGGGCCAAACGACGGTGACGGGAGGTGTAAGTTCACTCATAACTCATACTTATGAAGGACCCGCGCAGCCAGTCGAAACCGACGAATACGATTATGGCGCAACCACGCCGTCGCGAAAGACCATCAATACTTACCAGAGTTTCCCTAAGACCTATGCGAACATGGCGACCTTTCCTGACATTGTTGGGATACTTTCTGACGAGCCGTGTAAAACGGTCGTTACAGACGGTAACGGCAACACGTTTTCTGAGACGGACTCTTACTACGACGGTGGAACTGCACTTTGTGGTACCGTCCCCGCCCCAATGACTACATCGGTGTCCGGTCTGATTGTTACTACCCACGACGGAACTAACTATCCCCCGAGTAGCTCGATGGCCAGAGGAAATGTAACGCAGGTGGCCAGATGGCTGAACGGTGGAACCTCGCCCGCGACGACCTATACCTACGATGAAACAGGGCAGCTGTTGAGCATGACTGACCCCTGTGGCCAAACAGGTGTCACATGCGCCGACATGGCAAGTGGAAATCACACCACACAGTATTCATATGCCGACAATTATTCCAGCGGAACTCCGCCCGGCAATACCAATACTTATCTCTCGAAAGCCACGGACCCGCTGAACCATATCACCAACTATACCTATGGTTATAGCGACGGGCAACTAACAAGTGCGACGGATCCCAACAGTCAGACCACGACTTATAAGTATAATATCAAGCCTTCGGGATGTAGTGTTCTGGATGAGCTCGACCGTCTGGGCGAGATCGACTACCCTGATGAGGGAGTGACCACCTTTTGTTACAACGACGCTGCGTACAGCCCTTCGACTCCGTCGCCGAGCGTTACAACGACGAAAATCGTTGCGTCGGGCGTGAATGAAGTCAGTGTTTCCGCTAGAGATGGCATCGGACACCCAGTTGAAACGATCCTGTCTTCTGACCCCGATGGTGCCACGTACACGTTTACCAGCTACGATGGTATGTCGCGCCCCTACAGCGTCACCAATCCATATCGCACAACGAATGATCCGACGTATGGCAGTACTACTTCCACCTACGATTCTCTCGGACGCACCACGCAGGTTACGGAGCCAGACGGATCAATGGTTTCTACGAGTTATTCCTCAAAGACGTGCGGAACGGCAACAGAGTATTTGACAACTGTAACGGACGAAGTAGGCAACCAGCGGAGTAGTCAAACTGACGCGCTTGGGCGACTGACCTGTGTGTGGGAAGCCCCGAACAATAGCAGCTACAATTTCCAAACCGCCTATGCCTACGATCCGCTGAATAACTTATTGAGTGTGACCCAGACCGGCGGCAGCAGAAAGCGGACATTCACGTATGATTCTCTGTCAAGGCTCCTGTGCGCGGCCAACCCGGAAGTGCAGGTCGTTACTTGTCCGGTGTCCGGAACTACCTTCCCTGCCGGAGCTATTACTTACTCATACGATTCTAACGGGAACCTGTCGAGTAAAGTCGCACCGGAGCCCGGACAAACAACTGGCACGTCTACGGTTACAGCCTCCTATTTATACGACAGTTTGAACCGACTGACGCAAAAGTCATATGTCGGTCTCCTCACGCATACGGTCAAATTTGGTTACGATGGCGCTGTTTTAACCGGGTGCGGACAAGATCCACCTAACCTGACGGGTGCTACTAATTTGGTTGGCCGTCGGTCCGGAATGTGCGCGTGGCAAAGTGGATCTAGCTGGAGCTTCGATCAGATGGGTCGTCGGCTCGTGGAATCGCGGACCAATAGTTCATCGAAGGAGTATAAGTACAACGTTAGCTACGCCTACAACCTAGACGGTTCACTGAAAGCGCTGACTTACCCAAGCGGAGATGTTGTGACCTACACGGTCGGTGGCGCTGGCCGTCCGACAAATTTGAACGATTCGAGCAATAACTACGTAGGTGATTCAGCGAATCCCCTGATGTATCCCGCGACGTATGCGCCTAATGGCTCACTCGCGAGTACGATAAATGGCTACACAACCACACCAGCATTCGCTGGCATCGTGACTTCGAATATATACAACGACCGTCTTCAGCCAATTTGGCTTTCAGCCGGAGTAACCGTCCAAGGTTCAATCTTTAGTCTGTGCTATGACTTTCATCTCGGCATTCCGGTAAGCACCGCCAATTGCAGTTTCAACGCATACACCAGCGGTGATAACGGGAATGTGTTCCAAATTGTCAATAAGGTTGACCCGACTCGTAGCACGGCCTATGTCTATGATCCGCTGAATCGAATCGCACAGGCATATACCGTAAATCTCAACAGCGCGAATTGTTGGGGCGAGACATATTCGCCAACGGCAACAGCACCCGGGGTCCTTCCCTCGACTCCGGGCATTGATGCTTGGGGGAATCTGACGAACCGTGCAGGAGTATCGGGTATGGGCGGCAGTTGTGCTACTGAGGGTTTGAGTCAGACCGCCAATAGCCAGAACCAACTAAGTGGCAGTACATATGACATTGCAGGCGACGTTGTGAATGACGGGAATGGGAATACGCCCACATACGACGCAGAGAACAGAGTCGTCACCGATGCGGGCGTGACCTATTCCTATGATGCTGACGGCTTCCGCGTGGAGAAGTCTTCAGGAACCATGTATTGGCCAGGCCCGTCCGGTTCCTTGGCCGAAACCGGCCTCACTGGCTCAATCAATGAGGAGTATATTTTCTTTAATGGGCAGCGTATTGCACGAGTGGATCGTCCAAGTGGAACTGTCCACTATTATTTCTCCAACCATCTAGGCTCCGCGAGCGTGATTACCGACGCTTTGGGAAATATCGAACAGCAAACTGACTACTACCCATACGGCGGGGTTGCCTACACGAATGGCAGTGATCCGAATCACTACAGGTTCACCGGCAAAGATCGGGATTCCGAATCTGGGTTCGATAACTTCGGTGCAAGGTATTATGACTATCCTTGGGGAAGGTTCATGACCGCTGACGATGGTTCCGATCAAGACGCTGGCAATCCGCAGAGCTGGAACCTGTACCCTTACGTACGGAACAATCCACTCAGTAACACCGACCCGACCGGGAATGCATGTGTGCAGGAAGGGAACGGTGGTTTTCACGACGACGAGAGCCCCGGCGAAACATGTGCCCAGGTCGCCGAAGCGAATAGACTCGCTTTGGAGGCGGCCGAACAAGCTGATGCCCAGGAAGAATTCAACCGACTATACAGCCTTATAAGGTCGAGACAGGACGCGATCAACCCCGAGGGTGAGAAGTTTCTTGCGGGCTACGCTACGGGCGCAATCATTGGCAAGATTTTCGGTGTAGCGTGGGGCGCTGTCGCGGGCTTGTTCGGGAGAGGTGCAGAGGCTGGGGGGACGGCTACTGGAGAAGCGGCAGGCCAACTCGGAGTGCGCGCCGGTGGCCTCATAGACCGAATCTTCCAGACATCTTCGGGTCCAGTTCGTGTTTATGCCGAGGTTGTAGCTGAGGGGCAAACGGCCGTCATCAAGGATGTCGCCATCTATCCCGCCGCCAGCGAGACTGGCTTGCAAGTCGGTTATACTCAAATGCGGCAAGGACTGAACGGGGTACTGTCTGATCTCAAGGCGCAAGGTTTCACGCAAGTACGTATCGAGGCCTATCGTGTGAGCGGTGCTGTGCCGGGACGGACGCTGAATCTCACAGTGACGCTCAAATGAAAACGCCAGAGAATCCGAAGCAAGAGGTTGTCGACGATGGCCGCCGCTTGGCCGGTGGAGGCGCAAGCCTGGAAATGATCTTGATGTTCTTCCGGGAGCGAGGCTTCGACAAAATAGACTCAATCAACGCGGTTCGAGCCATGTTCAGAAAGTCGATGGGGGAAGCGAAAGAGATAGTTGATCATAGCGACGCCTGGTCCGATCGATTCCGCAGCGATAGGGAGTTTCGCAACACCGCTTGGAAGGCACTGCGCGACATTGCGGCTTCCCAGGACCCGAATCTCCCGAAGATCATTATCGAGGGTGACGCCGAGGGCCTGAGTTCGAACGACACCGACAGCTAAATTAGTCGAGTCGCAATGCTGAACTGATCGGCCAAGGCAGTAGAGTACCTTTCCATTAGCGCTGTATTCGTCACCGTCGGACCGCACGGCGGAAGCGATAAGCCGAGCGGCAAGCCTCTTCTTTTCGCTTGGAGTTTGTAATTGCATGGTTCGGGACCAGGGGGTCGGAGGTTCAAATCCTCTCTCCCCGACCATTACTTGTTGATTCGGTTGACTCAATTCTCGCGGTTTCCGCAAGTTTCTGATTCCAAACATTGAGTTTTGTGTCCTAGTTGCGTCCTCACGGTCTTCGTGCAGGGGGCGGGACGAACCGTGCGAATCGGCACGGAGCCGGACGTGTGTTCGGCAGCTTATGGCATGAGTAGTCAATTCAATTGGAGGAGGGAACGATGGCGGAAGAAAACGAGAACGTAAGAATGTCCAAGGCAGAGCGCCCGGTGGATGAGACCAAAAAACTTAGCGAGGACGCCGGCGGCCTCGGCCCGATGCACGCTGGCTCGATCGTAATCGGACTGGTGGACGAAATCGTCGGCGAAGGTGGCGTCGAAGTGCCAAGCTGTGTGGTCACTAAATACGAGGCGATCCAGATTGTCAAGCACTGGGCAGCCGAGATGATCGATTTGGATTTTTCCTACTTCCTCTATGGTTGCACGGGATCGTCCGAATGGCGAACTCGGGAATACGCGAACAGACGCTTGAACACAATCGCCAAGTCTCTCGGCGAGGAAGAAGTGAAAGGAGCGTTCAAACAGGCCGAGGAGGCGTTCGGCAAGACTGTCGATCGGCGAGCCTGGAGGGTCTTCATGGAAGGCACGAAGGAGGAACAGGAGGCGTTCCAAGCCGAAGTCGCGCGCGAGATGAGCGGAATCGAAGACCCACAAGTTGTCGCAAGAATCACAGAATTTATGCAGTCTCTGGGGCTGGACTTCCCGGCGGCCGAGGAGGGCAAAGCATCTCGATTTGCGATACTCCCGTCGCGTGCGGCGGCCGTCGCCGAACCCGCCTGCCTCATTGTTCCCATCCTTCATTACGTCAATGCGGATGCCGATGGACATTACTGGAAAGACGGTACCGGGTCGATACCTCCGATCCACTGGGAGGTTCGGTCTATTGGCGTTTCCAGGCTTGAGATGAAGCACATTAAGAGGTTGCCAGACGCCGGACAGGCCGCTGACGACATCGACATTATCATGCTGCGCTCAGGCCCTGCCTCCGGGCGCGTGTTTAGCCGCGCGTCAAATAGCGCCCGCTGGAAAAAGAATCCGGAGGTCGTCGGGGAAGCAGAAAAAACCGCCGCGGATGCTTCGGCTCTTTTGGCTGCCAAGGTTGCCGGCCGAAACGGTGTGACGATGTTCGACAACTTTCAGACTGCTGCAGCTGCGCTCGTAGGGCAAAAGGACTAGCTGTGCACTGGATGAGTTAAATGGATGCGCGTGGCAGCCAGGATTCGCCGCTCTTGGACTGCATAGGGAAGGAGAGAAACAAAATGGCAAATCGATGCAAAAACACGATCACGATCATTGGGCTTCAAGAGGCGCCGGAGAGTTTCGTCAAGCCCCTCTCAAAGGCAATGTTCGAAATTGATCTGGACGCGATGGATCCTGCAATGTGGGGCGAAGATTCGAGAATCGACGGCAAGAGTTGGTACGGCGCCCTGGTCGATGAGTACCGCCAGGAAGGAGCCTATGCCGCAAAGTACGGCGTTCTATATCCGAAGGAACCCTATGAGCGCCTCGGCGTGACGGCGCCAAGATTCTACGTGGAGACGAAATGGAGGCCGCCAGTTGATGAGATCTTAAGTGCGTCAAAGGCCTTTCCGGAGCTGACAATCCACATTGCCTGGTGGGTGCTGCAGGACGGCCCTACCGGCGAACTTGTGGTTCGCAACGGCAAACTTCTGGAGTCGATTAAGCGGATGGGCTCCTGGTACTTGTTTGATTGGCACGTGATCTATCCCACGGTGAGCCTGCTGCCGGCCCACTTACCATACACGCTCGCGCAATATGGAGCACTGCGAGTCGAAGACGGAATCGACACTATTAGGGAACTCCGCCGGATCCTCGACGAGAACAGGTTCACCGGCTCGCCCTGCCAAGCCCACCGTGATCAAGAAAAAGTAGAGCAAACGCGACAAGTACTTAACGGGCTCCTAGATCACTTTCAGAACGCCGCAAAGAAGCTGACGTTCGACGGCGTGTTCATCAACAACGCGACGCTGCAAGAAGACGTTTTAGGAGAGGAGGAGTCATGACATCGGAGGAGCGCACGGATCAAGCGGTGCATTGCCTGGTTTCTATGCGGAGAAAGGGGTGCGCTGCGGGATGACCACCTGACGGAACCGGACCGCAGGATCCATATCTACGAAACCGATGAGAAGACCGACATATTACGTGAGGTCTAGTGCCGTTTTGAAAAATGGAGATGAACCATGGGGTCAAATAACTACGCCGTGTACGGACCAAGATTCAGCCTGGAGGGAGTCTTCCGCATCCTTTGCATCACAGGTTCTCGCTCTGAGCCACCTTTGGATTATGAGGAAGTCGAATGCGCGACGAAAGCCACCTCAAGCGAGCTCAGAGCACTGATTGAGACCGCGTACTCCCTACAGTATGTCGATTTCGGAAACGGGCTGCGGGGTATCTACGGCGAAGGTAACGGATTCGTGTTCTGTGTCGTACCTGAGCTTGAGGAGTCAGGAATAACGGAAGATCAGCGGCCGACGCAATTGGAGAACTCGGATCCGGAAGACATCTTCTGACCGGGGAGGGTGGCTGTACGCGGTATGGGACAGACGCGCGTCCATAGGGCCGAGTGCGAGCAGTGTAGATCCCTTGGGCAGCGGTCAGCAAAGCTCGAGAAACCTGGGAAACAACGATGACTTACAGAACCGAGAAAGACGACAACGGCGACGAAGCTTTATACCTGACGGCGATCATTCACCAAAACATTGTCGATCTGGATTGGGCGCACGAGGAGGATGATGCGGAGACTTATGGCCAAAGATGCCGGGCCAGGTTCAAGACGCTCTTGGATGAGGGAGATCCTTCCTTCCCGCCCCAGAATGCAGTCCTCACCGTGCGCCTATACCGACGGGGAGACGCGATGGTTAGCAACGTGGCTTGCGCCGATGGCTATCAGAAGCAGGCTATCCGACTTGCAGAAGAAGCGGCGCTCGGCATTTACGACGAGGTTTATCCCGATGTAGCCCAGATGGCGCGGGCCTTTGTCGAGGAAAACGTGGAGAACGTGAAGCGATTCGCGGCCGATGACAGGCTCCCACATCTGGCGGCCAAAGTGGGAGAGCAATTAGCAGCCGAGCAATTCTTGCCTCATCTCCTCAATTCAGCAAAATCAGATCTGCAGAAGGCTGGCGCGGTGGTGCAAAAGATCGGATGGCGCGTTAACCAGGGCATGGTTTTATCACCCTTCCGCATTCCTTACGAGAAACGGCGATTTTTCAGGGCGGTCGCGGAGGTGTCACGGAGGGTTAACGCCGATGCCATTGTGTATGTTTGCGATGGCTATGAGTTGAGTCCCAACGGGGAACGTACGGGCGCAGAAACACTCGTGATCATGTGGATCAATCCGGACGGCACGTGCGTCAGCAAGGGCGTGATTTATACGCGCAGAAAGCACCCCCAAATCGAAAGCGACATCATTGCGTTCTCAGCGGACCTTGCTGTTGTCCCCGAGTCGAAACAGAGCTTGGTACCGGCGTGGGGGAGCTATAAGCCTAATTAAGCAGCTCAATGTGGCTATCAAGGTAGTGAATCATATAAGGAGAGCGCCGCGCGTCGCGCGTGGGCAGCGAGGAAAACAAATGACAACGACAGAACTGATAACAAAACTGCAACAGCTCGAAGCGGTGCACGGCAGTTTGGCCGTCTACCTCGAAGCGAAAGCGACTGGCGTCAACATGATGGACGAGGGCGGGAACATAATCGAGAACTACACGATCAGCCCCTTAGTCGAAAAATGCGAAGTGAATGGGACGGAGGACGGGACCAAGGTGGTATGGCTCGCGGGAAGTGTGGCAGCTGATGATCCGGAACCGGATGACGAGGATGAAGACAACTTCACTGGATAACAATGTTGTTACGCTGCACTTATACCGGCGGAATTCCGCCCTTCCTCATAAAAAGAAGACAGATCCGTGGATAGTAAGACAGCGATACAGACGATAACGATGAACAAGCTGGAGTACGAGTCACTTCTGGCCGAGGCAACATGCTCTGGAAAATCATCGACGAGCACGACAAGCAAGAGTACCTCAGTGCCTGGGAGGCTGTGGTAAGGGCGGACGAACGAATACAGGAAGCCGAAAAGATTGTCGGCTCCGGACCGCGCGAAACGGCAGTAGTGAACAAAAGGAGTTAGGAGATTTTCTTATGGCGAACGTGAGCGACACGACCGAGTGCCCGGTTTGCAGAGCCGTCGCCCAGCAGGACTTCGATACCGACACCAACGAAATCACGCTGGACTGCGATGGCTGTGGCTTCCGCGCTGAAACCAAGATTGTCAATGAGAGCACGAGTAAGAAGTTTTGGTTAGAGACGAGGCGTTTCCCCATGGACGAGAGCAGTCGACTCGTCCGTGGGACGTGCGTTGCTCAGGTCAGCGAAGCACGGTGGTGGGTGCCGAGTCTCAACCAGACAGTGACCTCGATAGATCAGCCAACCGCGGACGCGGAGTTCATAAAAAACGTAGCGTACCGCGAATGCGGAAAACCTGGAGTGCAGTGGGACGAGCACGCAAATATTCGCAGCAAATACGAAGGTGGATGGTTGTGCGCCGATCACACCTAGTTTGAGTATCCACGAAGTGAAGAAGAACCATGAACGCGTACCTGTGGGAAACGAGAACGCCTCATAGAGTTTTCACAATTCTAAGTTCGGGAGACAGTCCAATGGAAGGCAAGCAGCCAAGCAATGATCGACAACTCGAGCCGGGACAAGCCGCGGCGAAGGCCGCACTGTTGGCGGAATGCGACAAATTAGCAGCCGCCGGGGTCACATTGGTAGCCGTGCACTTCGACGGATCGGGAGATGATGGGGTGACCGAAGATGTTAGGTGCTACGACTCTGAGGGGTATGACTACTGGAGCGAGGATGTGGAGCATGACGCCTCACACCTGCAAGACCACTTCGACGCGTTAGTTCCCCGCGGATTTGAGATCAATGCCGGAGGGTTCGGAGATGTAGTCCTCGATGTGAAGCGGCGCAAGATCACCGTCGAACACACCGAGCGTTTCGAGGACTCTTACACGACCACCTACGAGATTTAGTCGTGGCTCACCCGCTAAAGCACGCACAGAGCAGCGCGAGGAAATTCGGCGGCAAGGCCGAGGACTATCTTGCGATTCACAATTGGTTTGATGAGTCGAAAGCATTTTTCGCCGACTTCCGCCACCGCGCGCTTCGCCACCACGCTGAGGGCATTTTCCTCTGCGAGAAGTTGTTCGGCGTGGCGATTGAGAACAGCGATGGAGAGCTTGTGCCCGTTCGCTATGTGGGCGAGCAACACGTCAAGGAGGATTTGGGCCGTATTCCCACAGCGCAAGACTGGCTATCACAGATCAAATCGCAACGCTGGATGTCCGGTCAAAGAATCCAAGAGGACACTGTGGAACGCGATACTCGACATGGAGATCGATCGTGACGCGCTGCCCGTGGCCTTCGCCCGAGTGGCGGGGATGTATTCGTGATCCACTCGGCGGAGCAGGAGCCGCCCCTGGCCTGAGAAGTCGCGGACGATTACAAGCAGGCACACCCCGCCGAAAGGGTAGTGGGTGCCAGCCAGTGCACCAAAGGAGCTTTACTTATGAGCCGCTCGAAAGAGTCCGAAAGCGCATCGATCCAGGTGCGATCTTGGCGGCGGCTCTAGAGCAGGCAGCGAGGAAACCAATGACAACGACAGAATTGATCGCAAAACAACAACGGCTTTGAAATTGTACTGAACCGAACAAGCAACGGAGGACGCAAATGATCACGATGGTTGAGCGCGCCAGCGGCGGGCTTTTCGAGTGCGGCTCATGCGACGCGAGGTTCGTGTTCGAGGACTCGTCGGGTGACTGTCGCTTTGACGAACCGGCCTTCTGCCCGGTTTGTGGAGTGAGCTGCGATACGGAGGAGGATAGTCTCCGGAGAGGTTGGCGACGATGGCTGCGCATTGCAAAAAGCCAGCAGCCGAAAGGTTCACAAGGTTGTCAGAACCGGGCAGGCGCGTGATTGCAGCGCGCTCGTAATGCCGTAGTTCCGTTGGTTGGAGATCGTTGTTTCGTTCATCCCGAGAGCAAGAGGAGTATGGGACAAAGTTGCAAGCCAGGGCGGCCACGCTGATAGACATTAAGAAGTAGTCCGTTTGGCATATGCGCAACCGGAGGCGACTGATTGTGGGGGAAGCGTTGCTCCAGGAACTGGAAAATATATATTCCGCGCACATGAAGCTTGAAGAAGGCTTGGCCCTGGTGTTTGTCGATTTGGAGCCTGCACACACCTTTCAGGGCAAAAATAAAAGGGGGAAGGAATCTAACCCTCTCCCCTTTGAGTTGGACTATGCAGCTCGCACCGGAGATCGTGTCCGTGCCGAGATCGCGCAGCTGAGGAACATTCTCAAATATGCACCAGCGGGGAAGGAGCTCGGTGCATACGCGATGCATTTCCCGCCACAATCTGCTGCGCTCGCCTTCGAGGACCTTGCGCCGGGGCGAGGCTCCGCTGACGTCTTGGCACGGGCTGCGCCCGGAGATGATGTCAACCCTGCATAGGTTTCTCGCGCCGACTTCGCGGACGTCTTTGTGCCTTTTTGCATCTGGAAAATGCCTTCCTAGGATTGCCCTGCAAAACTCGGATTTCTCCACCTGCCACACCGTCCGGATCGAGGCCCACTGGAAACCGAGGTCGAAGCCGCCGATCCCGCTGAACAGGGAGCCGTGGGTCAATTTCCGAGGTCGCCTGTTGTCATCGTCTGTCATCGTGCTCCACTGTCATCGTTCTCCACGCGCTAGGTCCGCTAGACCGATAGGAATCCGAGCCCGATTGCCATCGCTGATCAAACTGCCTTCAGCCCACCGGAGCTAACGGGTCTAGCGGCCCGGACGGGCTTGGTGCCAAGTTGTTGCGGAGCCGGCAAGTACCGCGCGAATGCATCCAGGAAATCCGCCCGCGCATATCCGCGGAGATTCCTGCCTCCAATCCAGTGTTGTGCCGGCCGGATCCCGAAAGGCAGCAATTTCTTGGAGAGGTCCAGGGCCGTGAGATTCAGCCACGCGCTCTCCGGCAAGCTCACCAGGCCCGTAAGCAAGCCTTCCGTTTGCAACTTGCCCGGAGTGTCCAAGTTCGCAAACACCTCCTGGCAATTCCGCAGCAAGGTGATCTCCAATGACGTTTCTTGTTCGAATCGTCTTTTTTCGTCTGTCAATCGCACGGCTGTCGCCTGCAATTCCTCCATCCGGCCGGGGCACAACACGCTTGCGATCGCAAACAGCGGCCTCCAGATGTCGGCTTGCCGGGCATGGAGAATGCCGGGACTGAAGTCGGGGGACCGATACGCGCGCGCGATTTCGTCACGGTGATGTTCCACCCAATCGTGCATCACCGGCAGCAGATCCTTCCCCACGGATTCGTCATCCTCGTGCAGCGGCACAACGCTGTCGCTTTCGAGCAACCGCTGCAGTCCAATCTTGATGGACCGGTCCACGATCGTGTGCGGGATCGGCTGGATGGATGAAATTACTTTGGGGCAGAAAACCTTGTAGCTGCGCAGACCATCCTTGTAAGCGCGAACGACGGTCCCGGTGGAGCGCGAATAGCCGGCGTTCACCAGGGCCAGCATCTGGCGGTCATTCATCAGTCCTTCCGTCTCGTCCATGATCAATGTCGGCTCCTGGGCCTCGATGATCCGGTACAGCGCCGCCTTGGAGATTCCCACCGTGAAGTGAGCGTTGGCGCTTAAATCGTGCACAAGCTTGCATAGGGTTTTTCCGCATCCCCGCAGCGGAGAGTTTGGCCACAGGTAGGGAGTGATGCGGAAGTCCTTATACATATGGCGAAGGTCGCACTCGCTCCCGGGACAAACCCGAAGTGCCCAACATGGCGCGCCAGGCGCAATTTTTGGCACCTGTGCAGGAAGTACCCGGATCTGAGCCGGCGCCTGGGTCTGGACGAGCTGTCAGTGCTGCAACCCATCGCGGTGACAATCACAGCCGCTATTAATAACGATCAAACGGTCTCGCGGTAGGGGATGTAGGGTGCGCGCCGGCGGCCCGAATTGCCTGACCATTATCGACTGCTACCCGACCTGGCGGCAGTGAACATACAAGGAACATGACAGTGAAACCGCTCTACAAGACCGCAGCAGTCATCTGGACTGAATCCGATCCTTCCAAGGGCGAATTCATTCTGATGGACTTGCCAATCTTGGCCGAGTACAAATATGGCTGGTGCTCGAGCATGAAGACCGTTCGGGTCGCCGATCCTGAAAAAGATCGGGAGTGGAACGACACAGACTTTTTGCGCAGAGTGAGACAACGACGACGTGTACGGGTCCCGATAACCCTGTCTCTGGCGTACCCGACAAGCTCAAAGCGGTATCGCGATTTTGCGTCAGTCTGCCACTTCCCAAAGGTGTACTATGGTGCGGGTTTTCGGGTTCGATGGGGAATTCCGAGTTAGACCGCAGAGAGGGCGGCGCATGTCAAAGGCGGCGTTTCTGGCCATTTTCTTGTTCCTCAGCATCTCTTTGCTCTTTTCAGAAGATACTAAGTTCGAGGGCGTCAAAATTCGCCGGCACAAGAGCGCGGAAAAGCGGGAGCTGGTGGATAAGACCGGCGTACTCAGCTTTGAAGATGACGGTCAGAAACTGACATTTCGCAGTGGTGCAGGCGATCAGTTCGCCATTCCGTATTCCGACATCACCAAGGTTGTCTTCGATACGGATACGCACGGGGCCACGTGGATTGCGAGCGTTCATGTACATGATCGCTGGCTGTACCTGGAGTACCGTCAAGGGGACCATTCGGAGAAGGTACTGCTGGTCCTGCCGAGAGCCATTTACGATAAGGCAATCGCCAAAAGCCAAAGTCTGTTTGGCGAACGCGTGACGATTGCGAACTATCCCGAAAAGGGGGAGTCGATTGTCAACAAGTACGGTGACATGGACAAGAGCCGTATCCCGGATTGGAAGTCCAAATATTCGATCAAGCTTGACCGGACGGCTCACCCATTGCCTGAGGTGAAGTCAGATAAGGCAACCATTGTTGTCGTCTGTCCCCCACTGACTGCGCGCGCCACCGGACATGGGGGCGAGTTCAAACTGCATGCCAATGGCAAGGTCATTGCGGTAAACGAGATGGGTACGTATAGCATCGCCTATGTCGATCCGGGAAAATATTCGTTCATTTCACAGTCTGAAAATGCGAACGGATTTGAGATGGATCTCGAAGCCGGCAAGACGTATTACTTCATCCAGGAAATGGTCATAGGAGCCTTCGGAAGAATCCTGGTGATGCTCTCTCGCAACAGCCCCGAGGTCGTCATGTACCTCGCGGATGGTGCTTACCTCTCCGATTGGAAGCGATTGAATTAGGGTTTTGACTTCGCGTTCCCATCACGCATTCTTTGCTCAAAAGGCTCTTTTCCGTATTACGCCAAACTGACGAAAACAGATGGGATGAGTTCTACATGGCGCCCAGCGCCACAACGATTAATGAAAACGGGAAGCATTGGCAGTATGCTGTACTCATCCCATCTGGCCTACGGGATAGTGCCGAGCACTTCGCCCGCAGCCAGAGAGTCGGCGTTTATCTCCTCCCAACCGCCATACATGACCCCTAAATCCCATGCCATCAGAATAGTCTTGTCGACCGAGGACCACCAGCCAAAGAAGTCGCTACCTGTGCCGCTGAGAGGTGTATCCGCAACCACCCAGTACTGAGTGCCCGCAGTGAGGGCAACCGGAGTAAAGTCCGCGACCGCAAAACCCCAACGTGGGTAGGTCGGCAGATTCGTGACCGTCACTGGACCCGCCAGCAGGATTCCGGGAACACCGCCTGTGTCCCCGTAAATATTGAGGTTCACCTGGTTCGCTCCGCTCAAATAACCCATAGGAACCTGCACTTGCGAAGCATGGGAGTTAGATTTCGGCGTAAAGGGCAGTCCGACAAAGTCGGTATAGCCGCCTCTGGAGTTGGGCCCCGTAACGGCCCACAAGGGTTGTTCAAAGCCGAACTCTTTAACTTTACCTAGGTTGCTGTAGATCTTTTTCAAACCTGGTTGAACGCCAGATACTGGTCCTAATATTGATTAGCCTCTTTTTTGTCGGGTGTCGCAGGCAAGAACGAGGAGGGTTCAATCCCGGGATAGCTCTGCCGATTTTTGGGGGAGGCCTTGGTAATAGATCTGGCTCTCTTGAGTATTGGGGCAAGTGTACTGAGAACCAAACGCCTGATTTTCAGGTTCTGCACGACAATCTGGACAAACGCGCATTCTACGCGGCTTTCCGGAAAGCGACGAATTCGGTCTTGGTGGCTGCCAAGCGCTGTGCCTTCAGCAGCAGATAGTTCATGTCTCGATAACCGCGG
>Ga0209624_10000239_pt1 | contig 49260 bp, 43 predicted proteins | sample JacPinW_OM2H0_O1_FD_188565 | JGI IMG/M metagenome (GOLD analysis project Ga0209624, IMG submission 188565) | Forest soil microbial communities from Algoma, Ontario, Canada - Jack Pine, Ontario site 1_JW_OM2H0_O1 (SPAdes) (version 2) | ecosystem: Environmental > Terrestrial > Soil > Boreal...
CCTGAAACTGTTGAGGATCGACTCCCGATTTTCGTATCAGCGCAAAAGCCTCAGCCAGGCTTTCAATGGTAGCTGTAATAAGGAAATTCCCGGTGACCTTAACCAGGTTTGCAGCAGGCGCTTCTCCACCGACCACAAAAGTCTTCTGCGCCATGGCGTCGAATAGACATTGGCAGCGTGCAATCTGCTCCACGGGCCCCGCGGCCACGATAAAGATTTTGGCCGCCGCAGCGGCGTCCGGGCGGCCGAAAACAGGCGCCGCGACGTAACCCTGTTGTTTCTCGCGATGCGCCCTCACGAGCCGGTGGGAGAGCGCCACGCCCATTGTACTCATCGAAATGTGGATGGCTCCGGCGGGTAGCGACTCGATCACATTACCCGGTCCAAAAATCACATTTTCCACCGCAGCGTCGTTCGCAACCATGGTGATGAGCACCTCTGCTCCGGTCGCGGCTTCGCCGGGAGTGCGGGCAACCGTTGCGCCAAGCGATTGCAACTCCTCGGCGCGGCTTCGCGTTCTGTTGTAAACGCTGAGTATGTGGCCCCCCTTGATCAGGTTGCGAGCCATCACCGTGCCCATGTTTCCAAGGCCAACGAAACCGACTCTCATTTGGGCTATTCCTCGGCTTTCTTCAGTGCGTGGCGATTCGCGCGCCGCTCTTTGTATGTTGCGATTGCTGCCGCCATCCAAGTTCGGTGAGAATCCGGCTGCCGGAAAGAGAAAGCTCGGACTTTACGCGATCGAGATCGTCAAACAACAGTTTGCCGTCACGTTTGCGCCACTGGCCTGCGACCATCACCGAGTCAATGTTTGCCAAGTTGGCCTGCATGACAACCGTGGCCACAGGATCGTGGACCGGGGATAGATTCAGTGCGTCGGCGCGAATGAACACGAGGTCCGCCTGCTTGCCCGCGGAGATCGTGCCAAGGCGATCCTGCATACCAAGCATACGCGCGCCTTCGACAGTGATCCAAGCGAGCGCCTCTCGGACGGGAATGGTGGATGTTTCGGGAATAGCTCCGGTTGCAGCACGGCATGCGGCGTTGTCCAGCGCGCGCTGATGAGCCAGCGCGATTCGGGAGACCGTCAACATGTCTCCCGAGATCACGCTCTCAAGATCCACGCCCAGCGACGGCGCCGCGCCCAGCTTCCGCAGACGTCCAGTGATTGGATGCCCGTGACCCTGCGCCATCTCGTTTTCAGGTGCGACTGAGAACGTGACGCCGCGATCGACAAAGCGCGCGAGGCGCTCGTCGGATAAGTCGTTCCCATGCACGATGTTCACGAAGTCGCCGACGAGGTCTTCCTGTTCGAGCGTGTCCCAGCCATTCGGAGTCTTCGCAGGTCCGCCCCCTTGATGCATTGAAGCGACGAGGCCAAATTCGCGTGCCAGTCGAAAATCGTGTAGCGCAACGTCGAGTGTCGAATAATGCGGACCGAGAATTGCAAGGCCGAGGGTGAGCAGTTGGTCCCGCGACGCAAACGGGCCCCGCAACAACCGTTCGACTTCACTTCTGGGATGAGGAATCTCGGAAAAGTGTGGCTCACCCGGTCTGGGATCGGGTTTCGGTGAACCGTGGAAAAAGGCGGCGCGAATCCCGGATTCGTGCAGGCCCTCAATCGCGGCGTCGGTGTGCGCCGGCGTCGGATTGTTGTGGCACCAATCAACCAACGTAGTTGTGCCGCAATTCAGCTGATTCAAAGCGCCGGCAAGCGTCGCGATGCGGATATCGTCAGGTTTGAACCGTGTCGCAAGGCCTGCATGGACCCAGCGAAAATATTCGAGCAGCGTCCAGTCCGATGAGATCGCTCGAAGCCCCGTTTGCCAGGTATGCATGTGAGCGTTCACCAAGCCCGGGATAACGATGAACGAACGGCCGTCGAATACTTCCACATCGACTGGCGCGAGGTGGGAGCCGACCGCCTTGATGAGATCGCCCTCGATCAGGATATCGCCGGACCGCAAGTCTGACGACCGGGGATCCATCGTGATCACCGTGGCATTCTGAATCAGCAGTTTTCGCATGGTAGTGAACTCTGTCTCACGATTCCAGCTAGCGACGGAACCAAGCTATAGTAAGCCTGAAATAAGCTGGGTCATATGCCTGAGAATAGAGCCAGGAACACGGGAGATGGACACCTCAGAATTCCCCATCGTCAAGAATTTGGAGGCGCCACGGAACTTTGTTTTGCAGTTCGTGATTTCTCGATGATCAAGCCAGCACCATCGTCGAACGCACCATCAATGCTTGTTATACTATGAGTGTAGTACAACGCGCTACGGACTACCGCCGCGTCGGTCGTCGACGCATTCGATTCGAGGGCCACTGAATCCGAATTTGTCATTAGCTCTCTGGCATAGAGAATCTGCCGGAAGTCTGCCATCAGGCAATGCCTCACTTATTTGAGATCGAGTTGGAGTTCGAACCGATGGGCTTGACTTTGTAGCCGCTTGATTTCATAGCAGTGTCAGTTCGACGACCCGCGTAGAACTGGGTCGCTTTACCACTGAAACCAGTCGCAATAGTCCGCGTTCGATTGAGCCCGTCTTTCGGGTTAACCCCAGGCGCCATGTTGGATGTGGCATCAACGGAATCGCTCTGTATTGTCCGGATTAGAGGTAGCTTCGTGTTTGCCGTTCGATGATCTGATTCATCTTGGCTGTCAATCGCTCGGGATCTTAGAACGTGGGCGTACGGCGAACAGACCCAAGTATCAGGGGTGACAAGGCAGAGGCAGGTTTCAGTCTCACGCCTTTTCCCCTACAGCCCATAAGACGCGGCCGAATGGTAATCCTATGAGGGACCAAAGATGGCCGAGCGCAGTGGGACCGATGTTTCGTTTATGCCGCCACAGCCTGCGAAGCAAGTTCGCATTTTTTTCCCGTTTGGCAAGCCACAGCGCTGGCCTAACATCTTCGTCAATCACTTCGCATTCGAGAACGCGGAACCGGGAGGCTGCGAGGGCCGCTCGCAATTCGGAGCGCACGTATTCGCGGTGATGCCCCGGATAGGGCGTCATTCTTGCTGTGCTTTCAAAGAAATAGTCGAATGGGTCCGAAATACTTCGGCCAGTCAGAAGATTAATGCGGTTGTAAATCGAAGCCTGGTTCGGCGTCGAAACGATGACGCAGCCTTTGGGCTTGAGGATACGGTGGATTTCTTCCAGAACCCGCTTTGGTGAGTGAGGGTGATGTTCAATCACATCGAGATAACTGACGTAATCGAAAGATTGGTCGGGGAAAGGTAACGCGCTCGATCCGACGTCGCACGATCTGTAGTCAACGCCCCATTTCAGCGATGCCGTGGCGAACTTCTCGACAAAATTCGGTAGATCGACAGCCGACGTCCGTACCCCAAAACGCGTGGCGTAGATTGCGAGCGAACCGATCTGTGCACCGATGTCCAGAAGGGTGGGCGGGGTATCGGCCGAGCCGTGCATCAGGATGAACTGGACGGTGCGGACTTTAACACCAGCCGCGCTGACTGAGTCGCGAATCCACGCACCGCGACGGGGATCGTCAGCCGCCTGCAACTCGCATGCGAGCATCTCCAGCACTTCGTCGAATTGCTTTAGGGTCGGTTTTATGCCTTCCACTGGAGATTCTTATATTCTCTGGTTGAGAAATTCAGCCATGCGCTGATTCTAGACTCAAAACCTTTGCCGGAGAAATCTTCGCTCAGAAGCAGCGTGTAACAGCCCTCCAGCATTATCCTACTATTCCTTGCGATCGCCCGGTCGGCAATCGCGGCCATCTCCATTGCTCTCTGTGCGAGTTTCAGCGCCTCGAAACCGTGAGGCGGGGTATTCCCAAGTTCAGGCCGGATGCTCGCTGGCGTTCAACTTCGAATCGTTCGCGCTGACACTATTTGCTGAACTAAGAAACAGGAACGAAAGCATGTAAAGCGCAGCCACGAGTACAATTAGAGATCGAATTCCTGTCCATAATGATACCGACTCCAGCATTCCACCTACCAGCGCTCCCAATAGGTTTGAACCTAACGCCTGGCCGCTAAACCTATGTGCTGCAAAACTGCGTATAAAGACAATGGAAGCGAACGCTACCGGCGAACAAAACACCAATGTTGATGCCAGTACCTTTATCCAAAATGCTTGAAAAAACAATTTTTCAATGGGCAGAAAATAGGAAACAAGAACACAAATTCCTATCCCAGCATAAGCAAATAGCAATGGGATCGATGGCCATAGGTCTACAAGCATGTTGACAGCAACAATAAGTATTAGAATTGCTCCGATCACGACCGAATTGACGAGCCAAGTCGTCCCAAACAACATCGCCATTCGACTGACGATCTGAGCCTCCAACAAAAGAAATGCTGCGCCGAGAAAAAAGAAATGCCAATTAATCGTCTTGCCGGCCGCCCCTGTATTTCGAATGAGCACTCGGGTCAACACCACGAGAAGAATCGACATGATGATAACTATGAGCGGAATACCTGGCTCATGTTGATAGAAGAAGGGCCAGTCATCCGTCGTCAAGTGAGCGGGTTCCATCTCTACACCACTGTGCGATTTTAGATAGGCCGAAAGTTCGGGTGACGACACGGCTCCTTCCAGACGTTCGCTTGATCCAACAACGAAAAAATTTCCGCCACTGCTATATTTTGAAGCGTCGGCGTAGAAATCCACAGGCACTTGGCCAAAAACTGTCTGAAGCAATCCATTTAACCGCCCTGCGATCCACCCCGTGTGTGCCTGGAATTTCAAAACAAGGATGCCGTCGTCTTTTAGCAGCCCGCGCGCAGCCTCCATAGCCTCTCGTGTGTAAACGTAGTTGTCGATCCTGACCGAGGAATAGTTGGAAACGTTGGTATGCGAATCAAGAAGGGAATAAACGATAAGATCGAAATGCTCCTTGCTGTTTTCAATATAGCTTCGTGCATCGTTTACGACCGGGGTAACACGGGGCGAGGAATAGGGCTGCTCGAAATGATACTGCCGCCCGAGACGTTGAATTAGAGGATCGATTTCTACAGCTACGACATGTCCCGCTCCGTTTCGAAGCGCAGCCGCCACGTCGTTGCCCATCCCCGCACCTAACACCAGCACGTTGGACGGACGAGTGCAAAAATGATACGGAAGGTTGTACGCATCCCATTCGCTTGGGACTTGGGAAAAGAATTGCGGATGAGCTGCGACAAATTGTGGCGAAAGATTGACTACTTGTTGAAACCATGTGTGGTTGGTGTCGAGCTGATAGGCGATGACTTCGCCGTTTTCCAAACGTTCGGAAAGTTCGAGGTACTGATATGGCGACCAGTACTGACGACCGATCCCCCGAGGCTGTATCAAGAACAGCCCAATGCAAAGTACAAAAGTGACAATCGCAGCCCAGCGTAGGACGGGGACCTTGACCACGAGAAAAACGAGTAGCATCCCCGCGGTAGCGAACCAAACAACAGGAGGCTGCCAGTATAGGCAGAGCACTGTAAACAGCAGAATACCTCCGAGACCGCCCAAAACATTGATCGAGTAAGCAAGGATCCCGTTTGGCGCCCTTTCAAGATAACCACCCACAACCTGCCCGAGCGGGATAAAAGCCATCGCGTTCAACATGAATAGCGGTACTGTGATAGCGATAGCGGCTGCTAACGCCACGAGCGCGAGCCCGGAGAACGGCACCGCAGGAATTCCCATCGAATTCACTTCCGACGCCACCCCTAAATAGGAAGGGAGCGCGCTAATCAACCCCCGCAGCGGCTGCCACGGGAATTCAATTAAGAAAACAAGAGTGAGTAGTGGCGCAGCCAGAGCGATGAGGTTGATAGTCTTACGGCAAAGGAAGCACCCGAGACCGAACCCAAGAAAACACGACACTAAAATATAATTCTTCAGAAATGCAAAAATGCGCACTTCCGACGATATCCAGCGGATCATTAACAATTCGAGGAAGAGTCCCAGGATGCTTGCAAAGATCAGTCCCGCATAGCTGAAGCCGCCCAAGGTATCCAGTGAAAAATCAAACCTAGCCGTCCATCGCCGGATTAGTTCCCCCCAGCGGTTCGACGGCTCATCTCGATAGAAGCTGAATGTGAAGAGACAAGCAAGCAGGCCGATCAAGAGTGCTAGGCAGAAGGCGATTTGGAAATCGAGACGTCCAAGATTCTCTCTCAATCGTTCTCTCCAGGAAACTCCGATTAGGGATTTACGAAGAGCAGCGGGAAAGAGTGTACCTCAAGTGTGATTTCGTGCCTTGCCAGAACTATCATTATCGCATGAGATCAATAGACTACGAATCATCCGTTCGGTATGGTCGGCCTCGCCCGTCGAGATGCTATGTGTTGAAAACCGAAGAACGCAAGAGACGGTATGAAGGCGGATGGAACATTACAGAGGACGGCCGACGCTTCCGCCACTGGGGAGAATGTGGCTCTGTTGGGTGGGGCGTCGCATTCATCTCGCGCAATGGTCAGGTTGATCTGCTATGAAATTAGTCTTGGCACGGATAACCTGTTCGCGCTGTAACAATGAAAGCAAAATGGTGCGACGATGTGGAGTCCTCCAGGTTATCATGCGGGCTTCGCGACACGTTGCCGTTGATAGAATTCGGGCCCAAGTGGGGTACGTCGAGGTGCTCAATTTAAGTGGGTTATTTGCCGTCTGACGTGGGGGCAAAAAATCCAGCCTGCGAGGTCCGTAAATTGCGGAACCCGCAAACGCGTCTCAGTTAAAAATCTCGTAACTGAAACACGCCGGGTCCTTGTTCGGCGCGGTAGGTAGCTTGATCGTGAAACTAGTTCCTGCCGTACGTGCGCTAACCGTGCCCTGCACGGCGGTAGTGTTGCATGTAACATTCAACTTCGATCCTAGCGATGAATCGAACGTGAGGAGCACTTGGCTGTTGGCTGTTATGACCGTTGTGTTGACAATCTCCGTAGTGGCAGAAGCAGGTACCGTGACGCTACCCGCCGAAGCGGAGACACACGCTGCAGGAGACGAGGTCGACGAGCAATTGGTTTGAGTATTGTAGGTCGCTCCGCCTATGCTGCCCCTTACATCTGCGTTGAAGAGGGGATTGAGTGTACCAATACCGAGCGAAGTTGCCGTGAACCGGTGGAACGACTGCATGTGGTTAATTTCGACGCCACTACCTACCGTACTAAAGTTGGAACCTGTGTCCGTCACACTTGTGGCAGTCGCGCCGGAAATGTATAGGCCCGTCTGTGTACCTAGCGTCGACCGCACATTGTTGCGAAACACACAAAACCCCGCAAGCGCCGCAGGGGCGTCACGAGGCAGTGTCCACGACACGTTGACCTGATTATGGCCGGTTGTTGTCGTAGCCGGGCCTGAAATTAAAGAAGGCGCTCCTGTGTACGGCGTGCCACAACCGGCGGCGCCGACTTCGGGCGAGACAAAATAGTAGTATGTCCCATTGGCAAGCGTTCCTCCGCGGGCCGGTGTAGCCGTGACGCCTGTAGGTGGCAGGGTAGTAGAGAAGCCCACGTCCAGAGTGTTTTGACTTGTTTGTATAAGCTGTCCCGTCCATCCGTTACTGATGCCATTTCCGAACAACACACCGGTTGAGTCGAGGCCCACCGTCGAATACCCGGTTCCACTACCACTTGCGAAGATACGGATGGAAGCACCGTCCCCTTGTTTCATTGTAGGCTGAGAAAAATTCGTAACAAGACGGAAGTTATCGTTCAAGTCTGACACGAAATCAAATCCGCTAGCGGTTTGCGACACGCCTCCACCTGCAGGATTTCCGCTCGCATCCACCGCCTGCTGCGCGCAGTTGTTGGCACAACCATAAATGACATAAGACGCGACGGTGCCTTGAGCTTGGACGATAGCGGGTCCATTGCCGCCTGCCGAAGAAGCGTTGACTGTTACTCCTGAGGCAACAGCATTCTGGTTCCAGTAAAAAATTGCCTGCGGTTTCGAAGCCAGTGAATCTTCAATCAAGGTATGATCTATCGAGACGGCCGTAATTCCTATAGGATTACCGGTGCTCGACATTCCGGTGAATATTGGGTTAGCGCTATCTTCAATGCTCACATTGAGCAACACAAAGTTACTTGGAATCCCATTGATCGAAGCAGCTCGCTGATCATATAGGAATCCGCCGCCGAACATCGTTGCGTTCGTGAAGTACTGCAAGTAGGTGATATCCCCTGAAGCATTCGCCTCGCCAAGCCACTCAACGTCGTACAGGTTCTTGAAGGTACTTGGATTTGGGTTGCCGAAGCCAAGACCGCCGCCGTTAAAGAAGGTCCAGAGGGAATTAATCTCGACAAGAGGTGAGTTATCAGCATCGCCCGTAACCTCTGCTCGAAGGAAGCAATCCTGAAAGCGAATGTTCGATGTTTGGTTGAGTTGTACTGCTTGGTTGTAGCCGTCTACTAGAATATGGTTGAAAGTAACGCCCGAGCCGGTCACGCTAAAAATTGGGGCCGCATTCGGGGATGCTCCCGGAATATATCCTATGCTGGGAACGGGCTGCGTTTCGAACTGAGGCGTAGTACCGCCGCCACCGATGAATTCAATTGAACACGGAACAATTAGCGGCGCTGCCGTAGATGGCTTCTGTGGTTGCTGAATCCCATAGTAACCGGGCGGGAAGTATACTTGTTTGACCAGGCCCATCCGGCCGGTTGTCGCGCCACAAGCGGCTTTGATCGCGGCCTGAACCGCAGCGGTATCGTCCGTACCGATCCCTTTTGCTCCGAAATCTGTCACGTCCACATATGGATGATGCCCAACGTCATCAGAACGGCCGACTGTTGTATCGGTGTCCGTAGACGTCGCAACCCGGGGAACCCCATTTGTCGGTGATGATGGACCCGCTACCTGTTGTTGAGTGCTTTGGATTGTAACGTAGTCTTCCGTTCTACTTCCGCTGCTGGTTTGTATTGAAGTATATCCTCTCCACGGGCCAGCAGTTCCGGTATCGACAGAGCCGGCTCCAACCCCTGAGTCGTTCTCAGAGGTCTGCGTAGCTAGATTACTGTCCAGTGCTGTGTTCAGGCCTCTGCTCGCGGACGTGACATCGAGCGGGGCATCTTGATCTGGATTGTTCTCCAGGATCACTACTGTCGATATAGTCGAGGCACTATATGTCACGGTGACTGTGTCCGAACCGTCGCGAACTGCACTTGTGGCGTAGAAAATCTTCGAATTGACACCCGATGCACCTTGAGCTGAAGGTCCAACTCCCTTGCTGTATCTGTTTCCCTGACGATCGCCCTCCGAAGCGGTTGCAGTCGGTCTCTTCCGAGACGTCCAAACGACAACTAAGTCCTCGACAGCGGGATTGGTTGTGAATGTAGCCGCACAAGTGGTTCCAGAGCCAGCAAAACTCGCTTTGGATTGGACCCGGGAGATCGTGGCCCAAGCGGGTGATGACGTAAACAAAACAAGCGTGACCAAGAATAGCCTGCACACATCGCCCTCCAGAACTGCATAAAGAACGGTTTGGTTTATACCACTGCGCGAAAAGTCTGGAACAATTTTCTGGGGTTACCCTAAGGCAGTCCATCGGAGATCGAAACAGAGTGCTTCCTCGACTTCTGATTCCGACAGCACCCGTATTCGCTCAAATTGCCGGCCCGGAGGGCGGATGAGTCGCATTGCGGTAATCCACAATCCAGAGTCAGCGCCGTTTTGTTTTATCGCGCGGGGCACTCCGCGCGGCATCAGCCCGCCGTGTCCACAAAGGCGTGAATCGCACGGCGGATTTGCTGGCGAACGCGCACCGGCCGGATTCCAAGACGCTTTTCTCCGTACCAGCGCAATCCCACGCGGAGCAAACCGAGGAGGAATACCAAGACAAGGGCCGCAACCATGGTAGCTAGGGATTCGCGCTCCATGAGCAAACTGATCGCGGTGGAATCCTCCCAGTCCGGAAGAAGGCGATTGAGCGCGCTCCGCAGAGCTGAGCCGGCAAAACGAAGCCGATATATGCGCACGTGGGCCGTGCTTTCAAACGTGTTACTTGGATCGTAGCCTTTAATGTCGCGAGTCGCAGCAGAGAAGATGGTGGGATCACTGAGTTGCTCACGCGTAAGAAGGCTGCCATCGCTGCCGCGCATTACCCTTCGAAAAGCGGGATCGATGACAATCCATCGTCCGTCGATCAAAACCTCTGCCACGACGTGCTTGGTCGTTCGTTGAGAATCGAGGAGCAGGAGGCGGCGAACCATCAGACCGGCGCTATCACCTAAATTGATGAACGCATTCGTGGCAGAACCGCAAACTCTCAATAACGATGCGTAATTGAGTGTATCGGCTGGATCACGATCAGGAGAAGAAGCATCCGGCCCTGCGATTTGCCGCGAAGGGCCGTCGGACATCCAACGCAGAATCGCATCTGCCTTGGCTTCGTCCGACGACGAGAACGGAACGACCGCATCCGAAAATCCCTTGAGGTACTTACGAGTCGAGTACTCCCACACGGCCGAATACGCTGCCAACAGAATTGCCAAAATCAACAGAACGTTCCCAGCGTACCAGACTGCGCGAAAAAGCGTGTGAGTGGGTGCCCGCAATTCCGTTGCGGCAAACTCAGCCGGGGTAGGTTGCGACGTGAGTGGACCTCGCGGGACTGCAGGCTTGTCCGCGCGAACGCTCCGAAGCATACTGTGCTCATTCATGCCGTTTGTCTGTGCCCTGCCATGAGCATGTCCCGTCTGAGGTATGTGTTCAGAAACTGAGGCGTCATACCGCGCTCACCTTCTCAAGACATTGCTCGTAAAGCGCCTCATTTTCGCGGATCGGACTTGTCCACGCAAGCGCTTGAACCATTTCGGCGCACCCGGCTTGGTAGCGCTCGCGCAGGTGTGGGTCGTCCAGCAATTGCCCAAGCGCCAGTTCTATCTGTGCGCGATCATGTGAAACGACCAACCCCGCTCGCCCTACGAAAGATGCAATTCCGCACCGATCCGTCACAATGACTGGCGTGCCGCACGCGGCTGACTCGGCGGCAGTGTTTCCGAAATTCTCATTGAGTGATGGCAGAACGAAGACGTCCGCGTCACGATAGGCCTGCCATTTGCCTTCGTCATAAAGCGGCCCTACAAAACGCGTGCTTTCGCCTAGACCGAGTTGATTGGCCATCTTCTTCAATCGGGAGACAAAACCATCTCCTTCTGTAGGCCCTGCTAGAACCAACACAGAATCGATGCTGTGACTGGATTTGTCTCGCCATCGAGCGAACGCCTCGATCAGAATGTCCGGACTTTTCTTTGACACTAACCGGCCGAGGAACAGCACGATCTTGGCATTCGGTCGAATATCCAAGCGGCGGCGAAACTCTCCTCGTTCGGGTAGCCTGTCGGGCACGTCGACTCCATTTCTGCGAACAACAACCCGAGACGACGGGATCGAGCCTTCAATCAGCTCCTGTTTTTCCAGGTACGAGGTCGCAATCAGAAACCGCGCTCCACCGACGAACGATTTTCCCAACACTCTGTGATACATGCGTTTCAACAGTAGATTGCGAACAATCGGACGAAACATTCCCATCGGTTCAATCACGTAGGGGATTTCCAGCCGCCTGCAAGCTAAACTGACCTGGGGTCCCAACAAATCATAAAGGCCATAGAAATGAACCACATCGTATTCCCTCAAGGAAGCCCGGCAGAATCCTATCACACGCGGGTTGATGGTGAGAGCTCGACGACGGCTGACGGTGGAGAGGTAAATGGCTTCGACACCGTCCTGCTCGGATCGCCAGCCCCACTTGCAGCGCTCGACTTTCATGTCGTGCCCGCCGCGCTTTTCGAGGCCAAGGTCCGCAGAAAGAACAGTTATATGGTGGCCTCGGAGGGCCAGTCCGCGCGCAAGAGCGCGTACTTTTACCACGGGCCCCCCATGTTCCTGGAATGGATAGAAAGCTTGTACAACTTTTAGGATGCGCAATATGGAATTGCCCTTACATTCGTGCGCCGTGTTACCTGCGCCGCCAATGGGAACCGGCAAGTGGCCCATCTGTGCATGCGGCGGACGGCTTAAATCGCGGCCGCCGATGCAGAACAACTGAACACTAGAGTTCTCGAGGCTACAGCTCAAGGATACTACGCGAAGTTGCCCAACGGCTGGCAATTCGAAATCGTGTAGTTCAGCAGCGCGGGCGCCTGCTCAATTGATCCTCCGATTGCAGAAGCCCGACAGCGCGTCCAGAGGGTGTTAACCAGTACCATGCGCCAATGTAGATCGCTAAAAGGACAACCAGACTGACCATCAATCCACCCGATGAAACAACGGAAACACTTTCGGAATCAGTAAGTTTTGTGCCGCTAAAAACCCGTATAAACGCCGGAGCCCAGGAGGCAGCCAGAGATAACAAAACAAACTCAATTCGCCTACGGGTGTCGGCGGTAGTTGCGTTCATTAGTCCGACAGCGAAAATCCAAAACATTGGCCACGAATAAAGGATATATCGTGAAGGTATACTACCCACGAGCGGAGCGAGCACAAACATGATCCCGCCATATACGAATGCAACTGCGCAATCGAAACGTTGGTTGTGTAGACGAACTCCTCCGCGAGTTACCGCTCTAATCACGAGCGCTGGCAGAGTGCCAAAGGCGCTGCACATAAGTACTAACATTCCAAGAGGCCTGACGCCGTGAAAACCGCAGTATCCGACCTGCCGGATGTTGCCCAGGTGCAACCAGCTGGGAACATCGGCGACCCATCTCGGCGGATCGAGCGTAGCTGCGTTTGTATTTGTCCAAAACTCCAAGCCGCAAATATTGAGAGCGAAGTTAAACGGAACCTTAAGTACGTCAAGGGTAAGCATGGACACGCCGTGATGGTTGGGCATGGCACGCGCCATAAGCATCGACGTCGCTTTCATCCCAGCCATTCCAACCAGGAGTACAGAAACGAGGAATCCCCATTGGCGGCGCAGCATTGCAACCAGAACGAGAACAGCGACCAGCAGAATGGTAGACTCTCGAGTCATATACAACATGAGCAGGATCGGCAAGCTCACCCATCTGTTCATACGCAAAGCTAGAAAGAATAGGGCGCAGAGGGCTGCGTAAAACAAGTCGTGCCAGTAGTAGTTTCGGTATTCGTCAACTACGGTCGCGGTAGCGACTAAAGGAAGGAAAAGCCAAGGGGTCCACGGAAATTCGGATGCATAATAAAGACCTAAGAGAAGGAATAGTGCGATCAACGAGGCGACGGAGACGAAACGGAATACGTACGCGTCAGCAGGTCTTTGCGCGATGCTCGCTACAGCTCGAACGATGAGGGGGTGCAGCACCCGGGCGCCGTAGTAGCTATAAACGTGGGCGTAATCGAAGTTTGCTATTGCAACGTAGTCTCTGCCTTCGAAGTGCGGAGGGTACAATGTCGGACAGAACGCAATCGCGAGGCCCGTGCCGATGAGCAAAGCCACGCCGATTGTGATCAAAGTTGTACGTTGCATTTCAACTCCTAATACTCTAGCACCCGCCCTTGCGCTTGCCAGTCTTTCTGAAATTTCTCTAATCGTTCAGCTGGTGTTTGCATTAGCGTACCGCCGGTAAGTCCAACTTTAATCTGCGAAGAGCATTAGGCCGTCAATAATCGTTTCGAGCGTGGCGCGAAAGGCGTCGAACTTGTAGATTCGGCGGACGATCTCGGCTCCGCGCCGCCCGAGTTGCGTGCGAAGTGATTCGTCCCAGAGCAATCTGCCGAGAGCCTGGGCAAGTGCGGCGGCATCGCGGGGAGGGACGAGGAGACCATTGACCCCGTCTTCGACGATATCGGTTGTTCCTCCACAGGCTACTCCGACCACTGCTCTTGAGAACGCCATCGCTTCGAGATAAACCAGCCCGAAACCTTCTCCAGTGCTCGGAAGGGCAAAAATGTCCGCGCGCGAATAGCAGGCCGCAACCTCCCCGCGCGAGAGATTTTCAAGAAAGTGCACGCGATCCGCAAGGCCGAGGTTGGTTGCAAGGTGTCGCAGACGCGGCAGATCATTTCCTCCGCCGATTGCCACGAGCTGTATACCCGGAACAGCAGTCAGGAGTTGAGGAACTGCATGGATCAATTCGTCTACGCCCTTGTATCGCTCTGAGGATTCCCACCGGCCTACCGTCAGGACGATTGGACGCCCCTGCGGGAACGCGGGCGGTACAGGAAGACCAGAGACGGCGTCGGCCATTCGGAGAAAATCAGCGCTCAAGGGCCAAGCCAGCCTATGGGCCCTTGCGGGCGCAACACCCTGCACATCAATAAGTTTCTGCAGTGTATCGCGGCTCGGAGCAACCACGAGATTCGCTCGCAGGAGCGCGCGACGCCGAAATGACGGCAGCGGGGTCCAGACTTCCACCCCGTGAGCCATCACAACAACCCTGGAGCGCGGTGATATCCGCTGAATCAAATCGGCGGGCACCGCGAGATTGGGATGGCCCGCAAGAATGAGACTCGCTCCATCTCGAGCCGCGGAGTTCGCGCTGCGGATTGCGGAAAGAACGAAGGAGATTTTCGCGCGCCCGAAACCACAAAGAGGAATCGCGCCGCCAGCGACATCAAGCGAGTGCGGCCCCGGCGGATCGTTGAGACCCAGAAAATCGGTTGACCAACCGTGGCGAACTGCAATCTCGCTGAGCGCTCTGGCGGTTAGACGCCCAGCCTCCTGTATACCGCCCACTCCGAGCAGTTCGGGGAAGAGGCCGACGATTCTGCTGGGTGGCGAACTAGATTCAGGTCCGATCATTTTCGGAAAACAAAGACGCCGTGGGTCGCGAAATGAGCAGGACAAATCTTCTCAGCCGCTGGCTCCATCCATGCTGACAGCGGAACCGTCAGGTGCCGCAAGTTCCAATAGATGCGACGGGCTATGGTGGACCGCGGCGCCTTCGGCCGCAAAGGATTGGCATTCGGGTTCGCCTGGGTTCCTCTGTCTCCCGTTAGCGTTTGTGCAGCGCGGACGAAGAGTCTATCAATGAGCAAGTATTCCTGGCCGAACCATCCGATTGGTTTTGCGCCGAACGAAACAACCTGCTGAATCCAGTCCTGCGGACCGCGCGGGAAGATGTGCGCGTCCTCGCCGCGCAGAAGTTCCACGAGAATTAGGTGCCCTCCCGGTTTGAGCACTCGAACCATTTCGCAAAGAGCCAGGGGTTGCAGTGATCGAGGAATGTGCTGAACCACGGTGATGTCGGTGACGCAATCAAATTTCGCGTCGGCGAATGGTAATAAACAGGCTTGGCCGGCAACAAGCGGCGCAGTGGTTCCACATTCAATCGCGCAGCCCAGCATCCCGAGAGTGGCGTCCAAACCAGTGGCCTGAAATCCGAGCGATTGATACCTACGGAGCCATCGACCCGTGCCGCACCCGACGTCCAGTACGAGAGCGCCGTTCGGCACCGCCGCCAGCGCAAGAGCCCGCCGGACGGCTCGATCCTGCAACCTGTCGATCAGTCGGTTCAACCATGTCGGTGCGCCAAAATGCAGAACAGGGGCGAGTCCTGCGGTATCGGCCGAGCGAAATTCATCCGCGACGCCAGCCCAGTATTCTCTTGGGGAGTAAACGCTCATGATCTTCGGGAAACGCCAGGCGCTTTGACGGCCTTCCCTTCGGCCGTTGCCGGTGCCTTTTTAACCAAAACGTTCTCAAAAATTGCGGCCAATTCCTCACCGTTGCGCTCCCAAGTATATTTCTCGCTTGTCAATGCCGCCCTTTCGCCGAGCTGCGAACGGAACGCTTCATCTTCGAACAGCCGGCGAATCAATGCCGCGAGCGCCATCGCATCCTTGGGATCTTTCAGGATCAAGCCATCTACGCCATCGGTGATGATTTCAGAAACGCCCGCAGCCGCGGAAACGATCACCGGTAAGCCACAGGCCATCGCTTCTGCCGGTGGCATCGCATAAGAATCCTGGAGCGACGGTCCAGCATAAGCGTCCACCGCCGCGTAGTAGAATTCAATGTCGTTACGAGGCGTGAGGAATCGAACTCGGTTATCCAGCCGTTTCTCTTTGACGAGGACCTGGCAGGCAGACGGGTCCTCGCGGCTAACTATGAATAAGCGGATCGGCAGTTCGCGCAACTGGTCCAACGCCTCCAACAGGACGGGGACTCCCTTGTTGCGCCAATCGTTGCCGACCATGATAATCGCAAACTCGCCCTTTGTGATTTCGAGCGAATTGCGCGCCTCGCCGCGCATGGCAGCTCGGCTTGCCGGATCAAATACCGAATGATCAAGCCCGAGGTAGATCACCGGAATTCGGTCGGTCCGGCGGTAGACTCGTTCAAGTTCTTTTGCGCTCTTCCGTGAATAGACGACCAGGGTCGTCTGCGGATCCGTATAGGCATTACGCTCCAGCCAAGTCGCGATGGCATAGTAAATATGGCGGTGAACGAGAGTTGGCCAATGCCGAAATGGGCTGCCCAGAAAACTCAATTCGGCCCTAATCTGACGACGATACTCTGAGAAAACGATGTGAACGCATATGATATCGGCACCTGGCCAATTTGCGCCGGAGCTAAAAAGCAGATCATGCCGCAACCTTTGAAAACTGCGCCCCCAAGCAATCCAGAGGTGGGTTGCGGCAAGCCACCACAAGAAATTAAAGAGATGAGGTCCGGGCAATCTAGGTATGCGATGCCAAGTAAACTTCGAAGGATCAAGGTCCTCGATGCGCTGGCTGTAAATATGCAAGTCGAACCTTTCGGGCAAATTAGACAGCCATTCGATCATAATTCGTTCGCTGCCGTGTGCCTTGTCCAGAAATGGTGAAATGACTGCAAGCCGGGGCTTTCGCACAGGGGTCATCGAATCTCGCAAGCGCTCTCTCACCGCCATCAGAACTGCAGTCCACCTGCAGGCGGTCTCTTCAACGGGAACGGGCCAACCATAGGAGCATTGGTCAGCAGATCCGGCAATCGAAAGAGAATTCCGAGGAGCAGCCACAAATATGCGTTGGAAATGTAGTTCTGATATGCATCTAACCCGGAATAAGTGAAGACGTAAAGGAGCACGAACGCGTACCAAACAATAGCAAACGCGATCGGAAACAACCGCGTATCGCGCAAGCGACGGGCGATTTTCCAAGAGTAATACAACACCGATCCGGTCCAGAGAATCCAGAGAAAAGGCGCAACGATTCCCATTTCAACGATCAATTGACCGTAACCTTCTTCGACTCCGATGTTGAGGGGGCGTGTTCCAAGGACCTTGGCGACATACTGCCCACCCAATGACGCGGTACCGATTCCATTGCCAATCAACCAATTTGGTTTTTCAAAGGCGATAAGAAGATTTTCGATGGGATAGTCCCAACTGCGGGTCCCGCCCTCGTATGCCGAGCTCCTTGGATCAAGCGTCTCCGCATAGTAAGCGATGCGGGAGCCGGCGTCCTCCGGGAACAGGAGGATCAGCGCCGCAAGTGCAAACGCCGTCACGATAGCTGTCCTGCGGATTGCCTTCACCAAGCGGTGGGCCTGTCCCCATCGCCAGGGCGCTCCCCATAGAAAAACAGGGGGAAGTACCAGGGCGCTCATCACGACGCCCACCACCGTGCTTCGGGAACCGCTCAACAATGTCGCGACGCCCAGGATACCGACCACCCCGAAAATAATCCTACGATAGCGGGGGGTGTGAAGAAGAAAGTACGCAGCCGTGCCGACAGTCAGGATGAACATCCAGACGATGTATTCGTCGAAACGGCCAGAGCTGACAAATACCGAGTCCGGGAGAGAAAGCGAGAGGTTGGACAACGGGCTCACTTTGGTTAAGTTCCCCAAGTCCTGCAGCTCTGGAGCCAGTTTCGCGGGATTCAAGAAGCTGTTGCCAACGATAGCTTGGATGATCCCCAATATGGAAATCACGCCCGCCATGACCGCGCTGATCACCAGGAATTTCCGCAGGTCCGCGTCGTCGCGTATCAGCGCGTATCCAACGAATAGGAGGGGCATATAGTAGAAGTACACCTTGAAGCCGAGCAAGCCATACAGAATGCTCGGTGAATTCTGATTAAAAACCTGCGCGACTCCGAGCCACACGAACAAACTGAGAAACAAAAGAAACGGCGGGCGAAAGGATTTTTCGCGCCCCCGTCGGACCTCCACAAAAAGGGCGAGATATACGAACACTAGCAAAATGTCCTTACCGAAAAAGAGTTCGAGGCTGTTACCCATGAACTTCCGCACGAGGTCTTCGAACAGCATCCAAACGAAAAAGAGGTAGAAACCTGTCCGCCAGTTGCGCAGCGCCGTGCCTACCACCACACACCCACCAAACACCAGAATGGCAAGCAGGATAGACCGCATGTCCTCGGCGACAATCTTCCCGCCGACTACCCATGCTAGCCAGAGTGCGAGAACAAACAGGCTCATCCCAATCAATGCCTGGTTCCTGATGGCTGGGATACGTGGGCTCAGCAAGTTCTTGTCACCTTGATTCCGTAGACACTGGTGCGCGCTCGTCCCTCGGTAACCACAGAGTATTCTATATCAGTGACGTGCTAACACACTCGGCATCCACGAGCGGTGTAATCAGGTCTGTCCGTCTCGGACGTGGAGCGCGTTTCTAATCCACTGACGGGCAGCTCGAGTCTTATTCTCCGTGAACAGCGAGACGAGCCACGCGAAGCCGAGCGTTGCCACGCCGATTGAGACACCAGAGGCCAAGTGCGCCGCGTCGGGCTGCCATCTTTGCGGCGGGACCAACCAGGCTCTAAGGAAGAGTAGGAACGGGAAATGCAGCACATATAAGCTGTATGAGAATCCAGCCAAAACCTGCGCAGCTCGCGCATAGGCCATGCCCCTCGCTGGGAAGTTCACGTGGAGCACTCCGAATAGGAACAGGCCAAATCCGAAGCCCACTGCCATGTCGCTGCCGAACACGGCCGATTTACCCGTTCGCGCCGCGGCGAGACAAACCGCAAGCGCCAGTAGAGAAAAAGCGATGTAGATCACCAGCCAGCCTTTTGCTAGGAGCGGCCATTTGGAGTTTGCGACCACCAACACCGTTCCGGCTAGCCAGATAAGAAAGCCTACCAGGATCTGCCATCCTACGAACGCGGACACGCATGCCGCGAGTATAGTAAGCAGAACCGAGCTGCGAACCGAGCGTGCCTTCCACGCTATTCCGGCCGCCAGCGCCACGGGAAAAAGAACGTAATACCAGAACTCGTTAGCCAAGCTCCAGAGCGGTCCATTGGACCCGAACGTCGGGACTACGATCGTCTGCACAAAGAATGCGTTTCCGAGAAAGGTCCCGATTCCCATCCTCGTTTCGACAATAGCGGAACCAAAATTTTCCAAGGGGTGCGAGTAAATGCCCGTCGAAGCAAAGACAGAGCCGCCGAGTCTATCCCACAACAATCCGAAAAAGAGTCCCGGAATCAAGACAACATAAAGTCGGGAAGCGCGATCGATCGCGTAATCGCGCCACGACCATGTTCCCGACGCCTGCCTGCCCAGGATGGCAGAAGATATGAGGAATCCGCTCAATACAAAAAAAACTAGCACAGCTTCGTTTCCAAAACCCGAAAAGAAATAGATGATCCTCAAAAGCGGACTCGGTCGGTTTACGTGGAGAAAATCTACAAAGAAAAGCCCGCGAAGGTGGTCGCACATGACGGCCCAGGCTGCCAGCCCCCGAATCAAATCCAAATGCGCGGAAGCTGCCGGCGTGAGTCCTCGCGGTTCACGACTTAACAGAGTCTTCAATTCTCTTCACACCCGAGAAAGCCGGAATAGGAAGATGCAATTACACTCCACGAGAAGAACTTTTGCTGAGCGTGAATGCTTCTATCGCGAAGGCGCCTTTGCAGATCTGGGTCGGTAAGTATGTGGCTCAAGGCTCTTCCCAATGCTTCACGATCGCGGTATGGAACGAATTCTATGCCAGCCTCTGCCAGTGGGGTGCCCTCCGCGGCCCCTGCGTAACCAACGATCGGCACACCGCAAGCAATGCCAGCGATCACGCTTCCTCGCCTCGCGGTAATCTCGCCGCGAACACAAAGCATCGCGTCGGACCGAGCGAGAATCTCGCTTACCGCGTCATCTCCGAGAATTCCGAGCATTTCGACTTCCACGGGAACATCCGAAAACACTCGAGCGATTTCTCCTCTCGCCTCTTCGGTTCCTCGTCCCAGAAACACCACGCGAAGCTTCGAGCCGGTTGCCAGTGCTAAGCGAACAGCATGAGAGATGTCGGCCAGCTCAAGTTGCTGTTTTGGAGGCTCGGTCAGACAGAACACCGCGACGGTCTTGGCCTCGTCATCGCGCGCGCAGGATAATTCCACTCTCGTCGCTGGCTCTGGAACATTGGAGCCAATCGGAATGGATGCAGCTTTAATGTCGTTTTTCGGCAGCCATAATACTTTTTCGAGCGGGTCGGCGAAAATGGCTTTCGTTGCTCCCCGATACATTGCTCGAATGACCCAGTCCTGGCACAAGCCGCGGATGCGGTCGATCCAGCGGCCGCCTCCTTGCCGTTGTGGCTCGTGGAAGACGACCGCCACGCGCGCGCCCTTTCGACGAAGGAGTGCAAGCACGGCGAGCGCCAAAAATGGAAAGCCCCGGCGGGACCAGCTAAGCGCTGTATATTGAATAATTACCCATTTACCCCTCCATACGGTGCTCACCTGTGCGAGCCAACGCAATGCCCCGATCCAGCCATATTCCATCCATGGTACTCGCGCGGGCTTCAACTCGATTCCTTTAGCTCTGAGCGCTCTGCCCAGAAACGTGCAGTAGTCTTCCACGCCATCAACAGGCGCGTCCCTCCGGCCGAGAAGTGCAATCCACATTTTGGTTGGCACGCCGGGCGTTGGCAATGGTGCCTCTACAGTCGCGTTTCAATTCTGCTTCGAAGCGACCCAACACCTCGAACCGCGTGAGGAACTCCCTTTCTGCTACCCAGCTCGTTACTTAAGTTATGTCAGCCTCCCGATTGCGATCTGATGTCGTCGGCACTTTCATCGGGCCTTGTTCAATCAGAGAGCGCAAGCGGAATGCGGGTTGCTCTACCAATACGTATGACAGTTCCGCGCAGGCAAAGATGACTGCAACATTTAATGGAAACAAAAAGCTGTATGGTCCTGTGAACATTTGTTGCCAGAGGTAGAGACTGTAGGAAATTATCCCGATATGGCGAATAAAGCCCAGGTTCAGGATACGGCCAGGTAGCGACGTTGGTTTCCTCACCACATAGAGCAACACAATCGAAATCAGGATTCCCCGAAGGGTATACCCAATCGGCCAATCGTAGCGACCTTCAAAGAGAGCGGAAAGGCATGGGGCGAGGATCACAATGTAGACGACGGAAAGCGCGAACAGAAACGGTTTGAGCAACTTGTCTGCCCACCGATTGAATCGCTCTTCGCTCCAGAGCAACGCCAGAGCGCATCCGAACATAATGGTATCCAGTCGTGTGTGAAGCATGATGCCTTCCGCGCCGCGCCACGTTGGCGCAAACACGTACGTAAGGAACCTCGAAACGGGAGAAAGCAAAATGACGGCGAGTGACACATAGGTGCTTCTTTTCTTGCCGAGAAGCAGAAGGCATGGTGGCCAGAGCAAGTAAAACTGTTCTTCCACACTTAAGGACCAGATATGTCCAAGTAGCCAATCCTGTCCATTCCGTCGATAGTCCCACGTGTATGTGGCCGCGCTGATGAGATCTCGAGGATTCTGAGTCACGCGACCCATAGTCCAGAGAACTATGATCAGCGCCAAATAGACGTAGAACGGGGGAAAGATTCGAAAGAAACGTCGAAAATAAAAGTCCTTCAGATGGATTGTACCCTTGGCATCATTCTCTTTAACTAGGAGATAGGTAATCAGAAAACCGCTGATCACAAAGAAAACATCGACTCCGGACTGTCCGAGCCAACTGAGTTGAGGAAAAGGGAACAACGCTCCTCGCCCAGACTGTAAGCCAACGGCATGCGCGAGAATGACCATCGCCACCGACAAAGCTCTCAGCCCATCTAGCGATGGGATGGACCGAGACGGTGTTCTCACGAACCTCTGACCCCTAAGATAAGTCGAGACGAGTTTTCGGGAGCTATAAGCTCCTCGGGACATCTACCAGAGATAGAAAGGCGATTGATTGGCAGTTCGTTGATCGACCTAACCAAGGGAGGAAAAAGATCGTGCCCGAGGAGATGCCAGTAGGTGCTTGGGGAATCTCTCCGCGTCTTCAAGCCACAAATAGTCATAGTCGCGTTCTCGCAACCAATTCTGTGCAAAGAGTGCATTCTCGCCATCATGTATCTCACACAAAACAACCGGGCGAAATACCCGAATTGTTCGATCAGCACCACGCAACACATCTGATTCGGCCCCTTCAACATCAATCTTGACGAGACTTGGCCCTTCGCTCGATACCAAGTAATCATCGAGTGTCGTACACGCGACCTCTAATTCGGCGGCTGTGCCGGCTCCGACGGCACGCACGCTCGGGTTTCGATGAGTGGACACGCCTCCCGACACCGCCAGTGTCACATGACCTGTTTTCGAATACACCGCCTGTTGGACGATGCTGATCCGATCCTCCAGACCATTTATCGTGACATGCTCGGCAAGGCTTCGGGCATTCTTGGGGTCGGGTTCAAACGCAATTACGTTTGCTCCGGCGCGCGCTGCGAGCAACGCATAGAAGCCAAAGCCGCCCCCAACATCGAAAACCAACATGCCTGGTTTGACGAGCTTCAGATAAGCTTCCAGAGCCTCTGGCTCGTAACTCCCGTCCCAGGAGGTGTGCTCCCAGCGCGGATCGACCTCCAGTAGCAATCCCTCAGCCGGTCCGCCCTGCACCCGCACGCGTTTTCGACTAGACGGCGGAACGAGAAGGAATGCGGCAAAGCGCATGGGGAGAGTAAACGGTCGCAACGCATATAGCTTGCGCAACAAGGAGGACCTTCGCAACGCAAGCCAGAGCCTTTCTCTCATAGGCCGGTTGCCTCAAAGAAGCGCCGCGACCAGTTTTTAGAATCCATGAGCTCTTGAATCCTCGGCCGCACCTGTTCGATCACCACTTTCCGATAGCGTTCAGGCTCGCGCACAACCTCCAGAACGGCAGCCAAGAATCCATCCTCGGGATTCTTATCAGAGATCAAAAGGCGATTGACTGGCGGTTCCCTGAGGAAGAGTCGGCTCGCCCCGCCCGGCGAAGCGATGACGGGCGTCCCGCATGCCAAGGACTCGGCCACGACGTAACCAAATGGCTCGTAGAGCGAGGGGCACAACGAGAAATCGGCCGCGCCGTAGAGCTGCGGGAGTTGGTCGTGGGGGACGCTGCGTAGAATCGTCACGTTCGATCCCCAGATCTGTTTATCCGGTAACTCGCCCCTCAACGCAAACACCCAGTGAATGTTAGGCAGGCGTTCAATGAGGTGGTGCACGATAGGGAAGCCCTTCATAGGGTGCACGCTGCCCACGAACAATCCGACCGGCTTGTCAGCTGGCAAGCTGAGCTGGGCGCGGCATATCGCCATGTCGAGGGGTTTAAAGTGCTCTGTGTTTATTGGCAACCATACGACAGTCGATTGATGGCCGAAATACCGCAATACTTCTTCGCAGACCTGCTCCGAACCTACCAGAACGACCTTGCCTCGCCCGCTCAATCGCTCCAGGACCATCGAGCCCCACCATTTGAGGTAGAGATATCCCGTGTATTTGATGAACGGGCGGATCGCTTCGGATTGACCGCGATAAGTTCCGTGGTGGAAGTGAATCGTCTTGATCGGCGTTACTCTTCGTAGTGGGTAGTAGCCAACATCGCTGTTAGATATCACGGCGACTACATCCTCCGTCATGTGTTCTTGCGCATTCCGTCCGATCCAATATCCGCCTAGCGTACCTACCAGTTTTTTCCCCAGGCGGCCAGTTCGCTTGGCAAACCAGGGCGGTTCAGAGTTGCCTCGGTGGAAGACCTCGGTCCGATACCCGCGTGCGACCAATACTTTCAGCGCCTCCCGAACGAAGTGCTCCATACCTCCGGCGTCTTCCGGCGATTCTGATGTCAACATGAATATCGTTCCCTTCATTCAATGACCCTGCCGAACCAGGGAACGGACTTGGCTGCGGACCTTGTTCCCGAGTGCTCGAACGATTAGGCTCGATCCGGCGGCAGCGCTTCGCAGGTCGCGTGTCGCGATCCGACGAAGTTCTCGGCACGCATTTTTCAATCTCGCGTTTGCAGCAAAGTAGTCGAGCCGAACGAGCTGCACGTGATCCACAGGCCAATCGCGCGCCGGTGCGCATAGTTTGCCGTTATGCTTTTCAACCATTCGAAGAAGCTGTTCGGCCCGGCAGTCATAGGTGTGCTCCGCCAGCACCTTTTGCCTTCCTGCTCGCGCGATCCGTTCCCGCTCGGTGTCGTCGACGAGGTACCTCTGCACTAGTTCTATTATTTCGTCCTCGCCTCGGTACGCGACAAAATGGACATCCTCCTCGAAACCGATCGCCGTAAGTTCCGTCGGAACGCGGCTAACTAGAAGGCATCCAGCAGCCATTGCCTCAAAGGCTCGCATGTTGGCGTCCTGCGGATAATCGTCGCGTGCGACGTTCACAACGATTTTGGAATGCCTATACACTTCAGACATTTCTTCGAAGCTGTAGAATTTCTTCCATTCACTGAGTCGAAATCTTCGAGCGAGCGCAGTCATTACGCGTCGGCGAGTACTTTGGACGGTGTCGTGAGTGCGGCCCACCGAGCCTACTTCGAATATCCGCTCAACCTGTGGCCTGTCAAAGAGATCACGGCATGCTGCGTGATAGAACGTAACCACGCCAGGATGGCCAGCTCTCTCGAAAAGCTCCTGATACCCCGGATGAAAAACAATTGGATGATCGAATAGCATGGACCACCGGATTCGGCGCTCGGTATATGCGTAGGTGTCGATTTGAAGGCAAGCAGTTGGAATATCAATGTCTACCAAGCCTTGGGGCAACAGCGGAAAGTCTAGCTCGGGCTGCAGTATGAGAGATGGCCGTTCCTTTAATCGTCCCAGCAGTTTTGTGATGTCATCATCTGGCTCGGTGTCATCCTCGACGCAATGGACGCGGACACCTCGTTTGGCGAGCGCCCGGGCGAGGCTCTCCTGGCCGAATCCCAGGTCTTTCCGGCGGCACAAGAATAGGATGTTCATTGACCTTGCTTCGAGCTCGGTTTTTTTGGTTTTGTCAGCTGTGCCTGTCGTCGGAGCAAAGGCGAAGAAGACTTGCCTAAATTCAGGCATTCGAATGTCCAGAGCCAATAACAGAACCAGGGGAATTTCCCAAACATTCGCCAGATACCCTCGATCATCCTGCGGGCCACGCCCGCAACATAACGACTTGCGAGAACGCGATTCCCCCTCAGTACAACCGGCAGAATCATTTGCCGCGGGGCCCATTCCCAAGGCTCGATTCTGTCGACGCGGAGCCCGGACTGCCCTAGGAAGCGCCTAAAGTTTGAGAATTCAAAGAGTCCCGGATAAAGGTAGGGATGTCCGGTCTTTGGGTTTGGCACGCTGCAGATAAGCTTGCCATTCTCCTTCAGGACGCGGCGAATCTCCAACATTGCATAATACGGATTCATCAAATGCTCGAAAGTTTCGAGTATGATCACAAAGTCGAAATGGTCATCAGCAAACGGGAGAGGCTGGCTGCTTGCGTCTAGACAAAAGGCTCGAATCCCGAGTGCAACGCATTTTTCCACCCCGGTCTCGGAGGCTTCAATTCCATAAACCCTGTTGCTTTCCTGAAGAAGCGCAAGCAGTTTGCCGTCACCGCAGCCAATTTCAAGTATCTGCTTACCTTGGCAGTTTGGAAGAAACGTGTCGACGGTCCAACGCAATCGAGCTTCGTCGAAACCGCCTGCTGCGTAATAGTCGCGATGCTCTTCTTTGACGATTTCTTCAGGTCGCATGGGTCTTCAAGAATCCAAAGTTACTTGTGATCAATCGGGCCAGCTGTTCTAAATCGCTCCTTCGCACGATACCTAAAAGCCATGCGCCAAACCCGCTCATCGCCAGGGCGGCAAAGAAGCTTACGAATCCGGGTAGGGGAATCATTTTCAGCACCGCGGTGATGAATAGGGCGAGCAAACACGGCGGTGTCAAAATGCGAAATCCGAGCCAAGCGAGGGACCGCGTTTTCCGGAATAGCAAGAAAAGGAGAATGGCGGCTAGTGTGTAGCTGATGTTCGTTGCCCATGCAGAACCCACCGCTCCCCAGCGGGGAATCGTGTAGATGTTCAGTACAATATTTACAGCAGCTCCTACGCCAGTGGAAAGAGGCAGATAGTTCTGCAAGTTCGCTGCGACCAAAGCGTTTGACATCACGACGCCAAAGAATACTGGAACCTCCGACCAGATCAGCACGGCGAGCAACGGAGCCGCGGGCGCAAACTTAGCTCCAAATGCAAGTCGCACAATGAGCCCTGAGAATAGAGTCACGAAAACACAAACGCCGAAAGCGATGCTCATAAGAGACCGGAAGCTGAGACGCAGGTACGGGAGAAAACGAGCCTCGTCGCGAACGCTATGTGCAAGAATCGGAAACACCGACGCCATCACCGCAATCGGAAATAGATTCACAAGCTCCGTCAATCTGACCGACGCGACGTAGTTGCCCAGAACCTGGTCGCTTGCCATCCTATGCAGCATCACTTGATCGATTCGTTGGTAGATCCCGATCGCGAGCGTACTCATCGCGATTGGAAATCCAAACGATAAATAGTTCTTCGCCTCGCTCGGGAGCACGCGCCAAGGGCCGGACAAGAAATTCTTGCTATGGATGGCCGAAAGGATGAGGCCAACTTCAAGGACGCCGCAACCTGCTCGTCCAACTATGATCCATAGGAGACCGACGTGAAAACTGGCCAACAGAGTCAGCGCCAGCAGCCAGACGAACTGCCGCATTAGGCCGATTCCGACGCCGTACCATTGGCGCAGGTCCACCTGAAACACGATTCCCGGCATGCGAAGCGGGGTTAGCAACAGGACGTCAACAGAAGCGAAAATCAGCAACGGGCGCAGGGAAGCCGAATAGCCGAAAGCGGGTGCGAGAACCAGGGCAATTGACGTGGCGCCGACGGCGAGAGCCGAACTGAGACAAACGCCAGTTAGTAAGATACTCCCGGCCTGATCGCGATTCTGCGACACCTGCCGGGCAAGGATCGTGTCGAGTCCAAACGTCGTCAGCCATCCATACAGCCCGACATACGCGTAAAGTCCCCCGAATTCGCCCAATTGCGTAGTCCCCAGGTAGCGAGCCAACAGTATCGTCGCCGCTCCGGCGAGGGCGAGGTTGAGCCCCTGCCCCGCTATCAGGGTAAGCACGTTCCGAAAAATCAGGGGTCCGAGCCCGTCGTGTTTTGGAGCGCCACTCGGAGGCGGTTCAGCAGCATTCACTGATTTAGGAGCAATCGGCATCTCGTCGAAGCCTCTTGCTGTGTGGCTATCGGTCATTGATGCCGAAGTTGCCTAACATCTTCTTGTTCAATACGATTCATCATTTGCGTCCGGTGGGTGAGATAATTCTTCAGACTCTGTGATGCCTCTATCGGAACAACCGCGAACTGGTTATACGCCGCATCGCGCCAGGAAATGGGGCCGCGCGCCGGTATTAAATGCATTCCCCATTGGAAGATGAGGCCCAGGTTCCAGAGAATCAAGATCGCTGTTGCGCTCACGGAAACGATCGAGGCGCGTTTTTTGTTCCATATACGCTCCAACGAATCGAAAAAAACTGCCAGCCCAAGAACGAATACCGGGGTAAACGAGACGAAGAACCGGCTGCCAAAAGAGGAAAGCCCGTCCCAATTCTGATAGCAGCCGACCGCGTATAGATATGCCGCAAAGATCGCAACTAAATACCAGGCCAGGGAGCGATCGAGTCGCCGCAGAATGAATATACCCACGACCGCCAAAATCAGGATCGGGGTCCAGCTGAAAAGCCCGTGATCCGAGGAGAAGCCGGCCTTGAGAAATGCAGGCGAACTCCAGAACCACCGCTCTCTGTATCCAAGATTCAAGTAGCTGCCGTAAATTATTTTCTTCGAGATCAGCGTCGGCACGAAAAGCGCGAAGATGGTTCCCGCAAAAAACATGTCTTTCAAGAGAAGGCGAATGATCGGCTCGCTGGCCCTTCCGCGCAATCCCTCTCGATAAACGTCCAGTGACTCGAGCACGGGCAGCAGCAGGATTATTCCGCTCAGGTAATAAACATCTATCATCAGCCCGCCGATCGCCCCGAGCACAAACCATTGTGCCCACGTCCGCCCGGCGCGCGTGCGAATCCAATACCAGAGAAACAACGCTACCATGAACGCCGAATGCGCGTGAGACCACGACGGATTGAAATACATGTACACCGGCAACGAGCTAGCGAACCAGATGCCGAGAGTGGCAAGGAACGCCCAGTGCTCGGGAACATATCTTCGCGCCAGCGCAAAGGAAATCATCAGCGCCAGGAATCCGTACAGCGCCGTTCCCAATGCCATCGCTACTCGGTAAGGCCTGGAAAAACCGTCCGCAGGAATATTCTCACCCAAGCGGTTGCACAGGAGCACACCCTCGTGTGCCAACATGAGAAACGGAAGCCACAGGATCGCTGGCCCGACTGAAAAGTGGTTGTCCAGGTGGCCGGTTGCGGTGTATTCACCCGGCTCGATATTCCCCTGTGCGTCCGTACGACCCATTCGGAAACTCGTGTTGGCCGCGAGCCAGTCCTTGGTGAAGTCAAGGCGATGTTCGATCAGCGTCGATCGAGCGAAAGCGTAATACCCCACGCCGTCACCGCGTACCCAAGGGTTGCTGAGCGGCAGAGTCACGAGGAATGTAATCGTTAGCAGGGCTTCGTATTTCGTCAGCCTAAGCAAGCGGGTTCCGCTTCCTCAACCAGCGCGCCTCCCGGCTAGCGCAACAAAGCTCCGAGGGCTTGGCCACATTGATTACGACGCCACGGGCGCCGTCGAATTCGCAAGGCCCGCTTCATAGTCTTTTCTCAGGATCGCGATTATGGAGAGTGGCGGAAGCGGAAGCCACGAGTCCACCAACCGGAAGATCGGCGTCAACATATTCAACATCCGTATTTGCCAGAGGCCGAATGTTTTTCGATGCAGGACGCGCCCATTCAGCCACCACGCCGGTACCCCCGGCCGGTTGAACGACACTACCTGCTCGACGCGAAACCCTGCCTTCTCGGCCAGACCAATCAGCTGCTCTCGGGTGTAGCGCCGAAAATGGCCGAGGGCTTCATCGAGGGTGCCGTAAAGACCCGGCCCGCATGGAACCAGAACTACGGCGCGGCCACCCTCACTTAGCGCACTCCAGACGTTTCGTAGCGCACCCAGATCATCTTGGATGTGCTCGACAACATTGAGGCAAACCGCTGTGTCAAACTGCTGCCCGGTCGGGAATGTAGCTTCGTCCACGGCATTCGTATAAGCCACGCGCATGTAGGGCCGCGTGGCGCGGAGCGTGACAAGATAGTCCAGATAATGAGAGTTGACATCAGTCGCCCAGTAGACCGACCGCGGCATCAGATGAACCGACATATTGCCGGTGCCAGCACCCACTTCGAGGACGCGATCGCCGATGTGGGGCCGAATCACGTCGGCCATCCAACCCGTGAATCGCGGGGCCCGGTTCAGCCGCTCGAGAATTTCGCCACCGTTCTCGTCCTCAGTGTAAATCCGATCCGAAGCCGCGAAGTATAGGATCGCCCACAGAGCGCGAATGCCGTCGGTCCATTTGATCTTCTTGCCCTCTCCGTAGGTCCGCCCGGAATAGTTGATCGGTACTTCGAAAATCCGGCTACCGCGCTTGGCCAGCTTGATGGCGAGTTCCGGCTCGACATCAAATGTGGAGCTCTCGAGCGGAATGCTCTGGAGCAGCTTTGACCGAACCATTTTGTAACAGGTTTCCATGTCGGTGAGGTTGAGATCGCATACTAGGTCGCACAGGAAAGTCAGCAGTTTGTTCCCGAGTGCATGCCGGAAAAAGAGCGCCCTCTTGTATCCTCCGGACAGAAAGCGCGAGCCGAAAACCGCATCGGCGTCCTCGTACAGGAACACTTCCACCATTTTCAGCAAATCGCCCGGATGATATTCCAGATCGGCATCGTGAATCACCACGAGCTCGGTATCCACATGTGTGAGCCCGGTGCGGATCGCTGCTCCCTTGCCGCTGTTTTTCTCGTGCCGCACCCAGGACCAGGACAATTTCGACCTACTAGGGGAATCGTGCAATTCACGAAAGCGTGCAATGGCATCGGCCGTGCCGTCCGACGAACCGTCGTCCACGACGATTACCTTGATCTGTTCCAACAGTGGCGATTCACCCAAAACTTCGAGCCGAGCGAGACTCGCCTCGATCAAGTACTGCTCGTTGTAAGCGGGAACGATTACAGAGAGGGTCGTGCTTCTTCTTCTCGCTCCCAGCTCCCGGCCCGTCGTATCGGTCGAGGCTCCAGCAAGCCGAGCCGAAGCGGCGTGTCCCACTCGATTAGTTACCGAGGTTTCATTCATGCTTCATCCAAGATAGCAAAAGATGTAGCCTAGACGAAACGGGGATGGTGCGGGACATCGTGCTGGCGGTGCTGGGTGGGCCGGACCGCGAAGATCGATTCGGAAAACTCCTCCAACATTGAATTTGCCCAGCAGATTTCGGATTCTGCCCTTTGCGGAAGGCAGTAGGCAATCGCGTCCGGTCGACTTCGGTTTCAAATCGACGCGGCTGCCGACGAGCTGCGGGCGGCAGCCCCCGAAAGTTCCTTGTCCGCCTTGTCCCGGAAGTGCGCCACCACACGATCGACGATTTCCGAAAGCGGAGTCGCCGGGCGGAAACCCGTAAGCTTTTGGAGTTTCGCGAGTGAAGGTACGCGGCGAAGCATGTCTTCGAAGCCGGGCTCGTAGGCCTGATCGTACGGTATATGCGTGATCGGCGAATCGCTCTTGGTTCGTTTCTTCACAATGTGCGCCAGACCTTCGATCGAAATCTCTTCATCGCTCCCAACGTTGATGACTTCGCCGACGGCGCTTTCGTTCCCAACCAACTTGAGAATCGATTCGATCGTGTCGCGAACGTCGCAAAAACAGCGCGATTGGGTGCCTGTCCCGAAAATCGTAATCGGCGCGCCATCAAGCGCCTGCCGCACGAAATTCGGGAGCACCATCCCGTACCGGCCGATCTGCCTCGGTCCCACGGTGTTGAACAGCCGAACCACGATCACGGGTTGCTTCCGTTCCTTCCAATATGATAGCGCGAGAAACTCATCGAGCGCTTTCGACGCCGCGTAACTCCAGCGACCCATGGTTGTGGCACCGAGCACCAAGTCCGCGTTTTCGTGAAAAGGCACTTTATCGCTTTTGCCATAAACTTCTGACGTAGAAGCCGTTACTACGAGTTTTTTCTTCTTCGATGCTGCATCGAGTACGAGTTGCGTCCCGTAGATATTGGTTTCGAGTGTTCGCACGGGGCTCTCGACGATCAAACGCACGCCCACCGCAGCCGCCAGATGGAACACCACCTCGGATTCATCCACAAGCTCCGCCAGTACCTGCTTGTTGGTGATGGAATCGAAAACATAATGGAAGCGCTCGTGGGTCTTCAAATGCCGAATATTTTCCACACTACCCGTGGAAAGATCGTCGACAATGAACACCTCATCGCCGCGCTTAAGAAGCGCTTCCGCCAAGTGAGACCCGATGAAACCCGCACCGCCCGTGATTAAGTGACGCAAAATTGCCTCCTAGCTCGAAGGGCTGCCATTTTCCTCCGGCACGGCGGGAAACTTCGGTGATTTCGCGACGTCCTCGCCGTAGCCGTACCCATACGCATATGGGTAGTACCGATAAGAGTAGTAATAATCAGGTGCGCTGGAGTCCACAGCGTTTAGAACGACGCCCAATAGGCGGCTCTTCACGGCCGCAAGCAAATCCCGACTGCGCGTGAAAGCCTCCTTAGGTGTTTCGCCGCTCCGCACAACAAGCAACACCCCGTCAGTCAATGCGGAAAGGATCACGGCATCCGTCGCCGCCATGATTGGCGGAGAATCAATAACGATGAACTTGAACCGCCGCCTCACTTCCTCAACAGCATCACGCATCCGGTGGGAAGAGAGCAAGTCGGCCGGACTCGGCGGCACCGGGCCTGTCGTAAGTGCCGAAAGGTTGCTAATTGTGGGATGGGGAAGAATCGCCTGATCCAGCGTGCAGACGCCTGCGAGGTAGGAACTCAAGCCGAGTTCCTTACCGATCGTCAGATTCATCGCGCGACGAATCCCCGGTTTACGCAGGTCGGAATCCATCAGGAGTGTACGATCGCCCAGTTGTGCGAGTGTCACCGCCAGATTCACTGCCGCGGTCGTTTTTCCCTCTCGCGGCAACGCGCTGGTCACCAGGATTACTTGAGGCGGATGTTCCGCCTGCGAGAGCAGAAGCGATGTCCGGAGCGCGCGGAAGGCTTCCGAAATCTGCGACTTCGGCTGAAGGTAGGAAAGCAATTCCACACGAGGGCCCGTGCTACCCTGCGGAGCCGGATCACGGGACGGCCATGCTAACCGGCTGTGATGGCCGGCCATACCTGGCAGCGCGGGCACCACCGCGAGCGAAGGGAGACCGGTTAGCGCCTCGATGTCATCAGGTGACTTAACCGTATTGTCGAGGTACTCGCGAAAAATCGCCAGGCCGACTCCTCCCACAAGCCCGACCAGAAACGCCAGAAGGATATTCCGCGCCTTTTGCGGCCGCGAAGGGCCCGAAGGCACCAGCGCCGGGTCCACGACCCGAATGTTGCTCGAACGAAGGCCTACCGAAATCGTGGCCTCTTTCAGTTTCTGTAACAAACCGTCATACAGCTGCTTGTTGGCCTCGGCATCATGCTCCAGAATGTGGTACTGCACGAGTTTCTCCGCCAAATCGTTTGCTTCCGCCTTCTGCTTGTCGAGCGACTCTTGCAAAATCTCGACGTGGCTACGGGCCGTGTTGTACTCCTCCTCGATACTCTCGACCATCGTTTTCTGCGCGTTGGCTAGGTCGTCGGCCACTTCTTTCTGTTGCGCAGCCAGGCGCTGCACCTTGGGGTAGTTGGGGCCGTACTGGTTGATCGCATCTGCGTACGCGTCAGCCGTTTCGGATTTCCGCTTGAGCAAGTCCTGGATCACGGGATTTTCACGCGCGGCTGGCAGGGCATTCACGTTCCCTGACTGGGCCATGCGGTATAGGGCCTCTTTCTCGGCTAGTCCGGTCTGGGCTTCCGTAACGACTTTGCTCAGATCTGCGAGTTTCTGGGTTGTGATGTCCTGTTTTTCGTCAATTTGCCAAATCTGGTTCTGCCGTTCGTATGCCAGCCGGGCATCTTCGGACTTCTCGACTTTGATTCGAAGTTCTTCAAGCTCTGAAGATAGCCAGTTGGAAGCCTGAGTCGTGGCATCATACCTGCTGCGGAAATTCTGCTCGATGTAGTTCTGGAGATGCGTGTTCACCACTTGCGCCGCAAGCCGCGGGTCTTGAGCTTCGAATCTCACTTCAATCAGACGACTGTTGGGCACGCGCTTTACGCTCAGTCCGCCCAGAAAGGCGCCTAAAATGGCTGGCCGCTTGGTCCCGGCGCCGCCTTGTCCGAACGCCAGTCCACTCGGAGACCCACCGAACTCGGGATATCTTCCGAGATCCAGTGTTTTAATCGTCTGAAACGCGAGCGTCTCGCTCTCGAGGACCTTCGTTTGGGTCTCGAGGTAGCTATCCATGTCCACGTACTCGTCATACGCATTCTCGTCCTGGAACGGCAGTGTACTTTGAGACGATTCCTTATCGACCTCCACCCGCGCCGCCGCTTCATAGATTGGCTTCATCTTGAATGAGGCGATAGTTACGACCGTCAACACCGTGAGAAGAAAAGTCAGGATTAACCACTGATGCTTCCGCAGAATGACCAGGTAGTCCAGAAGATGCGGTTCCCTGGGCATCTGGTCCCAGGGAAGAACGGAGGGCGCCGGGATCACGGCGAGCGACTCCGCTGCCTTACGCTCGCGAATAGCAAATCTGGATGCGTCTTCCATCGGTCCCACCTGCTCACCCCGCAATCAAAGTTAAATTTGAAGGTATGCGCGACCAATTATGGCGCGGAGCGATAAATCGCAATCCCGCTGCCGACGCTCAGAGCTGCCTCGGCGCCTCTGGCAAGGACCTTCAGTCCCTGGCTATCCGGTATGTAAAGTATGTCGTTCGACATCATCGGCACGTCATCGGTCTTATGATTCTCGATCGCTTTGATGTGGACCGGAATTTGGTCCCGGTTCCCGGTGGCGGGATTCGTGCGCATGATCACAGCCGAATCAGCCTTCGCGAAGCCGGTCAAGCCATGCGCCAAAGCAAGGGCCTTCAGCACCGTGACCTGTTCCCCATGGCTCTGCAAGACATACCCTCCCGGTTGCGCCACACCGAAACCAAGCACGTAGACGATGCCGGCACGAGGAACGCTCACTACGTCACCGCCATAGATCGGGATATTGAAGACCGAATTCCCCGATTCCAGCAGGTCCTGTAATCGAATGGTAATGATTTGCTGATCCGTATCGGGATCATTTGTGGCGCTGATCGCTTGAGTCCTCGGGGTACCGGCATGAGTCGGACGCGTGATCACGACCACGCTTCCGGCGTCGTCGGTGACACCACCTGCCGCCGAGAGCACCTCAAGTAAAGTTGTGGGTCGTATGACCTGGTAAACCATCGTGTGCTGAACTGCTCCCACTACGGAAACCGGTTGGCTGTTCTGTTCTTTAACGAAGACGGATACTTGTGGATGGGACACCAGGCCGTTCTCGATTAGAAGCTGTTCGATCTTCCCTTCCAGTTCGAACGGGGTCAAACCGGCTGTTTGGATTTTTCCCGGCACTAGGGGATAGCTGATGTCGCCGCCGTCGCCCACACGAACATCTCGGGACAACTCGGGGACATCGAAGACGTCAATATGGAGCAGGTCACCGCTTCCGATAGGGGAATCCGCCGGGCGAGCGCGCACCAGAGTGGCGAGTTGCTGAATCTTTTCGTTTGTCTGTTGCGGGGTTTCTTCCGTCGCCTGTCCGTGAGCCGCTTGCCAAGTGCCCAACACCAGCACCGTCAATAGCAAGAAAGGCTTCGCCCACTGCCAGTCCGAGGCCCCGCGGACCGAAAAAATCATTGCTAGTTTACGACCCCTCAAGAACTATGGCTTAGCGGAACCATCGCTGTCAACAGACGGATTCCCATATGCCAAGGCAGCCTTTCCCCATTTTCGCCTCATATTACCGCACCGTTTTCTACTTCCGGTCCGACTGTCGCTCGATCCTTGACGCGCCGCCGCACCCGCGGTGCGGCGGCATCAGAGGGCAGCGGAGGCGAGGTCACAAGATAGGCTTGGAGGAGAAAAAACAGCGCGTTCGCGGGGATCTGCAGGTTAAAATCCACAAAGCTGTGAAGCAGAAGGCCGCAGACGGCCATGATCGCCGCCCCGTGGAGGCCGCGCGAAAAATGCCCCTGCTCGGCTAGGAAGTTTTTTCTTCCCTTGCGATAGAGTTCCCAGAGGAAGACTGCTCCACAGAATCCCCCGAGCAGGCCAGTTTCGGCCAACCCCTCGATATAGTCGTTGTGTGCATGGTCAACTAGTCTGCCGTCGTAGGCGTTTTCATAGGCCGGGAAAACGTCCACGAGCGTTCCTAAACCGCACCCTTTGATTGGATGGTCGAGAAAAATATGCGCCGCTCCGCGAAACATGGAGGCTCGCCGGCTGACCGTAACATCGCGGACGCTCGAGCCTGAGAACCGCTCGATCGTCCTACCCGCGCCCACCCATGCAACGATTGCCAGACCTGCGATCGCCACGATTGCGACCGCCGTGGCTCTGCTGCCCTGCCACGCTTTTCGGTTGCGCGCTAGCAACAACAGAACCCCAACTTCGAATCCGAATCCGATGATGCCCCCTCGAGAGGCGGAAAGAATGAGCGCACTGATGGGAACAATCGTCAGCAGTGTCGCGAGCGGGACGAGGTCACGCCGTACTCCGTGGAACGCCATTAGCGCCAATCCCATCGGAAGTGTCAGCTCGACGAAGCCGGCGAAGTGATTACGGTTGACGTATGGTCCCCACGGCTCGCCTTCTATTTTTAGTTCGCTCAACCAATAGATCTCAGCCCCGGAAGTGAAATGCTGAATGATGGCGAACAACGATATCGCGAAGCAGAACGCGATTATGAACCACGCGAGTTTGCCCAAGTCCTTACGCTCGCGGAACGCCTGCGCCGTCAGAAACAGCACGATAAAATATGCCGCCAGCTTCAGCAGCATCGTGCGCGTGAGAAACGGATACGCGGTTCCGTGGAGTATCAGTTGTAGCAAACCGATGCCTACCAGCCCAAGCAGAGGGCCATTCAGGGGATTCCAGTAGACCTTGGCGCTTGAGTCTCGACAGACAACGACCGCCCACCACAGCAACAGCGCCGCTGCGCCGATCTCGAGCATAGATTCCGACCAGACCTCGACGGTGCCCAACGCCAGTACGCTGAATGTAAACAGAATACAAAGTCCGATGCGCAGCGGTTTCATCGAGTTGCGGGCCCGGCCCGCGCGCCTAAAGCCACCAGGGAAACATCTGCGATACAAACCGATCCCTCGAGCTTGTTCTCGAAAAGCCTGCTCGGTTCGCGAAACAGCCGCACGAGCAAGAAGTGAGTCGCAGGTCCTGTGGCGAGATCGGCGTCTTCGGACGCCCACACATGCGAGCCAGTAAGATTGTCAGTACGCACATCGAGCGCGGCATTGTGGTTCGGGTCCGTGATTAAGAATCGCATGCCGCTTTCGGTCGTGATTCCCTCCGTGCGCATGTACCCGTGAAAGTGATAATTGCCGTTTGGCTCAACCGGGACGTATTCGGAGGGGTCCAAGACGGTGAGGTTGCTGCCACCGTTGAATTCAAGGCAAATCGCGCGCGAGCCGTTCGGTGCGGTCGCGGAATCAACGTCCGTTGCGACTCCCAAGAGCGGAGTCCAGCGCCAATCAAGGCCACCGTTCAGAAAATCCTGCGCGAAGCTTCCATTCCACATCAGATTCTGCCTGGGAGGTTCGTCATGGGTCAGACCGCCTGCGGCAAGTGCTTCACGCCATGCACGACGTGCGTCATCGGCGCGATCCTCGCGAATCAGCCCCTCGAAAAACGGAAACACACGCGGCAGCGGGAACGGTTTCCCGAGTGCTATTAGGCGCTGCCATACTGCCAAAGCAGGTTCCGCCCGGTGGACGGACGCGAAGAAATCAAGTGCCTGGAGATACGCCTCTGCGTTGGCGGGAAGCACGTTGTTAAGGAGCTCCTGAATATCCTCGCTCGAACGCCATGTACGTGAAATCGCGAGCGGGAGAAGCGTTGGATCGGATTGAACGGCCCGTCGAAGCTCGACGTATGCCTCGGGGTACTGCTGTTCGCGGAGCAGAAAGTTGCCGTAGTGAAAAGCGACCTCCGCAGAAGCCGGGTAGACCGATTTGGCGTGTAGGTAGGCGTCGCGCGCTCGACCGTCGTCGCCCGACGTTTCGTACGCACTCGCCAGGTCCATCCAGAAATGCGCAGAGCGAGGATCCTCTTGGAGAGCCTTTGAATAATCCGCAATCGCGCCGGGAAGATCGGACTCCATGAAGTCCCACTGATGTAAGCGTCCCAGGCGGTCCCAAGCCGAACCGTCCCCAGGCACGAGAGCGGCGCCTCGTTCCATGAGAGTGACTTTTTCAGAATCAAGCCAGTGACTTGCGAGCCAGAGTTTACTCGCTTGAAAGGACAATGCAGTGGCGATAACCAGCGACACGGCAAGCACCATTCGCCGCCGTCCCAGGGCTTCAAGAGGGATTTCCATCGAGCGGTAATCTGCTATGACCCTTGGCTCCTCGGCAAGGATAATTTGAAAAATTGCCCGGGCCGGATTTCAGGCCCTCTTGCTGCTAGTGCGAAGCAGAGAGGCTCACTTGCTGAGAAGGTTTGGATTAGGCCATCAAGCCTGGAGATTTTCCGGATGCGCGAGTCAGCTCAGGTTTTCCACAGGTTCCAGTTCGGGCTGTCACTTTTCGCCGATGTGGTAAACGAACCCGACCGAAATTCGCTTGCTGGCCTGCCCCGGGATGCCGTTACCCAGGAATTTGGCGTCTACGTAGTCGAATTGAATCAGGCGAATGCCCCAGTGGGCCCAACGGTTGTAGTCCAGGCCGCCACCCACCTGCCAGGCGCGAACGAATACCGCGCTCGTGTTTCCCGGGTACCCTCCGAACGCCGGGACTGCGGTTGCATCGATTCCTGCTCCGTACAGAAAGTGCCCGAACGGGGTGAGCTTATGATGGCCGAAAGGATAAAGCCTGGGACCAGCCATCGCCGTGAAGATAGCTATCTGGTCCGGAGGCAGCATGGGAACCTTGAGCCTCCCGCTGACGCCCACCAGTTCGCCTTCGACGCCCAACCACCGGAAGAGGTTGTAGTCGTAGGCCGCATAACCTCCAAACATTGCAACATTTGTTGCGCTCGGCCCATAAAACGGGCGGTAGGTAAATCCGACGGAGATCTCCTCCTTAGGCGTTGGATATGTGTGCTTGACCTTAACGGGCTCGGACGGCGCCGTCGGCGCTGTGGGCTCTTGGTCCTGAGGTGGGGCCGGCGTGTCCTGCGCTGCCACCGGCAAGATGAACAGCGCGAACAGACCGAACAATCCCACTAGCTTCTTCATCTACGGAACCCTCCTCGGAAATGGTTACGCCAAGCGTCTCTGCTTGGAGGCATACTCTGCGCTCCGGGTTGGCCTACCCGGGCGTTCATTTTTGCAAGCTGGCACGCTGAGATTTCGCCGCAAGGAAATATCGCAGAAGCGAGGCTGTGAGGAAAGAGAAAAGGCCGGGCACTTACATGCCCGGCCCGCCAAACTTGGATCTATATTCAGCCCAACCTAGTAGAACAGGCGCGGCCGGTTGCCCGGTCGCGCCTCTAGCACTGTGGTTAGGGTTACTGTTGCTGTTCGTAGTAGCCGAACCCGATGTTCCCGAACCCGTCAGACGGCGAATCTACGTCGATCTGCAGTACCAGCGAACTGCTGGCCTGATAGAGCGTCAGGTTATTCGGCGTCGCTGCACCGTTGATCGTCAACTGCATGGTGGATCGTCCGGGATTTGTCGCGTCTGCTGTGTACGTTCCGGCGAGCGTGACCCCAGGATTCAAAGCAATCTCGCCTTCATTGTAGTCAGCCAGTCCCGCAACCTTCGACGTACCGTCGGAGGTTACTTCTCCGAGAAGGCTGTAATAGGAATTGGTTGTTGAATTTTGGAAGTATCCGTCCAGGCTAATAGCAAAGTTACCTGAGAACGTTGGCGTTGTGGCCTGAGGCGCCACGACCCCGACGCCGATGTCAGCGGCATCCAGATCGAGCATCACCGCGCCGCCCCCGCCAGAAGTGCTGTTGGGATCAGCCACGTTGATCGCGGGATCAGTCAAATAGAAGCCGAAGTTTGCGAGTCCGTCGGTGTTGGCACCAGTACCAGCAGTCAGCACGACTCCCGCGTAACCATTGGCGTTGACGAAATAACTATTTCCCGTTCCCGCCGTTAGAGAGCCCGCCAGTACCGGAGTGCCGTCGCCAAGGTTAACGTCAGCAACGCCGCTGGTAAAAGCCGTCGTACCGTTGCCGGCAAACTGTCCGGCCGCGGAATAGCTACCGACTCCCGCCCCCCCAGCTTCTATGCCAGCCTGACCGAACACGAATTTCGAGCCTAGGGACGCACCCGAGAAGGTCCCGGTTCCCTGTCCATACATTGAGCCTGTCGCAAAACCAACGCCATCAAATTCGATCAGGCGAAAAGCTTCGGGACCGACCACGTAGTATGCGAGCGTAAACGGAGCAGCGCTGTTGAAATTCGGGTCAACAAAGGTGACTGTGCCCCGACCATTGATGTCCGGGGGGGTGAACGCAGCGGTCATCCCGGCGAAATCAAAGTCGACACCACCGGCAAGGTCATCGTCTGACTCACTCGCTGTGCTAACCGTACCGTTCGAAGTCAGAACCCCCCCGAACGCATTTGCGTCCGAGGCATCGAACAGCGCGTACGCGTTGCCGCCAGTCGGTACCGACGTCGGCGCTGTCTGGAGATCGAGCGATCCGGCGGAGGTTACCTGGGCATCAAACTCCGTGATCAGGATGTGTTTATTGTTAACTACCGTAATGCTGAAAGTTTCCGCCGGGGCGGATGTTGGAGTTAGGGTTAGAGTGCCGCGACCGTCGCTTCCTACAACGATTGTTCCCCCGGTAATAGGATCGGATGGGAAAACAGTCGGTGTGACGTCATCGAAGTAATCCTGCTCCCCTCCGGTAACCATGCCGGTTGTACCGTTAATCACGATGCTTCCAGCAACGCTGGTTGGCACCTGGCTCGCGTCCTCGCCATTGGCAAAGAAGGTGTACGTACCCGTGAGATTTGTGGCCGTCGCAACAGCTGTAATGGTCACCGATGCGGTGGCAGTTGTCGTGGGCGCTGCTGTGGCCGCTGCGATGATCGACACGGGTCCGGCTGTTCGCGGGGCGGTGTAAACGGTTGTGCCGCCGCTAGCCGTATGGGCCGGATTGAAAGTTCCGCACGTGCCGATTGGGGTGCAACTCCAGTCCACGCCAGCAGAAGTGAGACCACCTGTGGCCGTCGCGGCGATTGTCGCAGACTGATTCACCTCCATGCTGGCCGGCGGTGCAGTTGAGATCGAAATGGTGCCGGTGAGAGCGGTTATGGTTACTGATGCGGTGGCGGTTGTCGTGGGCGTTTCTGTGGACGCTGCGATAATCGACACGGGGCCTGTTGCCCCCGGGGCGGTGTAAACCGTTGTGGCGCCGCTAGCCGTATGGGCCGGATTGAACGTTCCGCACGCCCCGACCGGAGTGCAGCTCCAGTCCACGCCAGCAGCCGTAAGGCCACCTGTGGCAGTCGCGGCGATTGTTGCGGTCTGGTTCTCTCCCAAGGTCGCGGGCGGCGCAGTTGTGATCGAGATGGTCCCGCCATGATGGCGTGGGTTGCTGCTGCAGCCTGTAATCAGCAAAGGGATTGTAACGGCGACGGCTGCGAGAAGTGTCTTGTAATTCATCGCGCGCCTCCCGTCGAAGAGCTGGCCGCGAGTCGTGTCTTCGCGCCAGGATATACCAGGAAGCCGTGTTCGCTTCTGACCGTGATTGTGCTGCTTCCCGTTTCCATCGTGCGGACCAGGAGAACCTCTTGGTGGTTGAATGTCGTCATCTTGCCGACGAGTTTCACGGACTGGCCAGCCGGAAGCGGTACAGCGTACTTACCCACCACCAGATAGTTGCCGATGTGAGCGTCAACGGTGCCATGAGCGGTTGAAACCATCAGGTGCGCGCCCATGATCGCCCCGGGCGCAGGCTTCCTGACAAGGCTCTGAATGGTTCCCTCTACCGTCACTTCCTTCGCCACATCATATTTCGACGCCATCACCGTTCGCTTCACCGCCCCGGACTCGTTGGCATACAGCGGTCCTGAGAGCAACGAGATGGCTAGTGCCATCAGAAGGCCCAACAACCCTGCGATCTTTCTCATTTTCGTCTCCTTACTGAATGTCGCTTGCCGTTGCGAACGGCACAAGCGAAGCGGCTGAAGGTGATAGCGGTGAATGTTTTGACGGGTGAGGAACAAAAATTGTAATGAGCGAGAGGCCAGTTGCGCTCCCACCTCCTCCCGCAGCAAGGCGGTCAGGATGGAGAGCGCGAACAATGCAGAAAGGCACGGGACGCTTTTCACGTGCTACATTCCCCCAGAATGCCGGTGCTCCAGCGCGTTCTACGTTGACACCCTAAACAGCGGGGCTGGGGGTCAACCGTCCAATTGTGGCACGTACGCCGAAGGGCCGAAGTGGATTTCCTTTGCCTGCGTGCCGAACCAAGCACGGTCTAACCGGAGACAGCTTAACACCCTGTATTTAATATTAGAGTAATGTCCGAGAAATGTACTCATCATCCGAACCGCCAATTATTAAGTTGGCCACTCAGCGCTAACTGGTGAGCCCCAATTCATGGCATTTTTCGCGGATCACGTCGCAGAGCAGACCGATCTTTGAACCGTCTTCATGGGGCCGCAATCGACAGACCGGAACACTCGTCACCAGACGGCCGAATAATTCGAACTCCTGCGCGCGCATATTCTTGTCCAGCATATTCGTCGCGTAGGAATTCGCGACCAGCTCGACAAGAACTTCTCGCGCTGGCAGCTTCTCTATAAACGGAGCCGCGGAATCCGCAACCCTTTCTCCCAACAGAAACACCGCGCCGAGCTGTATCTGCTTGTCCTGGAATCGCAGTCGATTTTCCGCAAGAAGCAGTTGGCGCTTGTCATAGTTGGGAGAAAAACTCGGTAGCTCTTTCTTGGAACCATAGAGCATTCTCACCGATTCCGGCCACAGAGAAAGATACGGATAGGCGGGAAGCGCAAAGAACGATCCTTCGCGTTCAGTGAGTGCGACGATGTCGTCGGAAATCACAGCGTGACCGCGGCTGGCTAGCGCCGCGGCAGTGGTTGATTTCCCTTTGCCCTCTGAGCCGGCAAAGGCCACGGTCGATTCGCCGAACGTCACGGCGCTCGCGTGCAGACACGGAACTCCTCGCAATCTCAGCAGAAGGCCCAAAACAGGCCCTAATAGGTAGGTTGCGACGTCTTCAAGCGATTGCGTCGCCGGCCACACTGCCCAGACAGCAGTTCCCTCCGGGTCGAGCCAGAATTTGGTCCCATCGAAATAATCCAAGCGTAAAAATGCGCCACTTGCGATCCTCCAGGTTTTCAGTGCGGGCTCTCCGGACTCCGCCAGGTAGGAGCTGGTATAGATAAGTTCCTCGACTGCACTCTGTGACTCGCCGATGGCGCCGGGCAACACGCCAAAATGGACTTCTACATCGGGGGATTTGGCGGATACGCGCTCAGGAGTCAGACCGGGGATGCTCAGGTTGGATCGCAGGAGTAAACCGAAAACGGTGTGAAAGACGTTCACTTCATTTAACTTAAAAAATGGGATGCGAAAGACGAACTTTGATGGCCCAGATTCGTGGTTGCCCTACAGCTGCTTTCCTACCAGACCCCGACCTTGCCGACATCGAGACGAATGAAATCACCAAGCAGGCTGCTAAAAAGCCGTCCTTACACGGAAACCCTTCGTCCCCTTATCCGTTTTGGTGCCATTCTGATTTGCCTGCGTGAGCTCGCGCACCGTACCGTGAATGGTAAGCACCGGGGTCGCATACGGCTTCCTCGGCTCCCCCTTTACCGCTTTAGCCATTACGAGCCTCCGCATAATTGTTATACCGGACTCCCCGCGCTGACTGCAACCAAAAGTTCAGACAGTGGGCCCGCACGGCCATGCTGGCACACTCGGGGTCCTTTTGCTTATTTAATATCGGCAAAGCCGCGAGATTTATGTAGTGTTCAATTTGCTCGGTCCAGCGAGCGTGATCCACCCACGCCGCGTCGGGGCGCTTCAGCACTTCCATTAGAGGGTCGCCTTCCAGAGGGGTCTTGGGTCTTTGCCGAATGCTTTCAGGTAGATGGCCGGACATGGCTTCGCGCATCAACTGCTTATGAAACGTCCACGGAAATGGTGGGATGGCCAGGAGGTAATTAACGACTCGAAGGTCAAAGAACGGATATCGCACCTCGACCGCCGCGTGCGTCAGACCGGGGTCTGCGAGCTCGAACAATCGGGCCCATCGCGGCGTGGAGAGCGACACATGAGCCTTCGGAACGATCGGATGTTCCCAGGTATGGGTGCCGCTGACCCGCTCGGCCCAGCGTTCTTCAAGACGAAGGCGTCGCGTCAGTTCCGGCTCAAACCAGGCAGGGAAAGCCGGCCTAGCGGTCAGCAGCTTCTGAGCCCGGCTGCGAATTCCTTTTGACGGAAATTGCCGCACGCGTAGGAAATGCCGCACATCGCTGAACAGTCGCCGCCATTCACGCCTCCGCACCAAGTCACGTGTGTACGGCCACATCTGGAAAAACATCACCTCATCGCCGCCATCGCCTGCCAGTACCACGCGGCAATCGGCGGCGACAGCGCCGTGATGATCAAACAGCGCGGCGGCGAAAGGATCCTCGACCGGCTCTGGGAAAACGAAAGCCGGATCGTCCCAGCGTTCGAACAGTTCCAGCCCGTCCATCACGAGACAGCGGATGGGTATTCCCAGAAACTCCGCAACTATCCGGGCGTTTTCGCCTTCATGGTCGGGAATCAACGAATCATACACAGCCGTATATGCCCGGAGGTCGGTCGTTCCGCCCGATGCGACAGAAAGTTCCCGGGCCGTCGCAGCAACCGAGGAAGAATCAAGACCGCCGCTTAACCAAATGCCGGCGCGACTGATACGCAGACGGTCGGCGACAGAGGACTGCATCAGCGTCTGAAAATGTTCGACGTAGTCGTCAGGCCGGTGGTAGCGAATTCGTCCATCGGTTGGCACGGACCAATACCGCTCGGTGCGAAGTCCGGTCGGCGAAACACTCAAGATGTGCGCCGGGGCCAAGCGGCGAATATCGCGAAATGTGGTGGTCGTCACATCGAAGTTCAGCCCGAACAGCAAGAAATCGGCAACCGCGGATTCGTTCAGTTCCCCGGACACATCCGGATGGAGACGCATGCAATCCAGGGTGTTGCTGAAAAGAAACACGCCGTCGAGCTCGGCGTAGTAAAACGGCTTGACCCCGAAATGATCGCGCGCGCAGAACAGAGTCTTGTGCGGCGCGTCCCAGATGGCGAATGCATAGTCGCCGCGCAGGTGCTGCACGCACTGTTCGCCCCAGGCAGCATAGGAGTGCAGGATCAGCTCGGAGTCAGGCGCCGCCTGCCGAACCATGCGCCCTGCCTTTGCGAGTTCAGACATGAGCTCTGCGCGGCAGTCGATCCTCGCGTCGGCAGTAATCCAGAACTTACGGTCGAGACTCGCGGGCTGGTTTTCTGTCAGCGATTCATATGTTGTTCGAAGCAGTGTGTGGCCGAATCCCACGAACCCGTCGGTCCATAATTCGCACGCGTCGGGACCCCGATAGGCCATAAAGCGGGTGAGCGATTCCAGCAGTGGACGATTCACTGGAGCGCCGTCGCGACCGAAAATTCCCACGATGCCGCTCAATGTGGTTGCGTCTCCATCGAGATGATCGAGCCGTCGAAAGGCGCAAAGTGCAAATGTGCCTCGCCGGAATCGTTCAGGACCAGACTTCCCAGTTCCACCCAGGCATGCGCCTCAAAGCGTTCCGCCTGTTTCCGGGCGCCGATGCGCAACCGGGCGGGAATGCCGCGTCTGGCCACAAGCCACCACAGCACGAGCGACTGCTCAAGGCAGCTGGCGTGGAAAATCAGATGCCTCGCGACTGCCTGCTGGATGCGTGCAATCTCCCAGGCCGTTTCAATTCGGGCCGGGTCCAGGGGTTGTGTGGCATCAGGCCTCGGCGGGGCGAGCCTCACGAGCAAGGTCTTCCATCGCCTGAACCCGACCAGGCGCAGCCCCACCCAGGTCGCAGCGAGCGCCACAGCCGCTTCCAGGGCCACGCCCCGGTCGCGTCTGTCGAGATGCCAGAATCCGAGCCATGCATTCACAGCTGCCTTCAACACGCTGCCTCGCAGAAAGTCGCGCGAATCTCCCGGGGATCGCTCCTCGGGTCAGTGATAGCGCGCACTCGGGAAGACGCAAACGTGCGCACACAAGCGATGCCAAAGCGGATCAACGCGTCGCCGAGCCTCTCACCTGGATGAGCCCTTCGCTCCGCATCTTTCCGAGCAGGTCGAGCAGGTCGCTCTCGCAGCGCGTCGCTTCGACATCGTACTCGTCCAGCAGGGCGTCTCGCAGCTCGCCAACGGTTCTCGGCTGCTGCAGCAAGTTCCAGACGTGGGTGCCGACCGAATTCAATCCGTAATAGACAGTGTTCTTCAGATTGAGGATGGCCGACTCCTCACCGAGCGGGCAGGAGACCTGCTCGGGAGTCGCGATCACAATTGATTGAACGGAGAGGTCCGCATCCATTGCAGGTAACACATCCCTCAGGGCTGGGGGGTAGGCCCGCCGGCTAGCGACGCCGGCTGCACTTGATCGGAGTGGAATCCGCACGCTTCCAGGCGATTCCTCCCGAACACGGTGTATTCTACCGGGTCTCACCCGCAACCGCAACGGTCGGGTGCCGCGCAAATGAGTTTCCGGATAACATTCACGTTTGCTGCGCTGGTCTGCCTTGCAGGCTCGGCGCTCCGTGCGCAGACCGACGACGCGAACCGGCAGCTGGCGCGCGACATTTTTAGGCAGCTCATCGAAATCAACACCACCGATTCGATCGGCAGCACCACCGCCGCAGCGCAAGCGATGGCGCAACGGCTGCACGATGCCGGATTTTCCGCAAGCGACGCGCAGGTCCTCGGCCCGAATCCGCGCAAGGGAAATCTCGTCGCGCGTCTGCACGGCACCGGGGCGCATCGGCCGATTCTGCTGATGGGTCATCTGGATGTGGTCGAAGCGCGGCGCGAGGAATGGTCCGTCGATCCGTTCCAGTTCCTTGAGCGCGACGGATATTTTTATGGCCGCGGCACGCAAGACATGAAATCCGCCGACGCGATTTTCGTCGCCTCGCTGATTCGTTTCCGCAAGGATGGGTATCGTCCGGACCGCGACATCATACTGGCACTCACGGCCGACGAAGAGGCCGGCGATTCAAACGGCGTCGAATGGCTGCTGCGGACCCATCGAGATCTGGTTGACGCGGAATTCGTCCTGAACCCGGATGGCGGCGGCGTCTACACGCGCAATGGCAAGCCGGTGATGATGGCAGTGGACGCAAGCGAGAAGCTCTACGCCGATTATCAACTCGAGGTAAAAAATGCCGGCGGGCACAGCTCGGTGCCCGTCGCCGACAACGCGATCTACCATCTGTCCGACGGAATCGCGCGAATCGAGCGCTATCAATTTCCTTTCGAGCTCAACGGCATCACGCGCGCCTACTTCCAGCAGATGGCCACGGTCGAGTCCGGCCAGGTCGCCGCGGACATGAAGGCCATTACCGGGAATCCGCCCGATGCCGCTGCGATCGCGCGACTGGACGGTGATCCGCTGCCCCATGCGACCATGCGCACGACGTGCGTCGCCACGCGTCTCGATGCCGGGCACGCCAACAACGCCCTCCCACAAACCGCACGTGCGATCGTCAATTGCCGGATTCTGCCGGGCCACACACCCGAGCAGGTGCGGCTGGAATTGGTCCAGGTGGTGGCCGATGCGAAGATCGCGGTCCGCTATGTGAGTGACTCGGGCGAAATCCTGGAAACGGCTCCCAATCAAGCGTCGGGCGCGCCCGTCGCCCTTCGCCCGGAGGTGATGAACCCGCTGGAGAAAACCGCAAGCCAGATCTGGCCCGGCGTCCCCGTGATACCCACCATGGCCACGGGAGCCTCCGACGGGGTCTTCACCAATGCCGCCGGGATGCCGACCTATGCGATCTCGGGGCTTGCGGTTGATTTCGACGACGTACGCGCACACGGCCGAGACGAGCGCTTGCGCGTGGATTCGTTTTTCGGCGGCCTCGATTTCTACGAGCGCTTCCTCAAGGCCCTCACCTCGCCGTAATGAAAATGACGCCAGAAGAGGGCCACATGGATCGGATCCAATGAACCTGATGCGACGGATTCTCGTACGGGCCTCCGAGAGCCGCTGGCTGCGGGACCGCGCACCGCGCTTCGGCTTCGTTCGCGCCGCCGCGGCCCGATTTATGCCCGGCGAAAAGCCGGAAGATGCGCTTGGGGCCGCACGCACGCTCGCCGCGAGCGGCATCAGCAGCCTGCTGACGCAGCTTGGTGAAAATATCTCCGACCGCGCCGAAGCCGAGGCCGTGACCTCGCACTACCTCAATCTGCTCGAACGCATCCGCCAGGCGAATCTGCCCGCCGAAGTTTCCGTAAAACTGACCCAGCTGGGCCTGGAGCTTGACCGTGAATTCTGTCTTGGGAATCTCACCACGCTCATCGAGCGTTCAGGCGCACCTGACCCGGCCGCTAGAAAGACACTCTGGATCGATATGGAGCAAAGCTCCTACGTCGATGCCACACTTGATCTCTACGCGCGCGCGCACAAGACGCGCCCGAACGTGGGAGTGTGCGTACAGGCCTATCTGCATCGCACGGAAAAGGACGCCCAAACACTGGTCTCGATGGGCGCTACCGTGAGACTGGTAAAGGGCGCCTACAGTGAGCCTGCGGAAATCGCATTCCCGAAAAAGGAAGACGTCGACGAGAGCTATTTTCGGCTGGCGAAAATGCTGCTCGGCCCTGAAGCGCGGCGCGCAGGCGTGCGCGCCGTGATGGCCACACACGACCGTAGATTGATCACACGAATCACCGAATGGGCCGCGGCCGAGGGGATCGCAAGAAACGAGCTTGAATTTGCCATGCTGTTCGGCATTCAGCGCGCCGAACAGCTGCGCCTGGCCCGGGAGGGCTACCGCAGCGGCGTGCTTATCTCCTACGGCTCATTCTGGTTTCCATGGTTCATGCGTCGGCTAGCGGAGCGCCCCGCAAACGTGCTGTTCCTGATCCGAAATCTCTTCTCACGCTGAGGGATGGTCGAAATTTCACCCGCCGACCGCGTGTTCATTCTTACCGGGGCGGGGATCAGTGCCGAGAGCGAGCTTCCGACATTTCGGGGCGCAGGCGGCCTGTGGCGAAACGTTCGTGTCGAGGAAGTTGCCTCGCCCGTCGCGTGGGGGCGCGATCCGCAGTTTGTGTGGGAGTTTTATTCCATGCGGCGTCATGCCGCGTTGAAAGCAAAACCGAATCCGGGCCACGCCGCGCTTGCGGCACTGGAGGGCCGCCTGCAGGGTCGCCTGTTTCTGTGCACCCAGAACGTGGACGATCTTCACGAACAGGCCGGCTCGCGCAATGCCGTCCACATGCACGGCGAACTTTTCAAGAGCCGCTGCGAGAGTTGCGGCCTCCCGCCCTTTGACGACATGAAAACGTATGAGCCGCCCACCCCGCTCCCCCGATGCGAATGCGGCCACCGCGTTCGCCCCCATATCTGCTGGTTCGGCGAGACGCCTTACGACCTGGACCGAATCTACCAGGAGCTCAACCGATGCACCTTGTTCGTCGCGATCGGCACGTCCGGCGTGGTTGCGCCTGCGGCGAATTTTGTTGCTCATGCGCGTGTCCGCGCACGGACGCTTTACGTGGGCCCGGAAGAGCCCGCGAACGCCTCCGCCTTTAGCGAATGTTTTCTGGGGACATCTGGCGACCTGCTGCCCGGTTTATTCCGCTGCGGTTGAAAAATGTGGCGCCCGAGCGGC
>Ga0209624_10000240_pt1 | contig 49185 bp, 36 predicted proteins | sample JacPinW_OM2H0_O1_FD_188565 | JGI IMG/M metagenome (GOLD analysis project Ga0209624, IMG submission 188565) | Forest soil microbial communities from Algoma, Ontario, Canada - Jack Pine, Ontario site 1_JW_OM2H0_O1 (SPAdes) (version 2) | ecosystem: Environmental > Terrestrial > Soil > Boreal...
CCCGGCGTGGCGGGCGACGTTGAAGTCGTGCCCATGCCAAAAGTCAATGACGCTGATGAACGAGCTCTGAAAAGCGAGGTGCGCTACAGATTCGTGATCGACATGGCATCGCTGGCAAGAGACTGACGAGCGAAAAAACATCGGCAGGCTCAAAAGATTCGCCCCACCGAAAAATTTACCCGGCTCAGACCGGTGGGACTGACGCTGCCTGCCAGCGCGATTGGGCCCACGATGGTGTCCGCGATCACTCCGATATTGAATGTGCCGCGCACAGCAATCGGTCCGGGATCACGGGTTGTCGTGCCGAAGGCCGTGCCAGCTTCGTACCATCCAGCCCAATAGATTTTCCCTCCCACCAGTTCTGGCAGGCGGTAAAGTTGGCGGTGAAATCCGAGCGACGAGTAGGCGTAGTGGTTTCCCAGAAACTCGTAAGGGAGGTAGGCACCCAAGCGGAACGGTCCACCGAGCGAAAACAACTGAAACGGTCCGGCTGAGCCTCGGAATGTGGTGCCGCCGGAAATACTGAAGAAGAGCGAAGTCTTCGGCCCGACCGGAACGAAATTGGAAGTCTGCACCTCGAGCTGCCCAATGGGATGCGCCAATCCCGGACTTTGCAGCACGCGCGACGCGCTGATCACCACACGCGTTCCGGCGCGCGGAACCGCAGGACTGTCTTGGCCGTCCCACACGTAACGCGCGCGGAATTCGCCAGTGCTGCCGCCGACGATGGGCAGCCCGGCATCGCCAATCAGCGGACTCAGCTTGCCATCGAAGATCTCGTACCCGACACGGAATTCGCTGCGGCGTCCCGAGTCATAGCCAATATCGAAGCCGCCCCCGGCGCGCTCATCGCCGAAGACGGCAACCCGAGTCAAGCCCGCGAATGAGTTGCGGGCGTACTTGGATGCAAAAGCGTAAGGCGCCACAAAAAATCGCGATTGCCACAGAGGCTGATAGAACTCGCTGGCGGCCAGGTTACTTGAGCCGAAAAGAAGATCGTTGCGCCACTCGCCGCCGCGGTGGGCGATGTCCATGAAAGTGACTCGCGCACCAGCAGAGAAATCGAAGGCAGCGACGCCCGAACCGTCTACGTTGACTGCCAGGTCAACAAACGGCGGTCCATATGATTTCTCGTGCGTGGTAATGCGCAGCCCGGGAACTCCGTTCTGGGTAAAGCCCTCGTAGCCCAGCCAATCGAACTGGCCTTCCCCAGCAATGCGGGTCAGTTGGGTGTCGAGTTTGGGGAGATCGAGCGGGCCGTGAAGCGCCTTGCTGAGCCGATGCTGAAGTCTGCGATCCGTGTCAGAATCGGCGCCTGTGACTTCGATGGTTTCTATTTTGTCTGCCGGACGCCGTCGGCGTGCCCCGCGGGCAGCCAAATATTCCTGCCACTCCACAGGATCCTGAATCGCATAAGGAAGAAGAGCGGAAGACTGCGCAGCGGCGCTTTTGCGCCCCAGCGCGACGAGGTCTCGGACGCGCGAATAATCCGTCACCGAGAAACCATTCATTCCGATGCTTACCGTAGCCTTCGCCAGAGCCAGAGAGCGGTGCTCGTTCTGTGTGATCATCACGGCGACGGCGCGGGAGAGCACTCCGGTGAGCGTCTCCATTTCTTCGCGGTCGCCCGGCGGAAGCTGCAGTTCGACTGCGACCACGGCATCCGCATTCATGGCGAGAACGGTTTCAACCGGAATGTTTTGTATCATGGCGCCATCCGCCAGCACACGGCCATTAATCTCCACCGGAGTAAATACGCCAGGGATAGCCATGGAGGCGCGCACTGCTTGCGCTAATGAGCCGTCGCGCAGCACGACGCCTTCGCCGCTGAGCATGTCGGTCGCGACGCAACGAAATGGAATTGGCAGATCATCAAAGCTAGCGACACCCGATTCCGGGAAAGCGATGCGATCCAGCAACAATCCCACGCCCTGGCCGGAGTTGTAACCGTTGGGCCCGTTCAGACCATGTTTCAGGCCGAGGGGAGCACTGATCAGAAAGTCACGCCGGTCTTGTTTTCGGCGGTAGGAGAGTTGGGTATAGACCGGCTGGGGAAGGAAGGCTTCGTCCCAGTCAATTTTTTCGGCAAACTTTTGGATCTCGGCGGGCGACATGCCCGTGGCATACATCGCTCCGATGATGCTGCCCATGCTGGTGCCCGCAATGCGGTCCACGGGAATGTGGTTCTCCTCCATCCACTGGATCACACCAATTTCGGCCAGGCCCAGGGCACCGCCACCGCTGAGCGCCAGACCGATTCGCGGACGATGGCCGGGAACCGCGGGTTTCGTAGCCAAAGACCTCTCCTGCGCGTACACGAAGCGTGGCAGAGTCATGCCCCACAAAAGTATGAGAGTCAAGGAGATAAGGGTCGGCCGAACGGTTGATGCCATCATAGTGCTCCTGAGGTCTGGAAGCGGAACATCGTCTGGCAGATTTCAAGTTGAGTGAAAAAGGTTAGCAGGTTTGCATGACAGCGGTATGCACGCGGTGAGAAGGATGGGCGTGATTGAGAAGCGGGTCGGGCTGGCGGAAACTTTACATGACTGCCGGGACGGTGATGCCCATGACCGCTAGAGTTCGAATTAATTCGCGGCGCACCACAGCGACCATGGTCAGCAGGAATTGCTTCCGCTTCTCCTCCGGCTCGCTGAGGATAGGATGACGGTGATAGAAGGTGTTGAAAAGCTGCGCGAGCTGGAAAACATGTTTGGCCAGGTATGCTGGCTCGGTGGTGGCAATGCACTTGTCGATTACGTAGGAAGTTTTAGACGACGCGAGCCACAGTTCCCAGAATTCGTTGCCGGCTTCGCCTTCGAGATAAAGCGCCATCTGGGCGGCGGAAATGCCGCTCTCCCTTCCACAGAAAGTCCCGGGATCAACCCCAGCTTTACGAAAGATGCTGGTGGCGCGCACGACCGCATACTGCGCGTAAGGCCCGGTTTCGCCTTCGAAGCTGAGCGCCTCTTTGAAATCAAAAGCGATGACGGATTGCTTGGTGAATTTCAACATGAAATAGCGCAGAGCGCCGATGGCAATCTGCGCCGCGATTTCCTGACGTTCTGAATCGCTGACTTGTGGATGGCGTGAGTCGACTTCTTTCTTCGCCGAAGCGATAAGCTGATCGAGCAGATCGTCGGCTTTGACGCCAAAACCTTTGCGGCCGCTGACTTCGATGTAGGAACGCGTTTTATCTTCGTCGCTCAGGTCGTAACCGAGTTCCGCGGCGCAGCGCGGCGTGAGTGCGACCATCTCATAGGAGAAATGCGTGTAGTGGTTAGCGGCTTCGTTGTGGCCGAGTCCGCGCAGTGCTTCTACGACAGTGTTCTGAGCTTCGGACTGCCGGGCGTCGATGACATTGTAAATCTCGGCAACGTCGCCGAAGTGAGGATGTTCTTCATCGCCATTCGCAGTTGAAATCCAGCAGTCGTGGCCGTTAGGATAGCGGTAGAACTTGCGATAACCGAAGTCACGGCCTAGCAGCCCGAACTTCCACATGTGATAGGCGATGTCCTTCCCCACGTAACCGACGGTCCCGTTGGAGCGGACGATCACTTTCTGATCGTCCTCCGTGATCTTCTCTGCTTCAGTGACCTCGGTGCCGTCGGTGGTTACACTTGACTTTGACTTGCCGGTTCCTGCGCGCCGCATGACCCAGCATCCTTTATTCTTGCCCTCGCCTTCGAAGGTGAGCACTCCGCTTTCTTTCAGTTTGATGAAAGCCGCGTCCCAAAAATGCAGCTGCAGAATTTCGCTCTCGCGGGGAAGGAAATCGTATTCAATGTCGAGCCGGTCCATGGTCTCAAGATGGCGGCGCAGCACGGCAACCGAAATCAGATCGGCGATCGCGGCAGTTTCCGTCGAAGCGTCTTCAATGGCGTGCAGAGTTTTCAGGCGTACTTGCAGGTTCTGTTTGTCCGCTTCATACCACTTCGAGACTTGGGCATATAGATCCCAGCAGTAGTAATCGAAGCGTGGCAAATGGGTCAGCGCCTCAATTTCCGCGCGAGATTTCTGTTCGATGTGAGTGAAGCCGACGACCACATCGGCGACCTGCACGCCTGTATTGTCGATGTAGTTCTGAACATCCACCGTTCTTCCCGAATAGCCCAGCAGCCGGACGAAAGTGTCGCCGAGAATGGCGTTGCGCAGGTGTCCAATGTGAGCCGCCTTGTTGGGATTGATGCTCGAATGCTCGACCAGAATCTTGCCGGAAGGAATCTCGACCGGTGGCTTCCGATCGGCGGCGACGGCAGCGGCCATCCACCCCCGGTCGATCCGAACATTCAAATAGCCGGGAGGAGCAACCCGCATCTCGGCGATGCCCTCGAGGGTACCGATCTCCTCGCGAATTGCTTCGGCGACTTTCAGGGGGGCTGAGCGCAGCGGTTTGGCAAAGGGAAAAATCGGAATCGCGAAATCTCCGAGTTCGACTTTCGGAGGCTGTTCGATAACCACGCCGGGCAGAGCGGCGGCCGGATAACGGTGCTCGAGACACTCCCGCACGCGTTGGGCAAGTCGGCGTTCCAGGTGACGGTACAAGAAGTCCCTAAGTTCCTCTAAGTGATTGAAGAACAGTGATTTTAGCAGAGTGCGCAACCCGCGTACGTTTGACGGGGATAGAACGGTTCCCTATGATGAAAGTTTCTCGTCGCAGCCTTTGTGAAGCTTCCTCCTGTGCCCTCTGGAGTGTAGTAAAGACTGGGAATTTATGCGCGTTGCCTATCTTGAGTGTTTTTCCGGCATGAGCGGCGACATGTTTCTAGGCACGCTCGTCGATGCCGGAGTTCCGCCGCAACTGCTGGAAAAAACCGTGGCGGCGTTGGGTCTGGTCGCGCGTCTGGAGATTTCTCGAGTTGTGCGTAACGGGATTTCGGCGACCAAGGTGGACGTTTGCGTCGACGGCGAGAAGGACTCGCCGCGCGAGGAGCATTGGGCGCAGCAGAAAGTGGCGGGGGCATCCTCGGCCGCGCAGATCGAACACGATCACGGTCATCCGCCTGATCGCGAACACGCGCATCCTCACAGCCACGAGCACGACTCCGAGAGCGGACTTTCGCGGACGGGGCCGCCCGCGCCGTACGGGCATTCGCACGGGCGCGGGTTGAGCGAGATTCGCGAGATCATCCGCAAGGCCGCGATCAGCGATACTTCCAAGAAAGCTGCTACTGCGATCTTTGAAGCCTTGGGGACAGCCGAGGCGAAGATTCACGCTACATCCATCGAACAGGTGCACTTCCATGAAGTCGGTGCGGTGGATGCGATGGTCGATATCGTGTGCGCGGCCGTAGGGGCGGAAGCGCTGGGAGTGGATGAGATCGTCTGCTCTCCGTTGAACGTCGGCGGTGGAACGGTGCAGTGCGCGCACGGAACGTTTCCTGTACCGGCTCCTGCGACGCTCGAACTGTTGAGAGAAATACCGGTCTACTCTTCGGGCGTGCAAGCGGAGTTGGTTACCCCAACGGGGGCGGCAATCGTAAAGATATTGGTCAAGCGCTTCGCCCCGTTTCCCGCAATGAAAGTTGAAAAGTCCGGCTACGGCGCGGGAACCCGAGACTTCGCCGGCCATGCCAACGTCGTGAGGTTGACGGTAGGTGAGACCGCTTCCAGGCTGGCGGCGAAGATGGCGTCGGAAACTCTGACCGTGCTGGAAGCGAATCTCGATGATTTGAATCCGCAAGTGTTCGGATATGTGATGGACCGGCTGCTGGAAGAAGGCGCATGGGATGCGTTCGGTGTGCCCGTGCAGATGAAGAAAAATCGTCCCGGAATGCTGCTAACGGTTCTTTGCCAGCCAGAAGACTCGGACAAGCTGACACAACTGCTCTTCACCGAGACCTCAACGCTTGGCGTGCGACGGCGAGACGAGGTTCGTCAGACTCTGGCGCGCCGCTGGGAGAACGTGACCACGGAATGGGGCGAAGTTCGAATCAAAATTGCCAGCATGAATGGAACCGTCACGAATTATGCTCCGGAGTATGAGGATTGCCGGCGCATCGCGACCGAGCATGGCGTGCCACTGAAGATGGTGATGCAGGAAGCCTCGCGTCAATACCTCGGAAAAGGCGACAAACACTAACCGCAGAGCACGCAGAGGTACGCAGACCAGTTCTCTGTGAATCCACTGCCACTGTGGTTAAGGAATATATGGACAGAAAGTTCTACATCACGACCCCGATTTACTACGTGAACGCACGTCCGCACATTGGCCATGCCTACACGACGATCGCCTGCGACACGATTGCGCGGCGTCAACGGCTGTTGGGCGCCGACACTTTCTTCCTGACCGGGACGGACGAGCATGGTCAGAAGATTGAGCGGGCGGCGCAGGCGGCCGGCAAGACTCCGCAACAGTACGCTGACGAGATTTCTGCGGAATTCCGCAAACTCTGGCAGCGGATGGGAATCTCGAACGACGACTTCATCCGCACCACGGAAGAGCGTCACAAGAAGCGGGTGCAGGAACTATTCCGGCGCATTCGCGACAATGGCTATATCTACAAGGGCACCTACACCGGTCAGTATTGCGTCTCCGACGAACTCTATGTGGATGGCGCGCAGCCGGGCGATGCTTGCCCGACCTGTGGCCGCATCACCGAGACCGTGCACGAAGAGAACTACTTCTTCAAGCTCTCGGAATTTCAGGACAAGCTGCTGGAGCTTTATTCGAATCCGGAATTCGTCCGGCCCGAGACCCGACGCAACGAGGTGATTTCGTTTGTGCGTTCCGGACTGCGCGACCTGTCGATCAGCCGGTCGACATTTTCCTGGGGTATTCCGGTGCCGGACGATCCCAAGCACGTGATTTATGTCTGGCTCGACGCGCTGGCCAATTACATCACCGCTATCGGCTACGGCTCGACGCACGCCGGCGCGCAGGAAGCTTTCAAGAAGTACTGGCCGGCCGACGTCCAAATGATTGGCAAGGAAATTGTCCGCTTCCACTGCGTTTACTGGCCGGCGTTTCTATTAGCGGCGGGATTGCCTCTGCCCAAAGCGATTGTGGCGCATGGCTGGCTGCTGTTTGAAGAGAGCAAGATGTCAAAATCGCGCGGCAATATTGTCCGCACCGAGACGATTCTGGACGTGCTGGGCGCGGATGCGCTGCGTTATTTTCTGTTGCGGGAGGTCGTGTTCGGGCAGGATGGTTCGTTCTCGTTCGATGCGCTCGTGCAGCGCTACAACTCCGACCTGGCCAATGGATTGGGCAATCTGGCCAGCCGTACGTTAACCATGATTAACAGGTACTTCAAGGGTGAAGTACCTTATCCGTCGCCCGCGGCCTCGAAGATTTCTGCCGACGACGCGATTGCCGAGACGGCGCGAAAAACCATTCGCGAGTTCGGCACGTTATTCGATCAATTTCAGTTTTCTCGTGCGCTCGAAACAGCGTGGGGATTAGTGGCGGCGGTCGACAAATACATCGTGGAGAATGAGCCCTGGTCGCTGGGCGAGAAGCAAGACGACTCAAGCCGCGCACGTCTGGCCACGGTGCTCTACACTTCGGCTGAGGCGCTGCGGATCGCGACCGCTCTTGCTTATCCGGTCATGCCGGATGCAACGGCGCGAATATGGGAGCAGCTGGGCCTTGGCGACATCAAGAAATTTGCCTTGGCCGATCTGGATTGGGGACAGCTGCGACTGGGAACAAAGCTCGGCGACGTGCGTCCGGTGTTCCCGCGCGCCGATAAGAGCGCGATTGAAAGGATGCAACACATGGAAGATCAGCAGCGAGGGCCGGCAGTCGAGGAACCGAAGGAACCCTCCGTGGGGCAGCAGTCACCGGGGAAAGCCCAGCCAGTCGCCCCGACGCCTGCGCCCGCTGCGGCGGCGGCCGACGGCGCCAAGATCACCATCGACGACTTCGCCAAGGTCGAGTTGCGCGTGGGCGTGGTGAAGGTTGCCGAGCGCGTGCCCAAAGCAGACAAACTACTGCGCCTTGAAATCGATATCGGAACGGAAGTTCGGCAAGTTCTGGCTGGCATCGCCGAAGCTTACGCGCCCGAGACTCTAATCGGTCGCAAGGTGGTGATCGTCGCCAACTTGGCTCCGCGAAAACTGCGCGGGCTGGAATCGAACGGGATGATCGTTGCGGCGTCTCTGGAAGGCGGACAGCCAGTATTGGCAGGCTTTCTGGAGGATGTGCCCGTAGGAGCACGGCTGAAGTAGGGCCCCGCGTCAATTCCAGCGAAACCTAGCCGAGCCTTCGCTCGGCGGACAGCCCGGGGGATGTCTCCCATAATCATGTTCGTAGATTCTCACGTACATCTCGACGGCAAGCAGTTCGACACGGATCGCGAACAGGTCATCGCTCGCGCTCGGAAGACCGGAGTGCGGACGATGGTCGCTATTGGCAATGGGGATGGCCCGCCCACACTGGATGCCGGCATTCGACTCGCAGAGCAGCACCCGTTTATGTATGCGACCGTCGGAATCCATCCGCACGAAGCAAGGCTGGCCTCCGACCCTGCGTATTTCGAGATGGAGCAACTGGTACGGCATCCAAAAGTAATTGCATGGGGAGAGATCGGCTTGGACTACCACTACGATCACTCTCCACGTGAAACGCAGAAGCAGGTGTTTGCGCGCCAGATGGAACTAGCGGCGGCGGCAAAGCTTCCCATTGTGATTCACTGCCGGCCGTCGGAGGGCAGCGACAATGCCTGGGAAGATTGCCTCGGTCTGATCAAAGATCAGTGGGTGAACAAGGGGCTGGGTGGTATCCTCCACTGCTTCACTGGAGCTTGGGCACACGCGAAACGCGGGCTCGATATGGGATTCATGATTTCCTTTGCCGGGAACCTAACCTTCCCTAAGGCGCAGCAGATTCGCGATGCCGCTCTTGAGGTTCCCCTCGACCGTGTGCTCATCGAGACGGACTCGCCGTATTTGGCGCCGGTCCCGCATCGTGGGAAGCGCAACGAGCCAGCCTTCGTCCAGGAAACCGCGCGTAAACTGGGTGAATTGCGGGGACTCTCGATCGACGACATGGGCGAACAGACCTCCCGCAATTTCTACAATTTTTTCAAATTGGCTGAAATGGCTGAAAGCAAAGATCCCGCCCGCTAGAACTCGCACTTCTGGTACCCTCAAGAGTTATATTCCATTCTTTCAGAAAGATTAGAAATGTATGCCCGATAACAGTTTCGATGTCGTCAGCAAGATCGATCTGAATGAGGCTTCAAACGCGATCCAGCAGGCGCTCAAGGAGATTCATACACGTTTCGATCTGAAGGATTCGAAGTCGAATATCGAGCTGGAAAAAGATGCGATCGTGCTGCACTCCGCCGACGAGTACAAGCTGAAAGCCGTGAACGACATCCTGCAGCAGAAACTGGTGAAGCGCGGGGTTTCGCTCAAAGGATTGACCTACGGCGCGATCGAACCGGCGGCGGGAGGCACAGCCAAGCGTCGCGTGACCATGCAGCAGGGCATCGCCATCGAAAAGGCGCGTGAAATCGTGAAGCTGGTAAAGGACTCGAAGAAAAAGGCTCAGGCCTCCATTCAGGGCGACCTAGTGCGTATCAGCAGTAAGGATCGCGATGCGCTGCAGGAAACGATCGCGCTGCTGAAACAGCACGACTTCGGAATTGACTTGCAATTTACGAATTACAGAACGAACTAGAGTTCACATTGAGCGCTCCGGCAGCCATTAACGGCAAAGAAGTATTCGATTTGTTGCGGGAGGATCTCGTCGCGCTGGAAGGCGAGTTTGGCCGCGACACGGTTTCCGGCGTCCAGGCCATTACCGAGATTGGCGAATATCTGCGCGCAGGTGGGGGCAAAAGAATCCGCCCGGCGCTCCTACTGCTCGCCGCAAAACTACTCGACTATAGCGGGCAAGGCGCGGTCCGGCTGGGCGCCGTCGTCGAAATCATTCATACCGCGACGCTGGTGCACGACGACATTATCGATGAGGCCAAGACGCGGCGGGGGCGCCCGGCTGCCAATACGCAGTGGGGAAATTCAAAGTGCGTGCTCGCCGGCGACTGGCTTTACATGCAGGGGTTCAAGATCGCCGTGCAGGAGCGGAACTTCCGTATTCTCGATACGCTGATCGAACTCACGCAGCAGATGGTGGAAGGCGAACTGCTGCAGATGGAAAAGCTGGGCAAGCTGATCTCGCTCGACGAGCACTTCGATCTTATTTTTCGCAAGACCGCGTGCCTGTTTTCAGTCTGTATGCGGCTCGGAGCAATTCTGGGCGGCGCTAACGGCGAGCAGGAAGTGGCGCTCGGCCGGTACGGACATGACTTGGGTATGGCGTTTCAGATTGTCGATGATGTTCTCGACCTGACCGCCTCGGAAGAGGTATTGGGAAAGCCCGTTGCCAGTGATCTGCGCGAGGGCAAGGCGACGATGGCGGTGATCCATGCCGTGCAGCGCTGCACGCCGAACGAACGATCCAGAATCGAGACAGTGCTGCACCATGGCGCCTTCAACGGCGTCAGTCATGCTGAGATTCTGGAAATTTTACAGCGCTACGGATCTCTGGAAGCGGCAACGGCGCGAGCCGCGCACTATGCAGAATCGGCCCAGAACTCGATTCGTAATTTCCCTGATTCCGAGATCAAACGGGCCTTACTCTGGGCGCCGGAGTTCGTGGTCGCCAGGGACAAATAGACCGCATTCCCGGCCAGCCCGTGCAATTCGATTGTCTCTTCATTATTGTTTACTAGATCGTTTACTCGATAGTTCACTCGGCGGCACAGAACTCATGCAGGAGAAGATTCCTTTCGCCGGAAGAACGGCTGGTCAGTTGATTTCCCGAGGAATCGACCGCTCTACAGGTTGTTTTACTGAACCGTTTCCTCGCACTCACGAATCAAAGTTGTGCGGATTCAAGATTTTGGCGAACAAAGCTCTGCATCATCACGGGCGCCTTGATCTCTTATGAACGACTTGCTCACCATTATGGCGCGTCAGGGCTACGCTCTGACGTTCGGCTTGCTGTTTGCCGAGGCGGTTGGACTGCCCTTCCCGGCGGCGATCGCATTGGTGGCGGCGGGGGCTGCAGTCGCCTCCCATACCTTGTCCGGACCGGCAGTTCTTCTGGCCTCGATGGTCGCCCTGCTGACTGGCGACTCGGCGCAGTTTTGGCTAGGGCGCTACTCCGGATGGGCGCTTCTGGGGTTCCTGTGCCGCCTCTCGATGAATCCCGAAACCTGCATTCTCCGTTCGGCCGAATCGTTTTATAAACGCGGCAAAGTGACGCTTCTGATCGCTAAATTCGTTCCCGGGCTCAACACGATGGCGGCGCCGCTCGCGGGCAGCATGAAGATGCACTTTGGACAATTCCTGCAACTGGACTTTGTTGGAGCGCTGTTGTACTCGTCTACGTACTTGCTGGTGGGATATCTTTCGCGCGATTTTCTGGCAGCAACGTTGCGCGGGTTTCACGCAGCCGGACGGGCCATGGAAATCATCGTCATCGCTGCGCTTCTGGTGTATGCCATTTATCGCGCCGCACAGTTTCGCAAGTATAAAAAGTATCGCATCATGCCGCGGGTACAGGTCCAAGAACTTGCCGCGCGTTTGGCGTCGGAACAGGCAGGCCGGGTGCTGATCGTTGACGTGCGCAGCCATGGCTACTACAACGCTGGAGCCGAGCGCATCGCAGGCTCGATCCGCATCGAGCCCAATAATCTCGATGAGGAGATCAAGAATCTTCCAAAAGATAAGGACATTTATCTCTACTGTACTTGAGCACGCGAAGCAACCAGCGCCCGGGTGGCGCATCTGCTGCGGGAAAAAGGATTTAACACGTTTGTGATCGTCGGCGGCCTGACCGCATGGCGAAAGGCCGGAGGTCATTTGGAGTCTGTCCCAAAGGACGATCTGATCAAGCTGCCGACGTTCAGTTAGGCTTGTAGCCGGTCACACCCCAAATTGCTTTAAATGATGATCGAGATGTTTGTACATTCCGCGGCTCCAGTCTTGTGGGGTAAGGGCGCCGAAAAACGGGTGCGGATGCCGGGTGCACTGCGCTTCGCCACCCTCGTGAAATTGCCGTAAGCAAAGTTTGAGCTGCTCTTGCTCCCGCAGAAAATCCCGCTGATCGGACACGATCAGCTTTTTATCGGTAGGGCTGTTCCGCGACAGCGGCTTCTCGTTGGTGTAGATGGGTTTGACCAACGATCCGATCAGCCTCCCGATGAGGATGCGCGGTGGATTGAGCCGGCCCGCCGCCATATCGAGGGCCGCGGAACAATGCGCCATCATCTGCGCCACGTCCATCTTTCCCCACTGCCGTTCGGTCTCCGGTTGCAGCTTGTCGATGCGCGCGATCACTTCCTCGATTGCCTCTTGTTGGAATAGATTCTTCATACTTGCTCCAAGGCCTGGGCCTCCGGTCGTCGAAAATAATAGCACTGGCCCGGCAGGAACTCTCCGCTGAGCCTTTTTGGCGGAAGAGTACAATTGGGGCGCTTTTCCCGATGAATCCCTCCGCGAGTCGCGAGAAAACTGCCTTGCCAGCAGGGCAGTCAAAGCTATCGAGTGCCGACCAACCCTACCCCAGGATGAACCGAGTCCTCTTCCTGTTGGGCCTTTCGGTTCTCATCAATTACATCGATCGCAGCAATCTATCGATCGCAGCGCCTCTGATCAAAGATGAGCTGGGAATTTCCGGGTCGCAATTGGGAACTCTGCTCTCGGCTTTTTTCTACACGTACGCATTGCTGCAGATTCCCGCCGGCTGGCTGGTAGATCGCTTCGACGTGAAATGGGTCTTCGCGCTGGGACTTTTTATATGGTCAGCGGCGACGGCAGTCACCGGAGTTCTCCATGGATTCGTGGCATTGCTTGCTATTCGTGTGGTTCTCGGCGTCGGAGAATCCGTGGCCTTTCCCGCGTATGGCAAGATTCTTGGTGGACATTTCCAAGAAGGGAACCGTGGGTTCGCCAACTCGGTGATTATCGCCGGTCTGGCCCTAGGCCCCGCGGTGGGTATGCTGCTGGGGGGAAACTTTGTTGGGCGCTTCGGATGGCGCTCGTTTTTTGTGATCTTGGGGCTCGCCGGACTGCTGTGGCTCGTGCCATGGTTGGCGTGGATGCCGCGCAGAGCGCCTTCTTCGCCCCGCATATCAGACCAGCATTCAGGAGTTCTCGCGATTCTGCGACAACGGTCGGCGTGGGGAACCTGCCTCTGCCAATTCAGTTTTAACTACGCTTCGTATTTTCTGGTGACCTGGCTGCCCTTCTATCTGATGCGCGCACGGGGCCTGTCAATGGCTCAGATGGCGAAGGTGGGAGGATTCGTCTACGTCCTGTTTGCGATTTCGTCGACTGTCTTTGGAAAGCTATCGGACCGCTGGGTTGCCGCCGACGGTTCTCCGACCAGAGTGCGCAAGACATTAGCGACGGTGGGAAACGTCGGCATGGGCATCTTTCTGGCGATGTCGGCCGTTGCACCGGACCGGGTTTTCATCTGGATGCTGGCGCTGGCGGGCGCGTTCATGGGGGTGTCGGCTTGCAACATTTGGGCGATGACCCAAACCCTGGCTGGTCCGCGGATGGTGGGCCGCTGGACGGGCGTGCAAAACTTCGCCGGAAATATCGCCGGCGCGGTCGCACCCAAGCTGACCGGAATTCTCCTGGACCGCACCGGACACTTCTACTGGGCATTTTTCATTACGGCCGTGGTGGTTTGGATTGGGGCTCTTAGTTGGATTTTCGTCGTGGGTCCGGTCAAAGAAGTGGAATGGGAGAAGGACGGCCGAGACTCGCCCGCACTTGCGGCTTACCCCACTCCGCAATCGTCCCCGCCGTAATACACTCGTTGCATGAAGCGTGAGATCGAAGTCAAATTTCGAGTTGCAGACTTGAGAGGGCTGGCCCGCAATCTGCGGGGGGCGGGATTCCGCCTAATCACGCGGCGGACCCACGAGATCAACACGCTCTACGACCTTCCCGGTGAAGTTTTGCGCGCGAAAAAGCAGCTGCTTCGGCTGCGAAAGTATGGTTCGACCTGGAAGCTGACCCACAAGAGCGGCAGTCGAATAGGACGCCACAGCAGCCGCGTGGAACTGGAAACGGGCGTGGATGACGGAAAAAAGATGGATGCAATCCTGCGAGGCTTAGGGTATGCGCCGTCGTTCCGCTACGAGAAATTCCGCGCCGAGTGGGCGGATAAAAAAAGCCAGGTAGTTGTGGACCAGACGCCAATCGGCAACTTCTGCGAGATCGAAGGTCCATCGCGGTGGATTGACGAAACCGCGAAGAAGCTCGGTGTAAACCGTAGCGAATACATTACGAAAAACTATGCCACGCTGTTCACCGACTGGAAAAAGGAAACGAATAACGCCGCGAACGAAATGACGTTCAAGGCGGTGGGAAACAAAACCGGTAGGTGAACTCCTGTGCGAGTTTCTTATTGGTTCGGTGATTCTTTGGCCAGCCGCTCCCCGATCCGTTGTTGCAACAAGCGGAGTACCTTTTGTAGGTCAGCGAAGGTGGTGGTGGGATCGTTGTTATAGTCCATCAGGCGGTGGTGGTAGTTTCGGTTCGGTGCCATCCCATCAATTACAAAACGTGACTCCTGCATCGCAGCCCCACGATGTTGGAAGTTTCCGGTCACTTCGATGGTGGCCTTTTCCAGCGCGCAATAAAGGCTGAACGTTTTGGCCTCCGCCGGGCAGTTTCGCGTGTCCGAGCGGTTCCACTTCGCGGGGGAGTCGAGAATCTTCTGCGCGCGTTGCACGATCTGCACATCCGCCTGAGTCACTGGCGGTCTGGCATCGGGATCGTCGCTCTCTTGATTCGAAGGCGATCGATTCGAAGGCGATTGCGCCAGAAGAACAGCGGAAAACATCAAAATAGCAACCGCAGCAACCGGGCTTGTCTTCTTATTCATCAGCTCTGACCCCGACGGAATCAATGCTCAAAGACCAATCTCGAATCACGCCCCGTGGCACTTTTTATACTTCTTGCCTGATCCGCAGGGGCAGGGATCGTTTCTTCCGACTTTTTCCTGGCCGCGGATGACTTGTTGCACGGGTTGAGTGTCGCCCGCTCCCGCCATGCGCGCTTGTTCGAGTTCGCGACGCTTGCGGCGCATGAAGGCTTCTTCCAGCTCGTCGGCCGAGGTTGAGACCAAGCGCGGAGGACGCCGTCCGTTGCCGTCTCCATCATGACCCACTCCCAGCCCAGGCCCTTGCCCCACTGGTGCGCTTGGCGGCGCACCGCCCCCGCCCGAATCCGGCGGACGCTCTAGAATCTGCATCAGGTAGAGATAGCGGACAGCATCTTCCTGGAAGCGCTGCATCATCGCTTCGAACATGTCGAAGGATTCTTTTTTGTACTCCACCAGCGGATCGTGCTGGCCGTAACCGCGCAACCCAATGCCCTCTTTCAAGTGGTCCATGCTGAGCAAGTGATCTTTCCACTGCTGATCGATCACGCTCAGCATGATCATGCGCTCGTGATGGCGCATGGCCGCCGGCCCGATCAGTTTCTCTTTCGCGTCGTAGCGTTCTTTGAGTTTTTCGAAAATGGCGTCGCCAAGTTCCTGGCGGTTCAGCGTGTCGGCCTTCACGCCTTCGGCCAGGAAATCGACGCCGAAGCGGGTGAAAACGGCATCTTTCAGCCCCTTGATATTCCAGTCCGCCGCGTGAGCCTTGGCCGGACAGTACTCCTCCAGCAACTCGGCGAGAATGGCCGAGACATAATCTTCAAGGATCAGATCCTTCTGGTCGATCCCTTCGAGCAGGCGCCGTCGCAGGCCATACACCGCCTCTCGCTGCTTGTTCATTACGTCGTCGTACTCGAGAAGATGTTTACGGGATTCAAAGTGCTGTCCTTCTACTGCCTTCTGCGCGGTCTCGATGCGGCGGCTGATCATTTTGGACTCGATCGGCACGCCCTCTTCCATCCCCAAGCGCTGCAACAGCTTCGAAATCCATTCCTTGGCGAAGATGCGCATCAGGTCATCTTCCAGGGCAAGATAAAAACGCGATGAACCGGGATCGCCCTGGCGCCCAGCGCGCCCCCGCAGCTGGTTATCAATACGCCTCGACTCGTGGCGCTCCGTACCCAGAATGTGCAACCCGCCCACCGCAGTTACTTCATCGTGCTCAACGTCAGTTTGAGCTTTATAACGGCTGAGGGCACCGGCCCACGCGTCGGTCGGGACCGTGTACTCGTTGCCGTTGTAATAAAAGATGGAAGTTTGCCCATCTTCCTGCGGCCCTTCGATCTTGCCTTGGGCTACGCGCAACTGCTGGGCGATTCCCTTCTTCACCAGTTCCTGCTTGGCCATGAACTCGGGATTGCCGCCGAGCAGAATGTCAGTACCGCGGCCGGCCATGTTGGTCGCGATCGTAATCATGCCCTTGCGACCGGCTTGCGCCACAATTTCGGCTTCGCGCTCGTGAAACTTGGCGTTCAGCACGACATGCTTGATGCCCTTTTTCTTGAGCAGGTCCGACAGCCGCTCGGATTTTTCCACCGACGTCGTGCCCACCAACACCGGCTGGCCTTTTGTGGCAAGTTGTTGGATTTCGTCGGCGGCGGCGAAATACTTTTCCTTCTCTGTGCGGTACACGATGTCCGGATTCTCGATCCGCCGCATCTCCATGTTGGTTGGAATCACCACGACTTCGAGCTTGTAGATATTGTCGAACTCAGCCGCTTCCGTTTCCGCCGTGCCGGTCATGCCGGCCAGTTTCTTGAACATGCGGAAATAGTTCTGGAAAGTGATGGTCGCGAGCGTCTGGTTCTCGCGCTCAATCTTCACGCCTTCCTTGGCTTCAATCGCCTGATGCAGTCCGTCGGACCAGCGCCGCCCCGGCATCATACGCCCGGTAAATTCGTCGACGATGATCACTTCGCCGTCTTTAATGACATATTCCACGTCTTTGCGATAAAGCGCATGCGCTTTGATCGCAGTCTCGACATGATGCTTGAGCGGCCAGTTCTCCGGGTCGGCGATGTTTCCAATCCCGAGCAGTCCCTCCACTTTCACCCAGCCTTCATCGGTCACCGTAATGTTGCGGTGCTTCTCATCGACCACAAAGTCGCCGGTAAGTTCCGCGGGTTCGCCCGGAGGTCCTTCGATCTCCTCACCTTTCTCCAGCTTCGGAATGATGCGGTTGACCTTGTAGTATTTGTCGGTCGACTCTTCGCTGGCGCCGGAGATAATCAGCGGCGTGCGGGCTTCATCGATCAGGATAGAATCGACTTCGTCGACGATGGCGTAGTTGTGCCCGCGCTGCACACAATCCTTGATATCGAACTTCATGTTGTCGCGCAGGTAGTCGAAACCGAACTCGTTGTTCGTGCCGTAGGTAACGTCGGCCGCATAAGCGGCGCGGCGCTGCTCATCATCCAGATCGTGCACGATCACACCGACCGTGAGGCCGAGGAACCGATAAAGCTTTCCCATCCATTCCGAGTCGCGCTTGGCCAGATAATCGTTGACCGTCACCACGTGTACGCCGCGCCCACTGAGAGCGTTGAGATAGACCGGGAGCGTAGCCACCAGCGTCTTGCCTTCGCCGGTCTTCATTTCCGAGATCGTCCCCCGGTGCAGCACCATGCCGCCAATCAACTGCACGTCGAAATGACGCATGTTCAGTACGCGGCGTCCGGCTTCGCGGACCACGGCAAAGGCTTCCACCAGAATCTCGTCGAGGACTTCCTGCAGCGCGTCGTACTGCTCCTTCTCTAAGCGCTTGCTTCGGTCGAGATCATCTTCTTCTTCCGGGCCGGTGAGCGAATCGCTCCCCGGTGGCGGGTTTGGGTCCCCTCCTCCGAAGCGGCTCAGCCGCTCCTGAATGCGCTTCCGGAACTGGTCGGTCTGGGCGCGTAGTTCGGCGTCGGTGAGCTTCTGCATCTGCGGCTCAAGCGCATTGATCGCCTGGACCTTCGGCTTCAGCGACTTCACGACCCGCTCGTTCTTGGTCCCAAAAACCTTGCCTAGGAGCTGATTAATCAATCCGGAATTCCTTCAAGGGGCAGCACGCCCGAGAAATACTACTAAAGCCTAGCATATTCGATGCGAGCCCAGTCCTCTACGAAGCATGCCTGGCGCACCTCCAGTATAATGGCGGCGTCAGTCGCTGGTCACGGAGGCCCCATGAATGCACGCCTCTCCTCGCTTGTCCTTGTAGTCGCTCTGGTCGTTGTTCCCGCAGGCGCGAAAGACAAAAAGAAATCCTCTCTGCCGGAATATGTTTTGCAAGCCACCACCGTACGGGTCGTAGTAAGCCCCGACGCCGGAGAACCCGTCGATCATCCCATGGCCAACACCACCGCCCGCGACAGTGTGGAGAAGGCGCTGATGCAATGGGGCCGGTTACAGCCAGTAATGGACGGACAGGAATCCGATCTGGTCATTGCCGTCCGAACGGGAAACGGCAGGATGGTGCAACCGACGGTGAAGGGCGGACCAATCGACCAGCGCCCGGGGGTCGCGCAAAGCACCGACGGCGGTATCCGCATTGGCGCCCAGCAGGGTCAGCCACCTCCGCTTACCGATCCGGGCATGGGGCCACAAAATGGTCCGCTGAATCAGCCCCGCATCAGCAATGACGTCGGAGCGTCCGACGACACGTTCGAGGTGTATCGCGGACATGTCCAAGATCCGCTGGATTCGCCGCCTGTCTGGCGCTACATAGCCAAGGACTGTCTGCGCGAGCCGGGCATCGCCGCCGTGGAAGAGTTCCGCAAGGCGATCGCGAAGGCGGAACAACCGCAACCTGCAAAAAAGCCCTGAGCAACAATCTCAGATTTTCAGAATCAAATTCCTGGCTGAGAGTCTGAACGTGGTTCGGCGCACAAGCACGAGTCGGACTCGGAAGCGCGAATAGCGTCGCGCACAGCCTGCGGTCCGGTACGCTTTCGTGTATATTCGCCACGACCAATGCCCACCTTCTACGATCGCTTTGTCGAATGCGCCGAGCGCTGGCCTGACAATGTCGCGCTGGAACTGCAGCGTCACGATCATCTGGAAAGTTGCACCTACTCCGAATTGCGCCGCATGGCTGAATCGGTGGGCCGATGGATTACAGAAAGGGGATTCCTGCACGGATCGCGGCTAGCTATTCTGGCCGATAATCACCCTCGCTGGGTCGGCGCCTACCTGGGAATCATCGCCTCCGGCTGCGTCGCCGTTCCCCTCGACACCGCCCTGCACGACGATCAAGTCACCAAACTTCTGAAAGACAGCGGCACCTCGGCAGTGTTTTGTGATGCAAAACATATTCCCGTGGTACGACCTGCGGCCACCGAACTGAAGCTGGGCCTCATCCTGATGGACCCGGACCGCACGACGGAGAAGACATCGCAGGAACGCTGGCTGGGCAATCTGCCCGCGATCTTCGATTCCGGGCCGAACAACTTTAAAGCTGCGGCATCAAGAGACGATGATCTGGCGTCCCTGCTCTACACTTCCGGCACCACCGCCGACCCCAAGGGCGTGATGCTGACGCACGCCAATTTTCTGGGTGAAGTCGAGGCGGTTTTCGACTGGGTCGATCTTGGTCCATCGGACGCACTGCTGGGCGTGCTGCCTCTATTTCACGTACTGGCGCAGATGGCAAATCTGCTGCTCCCGCTGGTCAAGGGCTCGCGCGTCGTGTATCTGGAAACGCTCAACACCACCGAACTGCTGCGGGCCCTCAGCGAGCGCAACATCACGGCATTCGCGGTCGTGCCGCAATTCTTCTACCTGATTCACGAACGTCTTTTTCAGGAGATCGCGAAACGAGGCAGGATCACGCAGAAACTTTTCTCCGCCATGATCGCGCTCAACCGCACTCTGCGCAAGGTCGGAATCAACGCGGGGCCGGTTCTATTCCGCAAAGTCCACGAAACGCTGGGACCAAAAATGCGATACCTGGTGACCGGCGGGTCGCGCTTTGATCCCGCAATCGCGCGGGATTTCCACGATCTCGGCGTCGACGTGCTGCAGGCTTACGGCCTGACGGAAACCACCGCGGCCGTCTTCGCCAATTCGCCAAACGACAACCAGATTGGTTCCGTCGGCAACGCGATGAAAGGGGTCGAGGCCAAAATCGTGGACCCGCAACCCCAAGACGACAGCCCCGCCGTCGGCGAGGTCGCATTACGAGGAGCGGTCGTTATGAAAGGTTACTGGAACCGTCCCGACGCGACCGCAGCTGTCCTCGGCGACGGCTGGTTTCTCACCGGCGACCTCGGTTACTTCGACCCGCACGGCCACTTGTTCCTCACCGGGCGAAAAAAAGAAGTGATCGTTCTGAGCAATGGCAAGAATGTCTATCCCGAGGAAATCGAAGCCTACTATCTGAAGTCGCCCTACATTAAGGAACTGGCTGTGATGGGACTCGAAGGCAAACCCGGCCAGGGTGGCGACCGCCTGCACGCCGTGATCGTTCCGGACTTCGACGCGCTGCGGCAGCGCAAAATTGTCAACGCCAAAGAGATTATCCGTTTCGATATTGAAGGCCTGGCGCCCGGAATCGCCTCCACCAAGCGCATTGGCAGCTACGAAATCTGGCAGGAGGATTTACCCCGTACCACGACCCGCAAAATCAAGCGCTTCGAAGTCGAGAAGCGAGTCAGGGCAAATCAGTCGAAGAAAGTTGCGGACGATTCGGAACTTCCGGCGGAGAAACCTTTGACCACGGAAGAGAGCGCATGGCTCGATCAATCGGACGTGCGGCGCGCTTTGAAGATCATCCGCGAAGCCGCGCGCGCAGCCCCGCCCACACTGCGGCCCACATTCAATCTGGATCTCGATCTCGGCCTGGACTCGATGCAGCGCGTTGAATTGCTCAGCCACCTCGAACAAGAACTCGGGGGCAACGTCGAAGAGGCGCAGCTGACCGAGATCTACACCGTGCGCGACCTGGTGGATGCCGTTCTAAAAAGCGCGGCCAGCGGAGCTGGCAGCCCTGGAACACGCGTCGGCTTCGCCGGATGGAAATCGATCCTGGCCGAAGATCCCGAAGACCCCGACGTCCTCGCGCTGGCCCATCCCCATCGAATCAACGACACCTTCTGGTACCTCTTTTCCCGACTGCTGCAGGTCTTCGCTCTGGATCGCTTCGATTTGAAAGTGACGGGGCTCGACAAACTTCCGAAGACCGGTGCTTTCATCATCTCGTCGAACCATCAAAGCTATCTCGATCCTCTGGTCCTGGCTAGTGTTCTGCCGCCGGATGTGTTTATGCGGGCCTTTGCCGTGGGCACAAGCGAAATTTTCGGCGAAGGGATGATGCGCCGCCTGGCGCGGTCCATCAAAGTCATAGTGCTCGATCCGGACGCGAATCTGGTTCCGGCCATGCGTGCCGGCGCTTTCGGACTGCGGCAAGGCATGACGCTCGTTCTCTATCCCGAGGGCGAGCGCTCGATGGATGGCACGCCCAGAGCTTTTAAGAAAGGCGCAGCCATTCTTTCCATTCACTTGCAGGTGCCGATCGTTCCGGTGGCGATTGAAGGCTTTTATCAGGCGTGGCCCCGGAACCGGAAATTCCGCGGCTTCACACCGCTGAGGATGGCTTTTGGCAATCCGATTTCTCCGCCGCCCGAGTCGCGCGCGTCAGAAGAAGCATACGAGAAATTCACCGCAGACTTGAAAGCGCGGATCGTGGAACTGTGGGAAGAGCTGCGGCAGGCCGGTGACGCTCCCAACGCAGGCGCAGGCGCCCACGGCCTACCGGCAAAAGGCATCCATGAAGCCCTTCAGGCACGGACTGAAAAGAACCAAATTACTTAGGTGATACGGGGAAAGGCCCTATTTTGCCCGGGGATGCGTCTGATCGTAGACCTGCAACACGTGCTTCATCGAAAGTTGCGTGTAGCGCTGCGTCGTGGCCAGACGCTCGTGGCCCAACAATTCCTGAATAGCCCGCAGGTCGGCGCCTTCTTCCAACATGTGCGTCCCGAAGGCATGGCGCAAGGTGTGGGGATGCACGTCCGGCGAAAGCCCCTTCGCCACCGCGACTTTCTTGATAATCCGGCCCACGCTGCGAGTGGTCAGCCGCCCACCGCGCCGGTTGATCAGCAACGCGGCTGCATTCTTTCGCGTTTGCGACAGCCTCTCCTGTCGCATCGGAAGATATGCGGCCAGCGCGATCTTCACGGAATGGCCAAAGGGAACATACCGTTCCTTCTTTCCTTTCCCGCGAATCAAGATCGCTTCCGCGCTCAAGCGAATGTCATCGAGATTGATGCCGGTAAGCTCCGAGTTGCGGATACCGCATCCGTAGAGCAGTTCGAGCATAAGCCGGTCGCGCTCGGGAAACGCCGCCGCTTCCGGCATCTGTCCATCGAGCACGGAGTTCATCTCCTCAATGGTCGGAACCCGCGGAAGTCTCTTCGGCAGCCGCGGCGTCGCCACAAGTTTCGCGGGATTCTGCGTGACGGCTCCCTCCCGCGCCAGCCAGCGATACAGCGACCGCACCGCCGCCAGCGACCGCGCCACCGAAGTCTTTCCCAGTCCTTTTTCGTAGAGTTGCGAAAGGAATCCCCGAATCACCAGGTGGTCGATCGATTTCCACCCGCGCGCACCCGCGTAAGCAGCAAAGTTCGCCAGATCGGCGCTATACGCTTTGACAGTGTGGGGCGAAGCGTTCCGTTCGCGCAAGTGGCGAAGGAAGTCGACCACGGCCTGGCTGACCACCGCACCCTGTTTTCCCATTGCTGACTCTCGATTTTTAATTGGAGATTGTCGATCGTCGATCGTCGATCACGAATTGAAAAGCTCACCAAGAAGAATCTTTCGGTGGTTTCCCGTCAGCAATCAAGAATCCGCAATCAACAATTTCCTCATCTCGCCTTCGCCCTCGGATGATGTTTCTGATACACGCTTCGCACCCGATCTAGCGCCAGATGTGTATACACCTGCGTGGTCGAAATGTCCGAGTGACCCAGGATCGTCTGTACCGTGCGCAGGTCGGCGCCATTCTCCACCATATGCGTAGCGCAAGAATGTCGCAACATGTGCGGCGAGGCATGCCGTCCAGAAGCGGCCGAGGCTGCGCCCACCATCTGCCAAACTCGCTGCCGCGTCAGCTTGCGTCCCCCCTGAGCGATAAACACGTGCGAATTTCCAATCTTGGTCGTCTCGGTAGGAGTCCCCACGCTTCTCGCACTCTTGGCGCGAGGTCTGGAGGTTTTCCACTCTCGCTTCTTGATCAGCGCCGGGCGCCCTTCCGCTAGATATTCCGAGATCGCGTCCTGCGCCGGTTTGCCCAACGGGACGATGCGTTCTTTGTCTCCCTTGCCGCGTACCAGCATGTATCCGGCGTCGAGCTTCAAATCTTCAAGCGTCGAGTTGACCAATTCCGAAACCCGCAGCGCTCCGGCGTATAACAGTTCCACCATAGCCCGGTCCCGCGCCGCCAGTGCGGTCGCGTCTTTCGAGGCGCGACGCCCGTTGGCCAACTGCGCCGCCGGAGATGCCAGCGTCGACTCCACTTCGTCGCGCGCCAGCGACTTCGGCAAGACTTTCCACTGCCGGGGAGACTCGATGTTTAAAGTGGGATCATCTTCAATTTTCTTATCGAGCAGCAGATAACGATAGAGATGACGCAGCGCCGAAAGCTTCCTTCCCACGCTGCGCCCGTCCACCTGATGCGAAAACAGCTGCTGCAGAAATTCGCGCACATCGGTGCGTCGCGCGGTCACGAGCAGCCGTCTCTTCTTTTCCAGAAATTCGGCAAATTGGAGCACGTCGGTGGTATAAGCGCTGATGGAAAGCGCCGCCAGTCCCTTCTCGATGCGTAGATAGTCGAGAAAGCCGGAAAGCAGGCTCGAATTAGCCTCGGAAACCATGACAGAAGAACGTTTCAGTATGCGCGTTATCGGACCAGGAGAAAAGTGATGAAGCGGATGCGGTAAGCGAACTTTCCTACAGCCGTAGCTGGCACGTCTGTCTCACCGTCAATCACCAGCCGCTGACTAGCAACCGGCGCGCCCCGTGAAGCCCGCATTTCTGGTACTTGTCATAAGCAGCGGCTGCGCGATCGCGAATCTGTTCGTTGTTCTCCCCCGCGATCCAGCCGTCCAGCGTGCTTTTCAGTGTGTAGGCTTCAGGAGCCATCAGTCCCGTAGTCCACAGTAGAGGATAGGCGCCCGAGGCTCGCACCGGCTCGGCGAAGTATTGCTTGCTCGCGCAAGCTAGCACGATTGCATCTCGATGAATCTCATTCTTCTTCTGGGGAGATCGCTGAAGTTGAAAATCCATCAACCCATCGTGGCCAATGTAGGCCACAAGGTTGGCGCCCCCACGCATGGGCAACTTCAAGGCTCCAGATTCAGCCGGCACGCTCACCATCTCCGGATCGTCGCCTGCCGCAGAAGCCAGAAAATCAAGAATCGCTTGCCGGATCTCGCGCCCGCGATATGCGTCGGCCACGAGATAAACATTCGTCAGTCGATGCTTGAACACGCAGCGCTCGAGGATTTCTGCTTTCGGCTTTCCACCGCAAGCGATCCGCGTCCAATCCGCACTTCGTGTGAAAAACGTCTTGACGCCATACGCCGATCCCCAGTACAAGTTGTGTTCTGGATCTTCGCCATTCCCCAGCTTCGCAGGGACGGGAATGATGCCCTGGCTCTGATTGTCGGCGAGCGCCACGAAAACCTGAACCGTTCGCAGCCCCGGCTCCTGAGTCCATCCCGTACCGAGTATGGCCAAGAACACAGCTCCGGCAAGGAACAACGAACCGCCAAGACGAATCAAGAAGCCTCCGCCCCGCTGGCTTGCCGCAGCAGATCGACCGCGTACAGGGCCCCTTCGGGCGTTTCTTCATGCTTGAAATAAGCAAAGATATCGCGCCCCGCTGCGACATGCTGCTCGATGCGGTCGATCATCGAGCGCCGTTCCTCTCCCGTATAACTCGGTTTGCGAAAGCGGTAATAAATAAAAGTGCTGGTCGCGACTTCCGGGGTAGTTAAGGTCTCGCTTTCCGCGACGCACAGTGCTACGTTGCTCGATTTCAGCAAGTCCCAAGTCGAGTCCGTGAACCACGATTCATGCCGAAACTCAAACGCCGCCGGCACGGTGCGCGGCAGAATCGCCAGAAAATCTTTGAGCAGCGCCGGATCCGCCTTCAGATTCGGCGGAAGTTGAAACAGCACCGGCCCGAGTTTGCCGGCAGCTGCCAGCGGCTCAATGGTCGCGAGAAATCGCGGCAGAAAGTCGTCCGTCGCCTTGAGTCGCTTGATGTGGGTGATGACCTGATGCGCCTTGATGCCAAAACGAAAGTGTGCAGGCGTATCCTGCAGCCAGTTTTGAATCGTCGTTTCTTTGACCAGCTGCCGAAACGTGAAATTCACTTCGACGGTGTTCAGTTGCGTGGCATAGTGGTTCAGGAACTTCTTCTGCGCCAGCTTGGCGGGATAGAAATCAGGCTTCCACGTCGGGTAAGCCCATCCTGAGGTTCCCACGAAGAGTTGTGACATTCAAATGTACTCGCGGCTAGCTCCGGGGCGCTGCATCCACACCAGGGTCCGCGCCACACCGCCCCGAGATTATATCTTGCTCGACTTTTTCCGAAGCGGCTTCTTCGGTCCCGACGCCTTCTTTCGTGCTGCTTTCCGCGGCGACGGATCTTTCTCATCAGTCCGCGCCGCAATCTCAGTTGGCGGTGGTTCGGTGGCCACGGCCCCGGCAACGGCTCTCAAGTCGGGCAACCGCTGCTTCCAAGTAATCACCGGCTCAAACAAGTCGCCGATCTTGTCAACGCGCGAAACCACCTGCGGCGCTTCGAATACCAGCAGGTTGGCATCTTTCTTTTTGAACGTCCGTTCCACATCCTCCCAGGTCACCGGAGTGGACACCGTGGGATGCTCGCGCGCCCGCAACGAATAGACCGCGATGGTCGTCTTGTGCTCGTCATTCTGACTCCAGTCCACCAACACTTTTCCTGTACGAAGCGTCTTCTTCATATCGGAAACGACCATCTCCGGATGGTCGTGCTCCAACAGTTGCGCCAGAGCGTGCGCAAACGTCTTGGTGGCGTTGTAGCTCGTCGGCGTGTTCAGCGGAACGTAAATCTGCAGTCCCTTCGAACCCGACGTCTTCGGAAAACTTCGCAACCCGAAGTGTTCGAAGATTTCCCTCAGCCACAGTCCTACCTGGCAGCACTGCACCATGTTCGCCGGTGGTCCGGGGTCAAGATCGAACACCATCTCCGTCGGACAGGTAATGTCTTTCGCCAGCGCCAGCGACGGATGAAGTTCGAGCGCTGCCAAGTTAGCGAGCCATACCAGAGTCGCCAGATCATTCGCCAGAACGTAGTAAACCGTGCGCCGGTTGCCCTCGCTCCAGATGGGAGCGGTCTTCACCCACTCCGGTCGATACTTCGGGGCGTTCTTCTCAAAAAACGGTTCGCCGTTCACACCATCGGGATAGCGTTTGCGAGTCAACGCGCGTCCCGCCAGATGCGGAATAATCGCCGGGGCGATTCGCGCGTAATAATCGATGACCTGCTGCTTGGTGAATCCAGTGGCGGGATAAAGCACCTTCTCCAGGTTCGACAGCTTCAGATGCTTGCCCTGAATCTCTACAGTCGAATCGGTCACATGATCTCCGGCTGCTATTGTGCCCGAAATACGGCGGCACGCAAAATACAGCGTTGTCCTGGTCGCCCTGCAAATTCCGAGCTCGGGCGGCGGTTTGACAACTTCCCTCCCGGGCACGTACTTTCAAACTTCCACCCCGCTGCTCCGTCCAATAGAAGTCCATGGATTAAGAAGATGCTGTTGCAACCGTCGGAGGTCCGATGAAACACCATACGCTAAAAACTGCCCTTGTCATGCTGCTGCTCTCCGCCATTGCCCTGGGGCAAGACGTCGCGTCCTTCGAAAAACGCATTACCGTCAAAAAGCTGCCCAATGGCCTTACGCTCATGATCTGCGAGCGTCCCGAATCTCCGGTTTTCTCCTTTTTTACGCTGGTGGACGCTGGTTCCGCGCAGGATCCCCTGCGGGCCACCGGCCTGGCGCATATGTTCGAGCACATGGCATTCAAGGGCACCGATAAAATCGGCACCACCGATTACGCCGCCGAAAAGCCGGCCCTGGAGAAGGTCGAGGTTGCCTACGCCGCCTACATTGCCGAGCGCGACAAGACCGTGGGCCGCGACGAGGCGAAACTGACGCAACTCGAAAAAGCCTGGAAAGACGCCATCGCGGAAGCCGACAAGTACGTTGTCCCCAACGCATTCGGCAAACTCGTCGAACAAAACGGTGGCGAGGACATGAACGCCTCTACCAGTTACGACGAGACCGAATATCACTACTCGCTTCCCGTGAACCGTCTCGAGCTGTGGGCTTACCTCGAATCCGAACGCTTCCTGCATCCCGTGCTGCGCGAGTTTTATAAAGAGCGCAATGTAGTGATCGAAGAACGCCGCATGCGGACCGACAGCAGTCCTTTCGGCCGCCTGCTTGAGCAGTTCACCGAAGAGGCATTCGCAGCCCATCCTTACCATCGGCCCACCATAGGATGGATATCCGACCTCAACACCTTCTCCGCCACCGAGGCACAGAAATTCTTTGACACCTACTATGTGCCCTCCAACATGGTTGTCGCCGTGGCCGGTGATGTGACTGCCGCCCAGGCCATGCCCATCCTCGAGAAATACTTCGGCCGTCTGCCCACGCGTCCGCAGCCCGACGAAACTACCACCACCGAGCCGCCGCAGAATTCCGAACGCAAGGTCGTGCTCAAAGATCGTTCGCAGCCGATCTACATCGAGGGCTACCATCGTCCTGACTATCGCAGCAAAGACGACGCCGTCTTCGACGCCATCACCGATCTTATGTCGGAAGGCCGCACCTCGCGCCTCTACCGCGCCCTGGTCCGCGACAAACAAATCGCATCGTTCTCCGAGGGAATCACCGGATACCCGGGGGTCAAATATCCCCACCTGTTCGCTTTTCTGGCCGTGCCGCTTCCGGGACACACCCCGCAGCAAATGGCCGACGCCATCCATGCAGAAATCGACAAGCTAAAGAAAGAAGACATCACCGACGACGAATTAAAAATGATCAAAACTCGCTCCAAAGCGAACCTGATTCGCGGTCTCGCCGACAACGAGGGTCTGGCCACGCAACTTGCCACCTATCAAACTCGCTATGGCGATTGGCGCGAGTTGTTCCGTTCGGTAGACCGCATCGACCAAGTTACGAAGGCCGACATTCGCCGCATCGCGAACGAGGTTTTCGTCGACACCAATCGTACCGTCGGTGAAATCGAAACCTCGGGCGGAGGCGAACCCGCATCCGGGGAACCATCCAATCACGCCGCCGATCAGGGAGGGGCGCAATGAAGACGAAGATGTCTCTTTTTCTCCTGGTACTGACGGCTAGCGCCGCGACCTTCACAGCGCTTTCTCAGGCCGCGGCCCAGGCTGCCAGTTGGCAGCAAATTCCAATCCCATCGCTGCCTGCTTTCAAACCGCAGCAGCCCAAGCGTATCGAACTCGCAAACGGCATGGTGATCTTCCTGCAAGAAGATCACGAACTCCCACTCATCGACGGCACCGCCCGCATCCGCGGCGGTTCGGTGAATGAACCTGCGAGCAAGGTTGGCCTGGTCGATATCTACGGCGAAGTCTGGCGCACGGGCGGCACCAAAACGCAGACCGGGGACCAACTCGACGATTTGCTTGAAGTTCGCGCCGCCAAAGTAGAAACCGGCGGCGGCCCGGACTCGACCACCATTAGTTTTTCGTGTCTGAAAGGCGACCTCGACGACGTCTTCAAAGCCTTCACCGACGTGCTGCAGAATCCCGAATTCCGCGCCGAGAAAATCGACATTGCCCAGAAGGAATTGTTCGACGGCATCTCGCGACGCAACGACGACGTTGCCGAAATCGCGCAGCGCGAGTCCGTCAAGCTCGCCTACGGTGCCAACAATCCCTATGCCCGCAACGCCGAATATGCCACGGTGGCAGCGGTCACGCGACAGGACCTCATCGACTGGCACGGCAAGTATGTGCACCCCAACAACATCATTCTCGGCGTCAGTGGAGACTTTGATTCCGCTGCCATGGAGGCCAGGCTGCGCGCCGCTTTCGACTCGTGGCCCAAAGGTGCGGCTGCCCCCAGGAAAAACGAAGTCAAATACTCTCCCGCCCCTCCCGGCAACTACCTCGTCCCAAAAGACGATGTAAATCAAAGCACGATCCACATGGTGGGGCTCGGTACCACCCGCGACAATCCCGACTACTACGCCATCAACGTGTTTAATGAGGCCTTCGGCGGCGGTTTTTCCTCGCGATTGTTCAACGACATCCGCACCAAGCGCGGCCTAGCCTATGCCGTCGGCGGCGGCATTGGCACGAATTTCGGCCATCCCGGAATTTTGCAGGTATCGATTGGGACCAAAAGTCAGAGCACGATTGAAGCGATTCGAGCTGCCACTGAAGATATCGATAATCTCTCCAAGCAGCCGATCACAGACGACGAAATTCAGCGCGCCAAAGACGCCATCCTCAACGCGTTCATCTTTCGTCTCGACTCGCCCGACAAGATTCTCGCCGAGCGCATGACCTACGAATATTACGGATATCCTCCCGACTGGCTCGACAAATATCAGGCGGAAGTAAAAAAAGTCACGGCCGCCGACGTCAGCCGCGTAGCCGCCAAATATATGCACCGCGATCAAATGGCGGTGCTGGTGGTCGGCAACACCAAGGAATTCGACAACCCGCTGTCCTCGCTGGGGCCGGTGAAGAACATCGACATCACCATCCCGCCTCCGCCCGCCGAAAAAGAACAAGGCGAACATCGAGGAGAAGAGAGCGGCAAGCCCGCGGCCTCCAATCCCGCGGGCCAAGCGCTGGCCGCGAAAGTCGCTGCCGCCATGGGTGGACTGCCCAAGCTCAAATCCATCAAGGCCATTCACGTGAACATCTCGGAGAGCGACTCCGGAGGCCCACCATCCCCGATCGACGTATTCCTCGCTTTTCCTGACCGCATGCGTGTCGAACTGCAGATGCCGCAAGGCAACTTGACCATCGTGGTTTCTCCCGACGCTGCCTTCATGTCCATGGCGGGCATGGGCTCGCGCAGCATGCCTCCGGCGCAGAAAACTGAGATGCTGTCCCAATTGCAACACGATCTCATCTACATCGCCCAGCACTCCGACGATCCCACTTTCACCTTCACCGCAGCCGGCACCGAAAAAATTAGCGATGTAGACGCTGCCGTCCTCGACATCGACGGAGCCGTCCCCTGGGTCCGCTGGTATATCGATCCCAAGACGGGCTATGTTCTTCGCGAAAAATACAAAGGCGTAGGACAAGCGGGCCCCTTCGAAGGCGAAACCAATCTCGCCGACTGGCGCTCCGCCGATGGCCTCACCATACCCTACAATCATCAAAACAAGCAGAACGGCCAAGAAACCAGTCACGCCGAGCTCAAAAAGTTCGAACTCAATCCGCAACTCGATCCCAAACTTTTCGCCAAGCCCGCGGAGACTCCGGCGGTAAAACAATAGCGGAGTTTGCCATGAAGCCGCTTACAAACTGTTTTGCGGTGGCTACATTCGCCGTTCTGGCAATCGCAGCCGCAGCCCAAGTCACTACCTCGCAATACGACAACCGGCGCACCGGCGCGACCCTGAAGGAGAAGATCCTAACCCCACAAAATCTCAACCCCAATCAGTTCGGCAAGCTGGGCGCGTTTAAAGTCGACGGTGCGGTCTACGCGCAACCGCTTTTCATGCCGTCAGTCGACATCCCCGGCAAAGGAAAGCACGACGTTGTGTTTGTTGCCACCGAGCATGATAGCGTGTACGCGTTCGACGCGGTTCGTCCCGGCGATCCGCCACTGTGGCAGGTTAGTCTGCTCGATAAAGCGCGCGGCTCGATGCCCGTCTCCGAAGACGACGCCCAGTGTCCGTTTATTCGCCCCGAAATCGGCGTCACCTCCACGCCCGTGATCGACCTTCCGAGCGGAACGCTCTATGTGCTCGCTCGCACCAAGATCCGCCACGCCGTCGGCGACGATGAATATCTCCAGCACCTGCACGCGCTCGCCATCACCACCGGCGTAGAAAAATTCGGCGGTCCCAGGCTCATCTCCGCTTCGGTACCTGGCAAAGGCGCCGGCACCGCCAACGGACAAGTCGCCTTCAATCCCTTGAAGGAGAATCCGCGCGCAGCGCTCCTGCTCGCCAAGGGCGCTGTCTACCTCACTTGGGCTTCGTCCTGCGACGTGGATCCCTATCACGGCTGGGTCATGGTTTACGATTCGCAAACGCTTGCCCAGAAGGCGGTTCTGAACGTCAATCCCGACGGCAGCGAGGCCGGCATTTGGGCCAGCGACACCGGTCCTGCCGCCGACGCTGAAGGCAATGTCTACCTACCCACAGGTAACGGCACATTCGATGCCGCCGCCGGCGGCCGCGACTATGGCGACTCCGTGCTGAAGTTTGTGCTGGAAGGCTCCACGCTTTCGATCCACGACTACTTCACGCCCCACGATCAAGCTCAACTGAGCAATGCCGACGCCGACGTGGGCTCCAGTGGACCGCTGCTCTTGCCCGACCAGTCCGGTCCTCATCGTCACTTGCTTCTGCAACCCACGAAAGGCGCCATGATCTACGTCATCGATCGCGATCACATGGGGAAATTCCATCGGGATGAGGACGCGGTCGTACAAATGATAAAGATCCGCGGCGGTGGCTACGGAGCGATGGCATACTGGAACGGCCATGCATTCTTCGCCGCCAGCGATGACTATCTTTGTGATTACGCCATCACCAATGGCGAACTCAAACTGAATGCCTCATCCGGCAGAAAATTTGACAACCCCGGGGCCACGCCGTCGGTCTCAGCCGACGGCAACAAGAACGCAATCGTGTGGACGGTCGCGACCAAGACCTGGAATGGTCCCGATGACGAACCTGCGATCCTGTTTGCCTTCGACGCCCGAGACATCCGCCAGCCGATCTACACTTCTGAGCAAAACAGCCCGCGCGATCGCGCCGCCAGGGCAACGCGTTTCGTCATTCCCGTGGTGGTCAACGGTCGCGTCTACTTCGGCGCAAGAGGCGAAGTCGAAGTCTATGGCCTTTTGAAATAGCGGCCTCCGGCGCTCTGCAATTCGCCGCAGAATAGCCCGTGGATGCCAATTTCGAAAGCGGCACGACCATTGGGGATTCGAGATCGCTTCCGTGATCGGGCGCGGCGGGATGGGAAGGGTCTTCCAGGGCAAAAATTATAGCGTGAGCGATAGCCAAGCGGCGCGATCCGTCTCGGCTGATGGCAACCACAACGCTATCGCGATTGCAGCCGTTCCCATTCTTGCCCCTGCGCCGCCGGCTGCGGCTAACCTCGCTTCCTGCCGGTCGTCTATACTCCAAGTCCCGACATTCCTCGGCGGAGGATTCGTGAGAACCCGGTCATCCACAAATATTTTTCTGCTCTCTGCAATTAGTCTTTTGCTTGCCGTCTCCGCTTGCGCTCAAACCAATCCACAACACGGCCAGAGGGATTCCCCTCTGACCGCCCGCATCGAGCGAGTGGAAAACGGCATTCCACCGATTCCTTTAAGCGGCGCCGAACCACCGCTGCAACTGAACCTCGAAAAGCTGATCGAACTCTACAAAGTCCCCGGCCTCAGCGTCGCCGTGGTCGACAATTTCAAAGTCGCTTGGGCCAAGGGCTACGGAGTCACCGAAGCTGGCGGCAACCATCCAGTGACCGTCCACACGCTGTTTCAGGCCGGCTCGATCAGCAAGCCCGTGGCCGCCACCGGAACGCTTTCCCTGGTCGAGCAGGGAAGACTCTCACTCGACGAAAACGTAAACCGGAAACTGAAATCGTGGCAAGTCCCGGACAACGAATTCACCAAAGATCAAAAAGTCACCTTGCGCCGCATTCTCAGCCACAGCGCTGGCCTTACCGTCCACGGCTTTCCCGGATATACAGCTGGCTCGCCGATCCCGACCCTGGTGCAGATCTTCAATGGTGAACCACCCGCCAACACGGCGCCGATTCGTGTGGATTTCGTTCCCGGTACGAAATTTCGCTACTCCGGCGGCGGCGTCACCATCGAGCAGCAACTCGTGATCGATGTCACCGGCAAGCCTTTTCCGCAGTTCATGCGCGCAACTGTTCTCGACAAAATCGACATGGCCGACAGCACCTACGAGCAGCCGCCTCCCCCCGGCCGGGCAGCATTGGCCGCAACTGCAACGCACGCCGACGGCGTGCCGGTCCCCGGCAAGTGGCACATCTATCCGGAAATGGCGGCGGCCGGACTGTGGACCACGGCCACAGATTTGGCAAAATTCGGTATCGAAATCGCGCTCTCGAAACAAGGGAAGGCGAACCACGTTCTTTCCGAGGCCACGACCCGCGAAATGTTGAAGCCTCAGATTGAGCAGGTCGGTCTTGGTTTCTTTCTCGGACAAAACAAGAATCCGGAAGAGTTCGGCCACAACGGCGCGGATGAAGGGTTTCAGGCAGTCTTGATCATGTTTGCCGATTCTGGCAAAGGCGTCGCCATCATGGCCAACTCTGACAATGGCATCGCCGTCGCTAAGGCTCTGACCGGAAGCGTGGCCAAAGAGTATGCATGGAACTACACTCCCGACCAAGCCTCCGCCGCCGATCTCCTCATGTTGGTTGCAAATGCCAAGGGTCCACAAGCCGTCATCGCGAGATATTCGGAGTTGAAAACGGCGGGATCCTCTTCGCCGTATGCGCTCGACGAAAACACCTTGATCGCCCTCGGCTATCACTTTCTGTTCGCCGGCCAGACCGACGCGGCCATCCAAATATTGCAACGGGAGGTGCAGGACTATCCGCAGTTTTGGAACGCCTATGAGAGTTTGGGAGAGGCCTACCTGAAAGCGGAACAGAAAGAACCGGCCATTGAGAACTACCAGAAATCCGTCGATCTCAATCCCCAGAACCAGGACGGCGTCGAGGCTTTGAAAAAACTTCGCGGGCAGAAATGAGGCCTCGCCAAAACATGACGCCGCGTTTCGGTGTACATTGGTTCGCCGGACGGAATGAATCATGACACCGAACCTCACCCGCAATCAGGATCTGCTGCCAGCTTTGCCACTCGCCGGTTGGAAGGACACTCTAGCCACGTTGCACATGTGGACGCAGATCGTGGGAAAGGTGCGGCTCAAATTATGTCCGCTGGTCAATCACTTCTGGAACGTCGCCTTTTATTTAACCGCACGAGGAATGACTACTTCCGCAATGCCGTTCCAGCGGGGAACGGTGGAAGTACGTTTTGATTTCATCGGGCACAAACTGTTCATCGAAACCAGCGAAGGGCGCGCTGTGGCAATCGCGCTTACGGCGCAAAGTGTCGCAGAGTTCTACGAGAAGTTCATGGCTGCACTCGACGAGCTAGGCGTGGCGGTGAAGATTTGGACAACTCCGTGCGAGATTCCCGCCCCCGTTCCCTTCGAGCAGGATCAAGAGCATTCCGCGTACGATCCCGAATCCGCGCATAAATTCTGGCGCATCCTGGTATGGGTCGATCAAGTATTGAAGGAATTCCGCTCCGGATTTCTGGGCAAGGCGAGCCCCGTGCATTTTTTCTGGGGAAGCTTCGATCTCGCGGTGACTCGCTTTTCCGGACGCAGAGCGCCCGAGCGGCCGGAAGCCGACGCCATCACTCGCGAGGCATATTCACACGAAGTGAGCAGCGCGGGATTCTGGCCCGGCGGAGGCGATATTCCAGCACCCGCTTTCTATTCCTACGCTGCGCCGGAACCTCCCGGCTTCGCACAAATGCCGATTCGCCCGCAAGCAGCCTATTATCATCCCCTGATGAAAGAGTTTCTGTTGATGTACGACGACGTGCGAACCGCCGATTCTCCAAAAACAGCGTTGCTGGAATTCCTCCAAAGCACCTATGACGCCGCAGCCGACACCGGACATTGGGACCGTAAAGCCCTGGAACGATAGAACACCTGTCGGACGCGGCTCGCCGGTTTCGCTGGTTTCGCTCCCACTTCGTTCGTTTTCGACGTGCGGGTTGTATCATGGATAGGTGATGGCATTTCCTGTTCGAGTCTGCGCTGTGTGCTCAGAAGAATTCGAACTGATGCCCGACAAACCTGGCTTTGCCAACCACTGTCCCGCCTGCAGCGTTTCCGAAAAGGCCGATCCCGCACCGAAGCGGGCCATGGATGCGGAAGAACGCAAGACGCAAAAAGAAGCGAACGAAGCTCGCCGACGAGTGATGCGCGACCTCCTCTACCGCAAAGACGGCTAACGGCTTGCGCCGCGAACGAGTTACTCCATTTGGGACGCAAACCTGCTCACAGCAGACGGCCAGCGCTACAAAACCGCCTTCGACGAAGAGATGCAAGCCTTGTTGCCGGCTTGCATCCATGAATCCGGCAACGACGGTGGCAATTCCAAGCTTCTGTTCCGCCTCGAAAAAGATGGCAAGGTCGACCAGGTAGCAACTGTCGGTGACAGTCGGCTGGGGCCTTGTCCGCTTCGACAGGTTAGTCAACTCGCGGGAAAAAGCCGAGCCGGATTCCCACCGCCTCCCCAATCCGATTACTGGATGCGAGTGGATCTCCATGTAGCAGATTCGCCTTCCGGGGCAACGAAGTAGCTTTGACGGCACCCGAAAGTTGAGTCTCCGCGATCGGGCATGGACTGGCCACTCATCGCACCGATTCTGCTTGGGTAGTTTGAGGCGGTGGACCAGAGGATCGGCGTCTGTGCGTAGTTGCAAGGCTGCCTACCGACGACAACCGGTTAGAGTGGTTAGCATCCAGACCAAGACAGGTATCGCAGCCGCGCTCCAGGTTCGCATGCTATCGCCTGCTCAGATCCTCATTCGCAGGTTGACTGGGCGAGTCAGGCAGTGGGCCGAAGGGCACGCTGAATGTAATAGTGCGTGACTGTCGCCTTGCTCAAAAATTCCTTCCCAATTGCGCCCGAGGACACCAAGGACGCCGCTGAGGAGTATTTAGAACGTCTAAAGCAAATCAAAATCACGTTGGGAATCCCGCCCAACCGCATTGCGCATTTTGCCAAGTATATTATTGCCCGTCTTCTTCTTGACAGTGCGCTCCGGCCAGAGTACTATGGGCGAACAAAAGACGAAAACGTCATGTTCTCTCCGCCCTTATCCTCTCAGCCCGAAAAGCCTCGACTGATCGGCATCGCACGGCTGGCCTCCCAGGGCGAATCGCTTCGGGAGGGGCACCATGTCGAGTATTTCACGCTTCCGTCCAAGTCCCTGTTGAACCGCTGCGTCAGCCATCGCGCCATGCCCTTTACCTGGACCATCAATCCTTACCGCGGTTGCGAATTCGGATGCCGCTACTGCTACGCCCGCTACACCCACGAATTCATGGAAATGCGCGATGGCATGGAGTTCGAGCAAAAAATCTACGTCAAGAAAGACGCCGCCGGTCTGCTCCGCCAAGAACTGCGCCGCGTTAAATCCGACGAAGCGATCGCGCTCGGCACCGCCACCGATCCCTACCAGCCCGCCGAACGCCGCTATGAAGTCACGCGCGCAATTCTCGAAGAATTCGCGCTCCGTCGTGGTTTCGAGCTGGGCATCGTCACCAAGTCGAACCTGGTGGTCCGCGATCTCGACTTGCTGAAAGAGGTCGCGAAGACGAACAGACTCTCCGTCCACATCACGGTCACAACTCTCAACGTGAACCTGGCGCGGATTCTTGAGCCCCGCGCGCCTCGCCCCGATCTTCGAATGGAGGCCGTACGCGCCCTTAGCCACGCAGGACTGCGGGTCGGCCTCAGTTGCTCGCCCGTAGTTCCGGGCATCACCGACTCGCCCAAAGACCTGGAGAGCTTAATCAGCGCCGCCGCCGATGCCGGCGCCGACTACGTTTTCGCCAACCCCCTTTTTCTGAAGCCGTGCTCGGCGGCCGTATTCCTTCCTTTCCTTGAGCAGCACTTTCCCCATCTCGCCGAGAACCATCGTCGGCGCTATCAGGATCGCGCGTTTCTTCCGCCCGCCTACGCCAAGCGCCTGTCGCACTTGATCTCCCACCTGCGTGAGAAATACAAAATCACCAGCGCCCGCCGCGAGGGCTATGCCACGAAGTGGCCGGTCCAGGCTTTCGATGAGCAGCTGAATTTGTTCTGAAGGACAAATTTGGTAATTGGGTAATTTTCAAAACCTGAGGACATTCACAATTGCGCAATTCCAAAATTGCTCAATTACTCAATCCTCTATAATCGAAATTCGCATGGCCACTGCTTCCCCACCTGCCGGACAACCTTCTGCAGAACGAGTCCCTTTCGGCGCGCGTCTGCACAATTTCTGGCGGCGCGTCACGGAAGGTCTTGAAGTCAGCCAGCTCTGGTCGCAGTTTGAGACCGAGGCCCGCACCAGTTATCGGCTGTACTCCCGCGACGTCGAGGCGAAAACGCCGGAAGGCCTGACCCGGCGCGGTCGACGCGTGCACGTCGTCAAGGAATTCTTCTGGGCAGTGTTCGAAAAGCTCTCACCTGCCCGGCGTGTATTGCTGCTGCTGGCGCTGATTTTTTTGGTGATCCCTCACACTGCGTTCGAACATAGCGGCGAGGGTGGCAAAGTTTACGCCGTCGAATTTGACCTTCACTTCTGGGCGGCGCTTCTCCTACTCCTGCTGCTGGTGCTGGAGATTGCCGATCGCGTTGTCATGAAGCGCGACCTTCAGATTGCGCGCGAGATCCAAACCTGGCTCTTGCCCGGCGCCCCTCCTCAAATTCCGGGCCTGGTCATCGCCTATGCCACGCGCCCGGCCAACACGGTCGCAGGAGACTACTACGATGTCTTCCCCCGGCCCGGGCGAACCAACGAAGGCAATCGCGTAGTGCTGGCCGTCGCCGATGTGGCCGGCAAGAGCATTCCCGCCGCCATGCTGATGGCCACGTTCCAGGCCAGTCTAAAAACGCTCTCCACCGCCCAGGTGGCCTTACCTGAGCTGGCCTCGAACATGAACCGCTACGCCTGCACCAATAGTCAGGGAGGATTACGCTTCACCACCGCGTTCCTGGCAGAATACGATCCTATCCGCCGCACACTCGATTACATCAACGCGGGGCACAACAACCCGATCCTGCGGCGCGCCAGCGGGCAGATCGAGCGCCTCAACGTCGGTGGGCTTCCGATCGGCATTCAGCCGGAGGTGAAATACGATTCTGCCACCGTCACCTTAGCGCCGGACGACTGGCTGATCATCTTCACCGACGGATTAGTCGAGGCCGAAAACGCCCGCCAGCAGGAATATGGTGAGCCTCGCTTGCTAAGCGCGATTGAAGCCGGAAAAGCGGTCGAGCCCGGCGAACTACTCAGGCGCCTCATGGCCGAACTCGATCTCTTCGTTGGCAACACTCCTCAACACGACGATGTCACCTGCATGCTGCTGAAAGCCGAGAGTTTTTGAATAGAAGCTCCTAGCTTTTGGCTTTTAGCTCTTAGCTTCTAACTTATGTTCCGAGCCGGTGCCAAAGTCGCAGATGGCGGCAATGGCAGCGTGGGGAGGCTCGCTCTCCGAAGATGGCTAGGTTGTTCTTGGTGACCCTGCATGCGCGGTTACCTTTGTGCTTCTGCTTGAAATCGCCGCGATTTTCTTGTGATTAAATGACGAGTATGCCCGCCCTCGCCAAGGACACGCCAATAGTTTCGCGCTCCGTACAGCCGAGACTATTCGCTTCGCCTGAAAAGCGACGACTCGTCCTCTCTCTTCTCCTCGTAACGATGGTCCTCGTCCTTTATGCGCAGACGAATCATTTCTTTTTCGTCAATATCGATGACGGCATGTACGTCATCCAGAATTCGCATGTGCGGGCGGGCCTGAGCTGGAACACCTTCGCCTGGGCAATGACCTCAACCGATGCAAATTGGCATCCTGTGACTTGGATTTCTCATGCGCTGGATTGCCAACTGTTCGGCATCAACCCGGCTGGGCACCACTTCGTCAGCGTTTTGTTGCATGCGCTCAATGCCGTTCTCCTGTTTCTGCTGCTGGCACGCGCGACCGGACGCATGGGCGCAAGTTTTTTTGTGGCGGCGCTGTTCGCCGTTCATCCTCTGAATGTCGAATCGGTGGTCTGGATATCGGAGCGGAAGAACGTTCTCAGCACGACCTTTTTCCTGTTGACCCTGGGCGCCTACGGCTGGTACGCGCTGAAGCCGGGATGGAGGCGTTATCTGGTTGTTGTCCTATTTTTTGCCTTGGGATTGGCATCAAAATCGATGCTGGTAACGTTGCCCTTCGTTCTGTTGCTGATCGACTATTGGCCGTTATACCGCGTACGCGATCCTGAGACACAAGGAAACGTCGGCGCCCGGCAAGCCTCGCTCTGGAAGCTCGCCATCGAAAAACTGCCGCTCCTTGCCCTGGCAGCCGCAGATTCCTGGATCACCGTCGTGGCGCAGAGGCAAGCGGGAGCAATTACTTCCTTTCGGCGCTTTCCCTTTGCCGTGCGTTTGGAAAACGCGATTTACTCTTACACAGCCTATCTCGGCAAAGCGTTGTGGCCGACCTCGCTGGCCAGTATGTATCCCTATTCGGGGAGTTCTCTCCCCACCTGGAAGGTCGCTCTGGCGACGGCATTTCTGACAGCCGCTACGGTGACGTTTATCAAACTTCGTTCGCGGCGCTATTTAATCGTCGGATGGCTTTTCTTTCTGGGAACGCTCGTGCCGGTAATTGGATTGGTGCAGGTCGGCGACCAAGCCAGGGCTGACCGTTACGTTTACCTACCGCTGCTCGGCATTTTTGTAATCGCGGTTTGGGCGGCAACGGATCTCATTGCACGGAAGCAAATCAAGCAACGCGTAATTGCAGTGGCCGGAACCATCGTACTGCTCGCCTTATCTATTGATAGTTATCGACAGATTGGGTACTGGAAAGATAGTGTGACCCTTTGGTCGCATGTCCTTTCGGTAACCGAAAGCAACTTCGCAGCGGAAGATGACATGGGAGGGGCGCTCATCCAGGCAGACCGGCCGGATGAAGCCTTCTTCCACTACGAGCGTGCCGCCTCGATTGCTCCCAATGACCCGGTTTCTCACGCCAACATGGGCACATACTTTCACCAGCATAACCGCCTGCGGGAAGCGATTGAACAGTACGAAACTGCCATTCGCCTCACAAACAACACCGGGCTCCTGGTGGATACATACACCAACCTGGGCGAGGCGTACCGGCAACTGGGAGACTACGCGAGATCGCGCGAAAGCTTTGATCATGCTCTGCACCTCGATTCGTCCCGTTTCAGTATCTGGCTTGGCACCGGAAATCTGGCCCTCGACGAAAAAAGGGTAGACGACGCCATCCGGGATTTTTCCCACTCGCTCGAACTGCAACCAACAGTCGAGGGATATCTCCACTTGGGCCGAGCCCTGGTCCTGGTAAACCGGCGCCCCGAGGCGCTTATGGCGTATCAGCGGGCACTCCAGCTTTCTCCCCATTCCGAAGAGGCCGAACAGGCCGTGGCCGCGTTGTCAGCCGGCCGTTAACCATGGTTACGAGACCGCCAGGGTAGCCCTCGTCCTGATTTGCCCAGGGTAGCGCTCGTGCTGATTTGCAAGGAATACAGATCCGATCGTTCCCTTCGTGACACAAATTGGCGGGAGAACGACAGAATTTGGCAAACTCTTAGGTTGAGATGGGCTTAGAATTGACACTGAAGATTGCATTCCTCCTGATAATAAAGCGCTTGCCTCCCCCCCTTTGAAACTAACGTAACTAGCGGGATTTGGACAAACAAGTGCAAAGTTGGAGAACGACTGCGTCAGTAGATGACCAGACAAATTCAAAAAGAACCACTAAAAAGAGGGATAAAAGAGATGCGTAAACAAAAGGGTTTCTCACTAATTGAGCTGCTGATCGTGGTGGCCATCATCCTGATCATCGCAGCCATCGCCATTCCAAACTTGATGCGCGCCCGTATGTCGGCCAACGAAGCATCGGCCGTGGGCTCGACTCGTAGCATCAACACTGCGGAAATCTCCTACAACGCCGCGTATTCGAACCTTGGCTTCGCGACGTCCTTGCCGTATTTGGGTGGCCCCTCTGGTGCGGCCTGCACTCCATCTACCAGCAGCGGCTGCTTCATCGATAGCTCGCTCTCCACTGGAACCAAGAGCGGCTACTCCTTTGCGCTAACGATTGGCAGCAGCGCCATCGTAGGCACCGTCACACCGTCCTACACCATCATTGCTTCGCCGGTGACCCCGAATCAGACCGGAACGCGGTACTTCTGCTCCTTTGAAGATGCCGTGGTCCGCTCTTCGACGGGCACACTTACCACGCCCTGCACCGCCGCAATTACGGCGCTTCAGTAACTATCACTCGGTTTGGCGAAGTACCTGGGGGAGGGTACAAGCCAGAGAGCAGCGAACGCAAGTTCGCTGCTCTTTTTTTATTTCTGCTTTCGCGCCCATTCTCTCCTTCCCCGGGAGCAGATTCCAACCAGAACATCCCAGCCTTCTTCCCCCTGAAAAACACGCTCTTCGCATCCCTCCGAATGTAGCGGCACGAGCACTCAATCCTGGAATTGATCTGGCATGCCAAACGTGGGCGTACTCCACAAAAACTGAACTAAATGGAAGGGGCAACTCGAGATGCGTAAACAAAAGGCTTTTCACCCATCGAGCTGCTGATCGTGGTGGCCATCATCCGGATCATCGCAGCGATCGCCATTCCAGACCTAATGCGCGACCCCATGTCGGCCAATGAGTCGTCTGCTGTAGGCTCGTCCGAAGCATCAATACCGCCGAAATTTCGTACAACACCGTTCAAACCTCGGCTTTGCCGCATCCTTGCCGTATTTGGGCGGGCCCGCCGGTGCCGCCTGGGTACCTTCACACCAGCAGCGGGGCTTTATCGAAAGCTCGCTCTCAACTGGAACCAAGAGCGGCCACAATTTTACACCGGCGCTTGGAAGCAGCCCTGCCGTTGCCGGCATCGTGCCGTCCTATAGCATTTCGGCTCTCCTGGTGACCCCAAATCAGACCGGCACTCGGTACTTCTGCTCCTTTGAGGACGCCGTTGTCCGTTCTTCCACCGCTCTTTCAACCCTGCCCTGCGCTGCAACGACTAGGGCTCTTCAATAGCCATCACTCAGTTTGGCGAAGTACCTGGGGAGGGTACAAGCCAGAGAACAGCGAATGCGAGTTCGCTGCTCTTCTGTCTTCCGTGCTGTCTCACTCGTCTTACGGTCGCCGGCCAATGCCAATCTGCGGACCTAATGACAAAAACTGTCATTCCAGGTCACGCTTTTCGGGCGAAGGCCACGACCTGCTGCGGGTTGGGTCATGGCATGCAATGAAAACTAGGTAGGTTAGAGTCGCGCGGATCAAACCGTAATTGGCCCGAAACGTGCCTACAAGAGAATAGCTGTCTCAGAACGGATGTCATCATTCGTATTCGCCCCACGGGGGAATGACGCCGGCGAGAGGATCCACTCCAATGCGGAAACAGAATGGTTTCTCACTCATCGAGTTGCTGATCGTGGTCGCTATCATCCTGATCATTGCAGCCATTGCGGTCCCTTCCCTGATGCGCGCTCGTTTGACGGCCAATGAGGCGTCGGCTGTGGGCTCCATCCGCAGCATCAACAGCGCGGAAATCTCTTATAATGCCATGTATTCAACTCTTGGCTTTGCCACTTCCTTGCCTTATTTGGGTGGCCCGGCTGGTGCGGCCTGCGTGCCGTCCACCAGCAGCGGGTGTTTCATCGATAGCCTACTCTCAGGTGGGATGAAAAGCGGCTACACGTTTACGCTGCAAATCGGCAGCAGCCCGGCCGTCGGTAGTGTTACGCCTTCTTACAGCATCCTGGCAGCGCCGCAAGACCCCACGATCAGTGGAAGCCACTACTTCTGCTCCTTTGAAGATGCCGTAGTCCGCTCTTCGACGGGCGCAATTACCCCGCCCTGCACCGCCGCAACTGCGGCGCTTCAGTAACGAGGCTCGGGCGCCCAGGGCTCCGAAAGACGCATTACGAAGGTACTTCGAGACTTCCTCGCCGCGATCAATCCAAGGCGCGGTCCCAAGTATAATTTCCTTGGTATGCCGACAATTTCAGAAGACTGCCCGGCAACGTCCTTCACACCGACAGTGCAGTCGCGTTCGGCACTCCAGGGCATATTCTCGTCATCCCGAAAACGGAGCGTAGTCCTCTCCCTGTTGCTGCTTCTCATCACGGTCGCCGTCTATAACGGCATTATTCACAATGCCTTTATCAACGTCGACGACAACGGGTACGTTACGGAGAACGTGCACATTCAGGCGGGTCTAACTCCGGCTACATTGAAATGGGCTTTCACCACATTCGCATGTGAAAACTGGCATCCGCTGACCTGGGTTTCCCACGCTCTGGACTGGCAACTATTCGGAAAGAATGCTGCCGGACACCATTATATGAGCGTCCTGTTGCATGCACTGAGCGCGGTGCTGTTGTTTCTGCTGCTCGAAAGCGCGACTGGCTTCACCTGGCGCAGTCTGACGGTGGCCGCACTTTTTGCTGTGCATCCGGTGAACGTAGAATCGGTGGCCTGGGCCGCCGAACGCAAGAACGTTCTCAGCATGGTGTTCTTCCTGCTCGCCATGCTGGCTTACGGATGGTATGCCCAACGTCCTTCGATGCGACGCTACGCTTCGGTAGCGGTGCTGTTCGCATTGGCATTGATGGCAAAACCTCAGGTCGTTACCTTTCCTTGCGTTCTCCTCCTTTGGGACTATTGGCCGCTCGACCGTTTTGGCTCTCCCGCGAACCTGGCAGCTCCGCCCCGCTTTGCACGGGCGTCGATTCGCTGGCTGATTCTGGAAAAAATACCTTTACTTTTGCTCTCCGCGGGCGACGCCCTGCTCACCATGCGTGCGCAACACAATGCGGTGCGCGGTGGCCTGACGTACTCCCTGCCCGTGCGGCTGGAGAACACTGTAGTTGCCTATGCCCGCTACGTCGGTCACGCTTTCTGGCCAGTCCATCTTTCTCCCGCATATCCTCACCCCGGTGCGGCAATCCCCTTGTGGCAGGTGGTGGCATCGTGTGCATTGTTATTGTCTGCCACAGCTGTGATTCTGGCATCGCGCCAGAGGTACCTTCTGATCGGATGGCTGTGGTTTCTTGGCATCTTGGTCCCCATGATTGGAATCGTGCAGGTCGGCGATCAGGCCATGGCCGACCGTTATGCCTACATCCCGTTCATCGGTCTGTTCTGGATGGCCACTTGGACCGTCGCGGAGGCGGGCCGGGACTGGCACGTGTCTCCTCGCTGGCTGGCCGTACCGGCCTGCCTGGCGATCGCAGGCACCGCCTTTCTTACTCCTCGACAGGTTTCTTACTGGCGCAACAGTGAAACCCTGTGGAGGTATGCGCTGAGCGTCACGGATCGCAACTTTATCGCGCACTCCTATTTGGCCGCAGTGCTGACCAAGGAGAATCGGCACGAAGAAGCAATGGTGGAATATGCGCAAGCGGAGCAAATCCATCCCTACCCGCTGACCGAGGTTGTCTACTTCGCCGATTACGAACTGCGCCATGGCCACCTCTCCGGCGCCATGGCAGACGCGCGCCGTGTCCTCGAAGGCACAAACGACCGTAACGCGCGCGAAATGGCATTCCGAGATCTGGGAGTCGGGTATACCAAGCTCGGCAAAGCGTCCGAGGCGACAGAGAGCTATAGCCAGGCCTTGCAGATCGATCCGCACGACCCATTCGCGTTGCTAGGCATGGGTCTGCTGGCGTACCGCGACGCGAACTTCCCCGCCGCGGCGGATTTCTTTTCCCGCGCGGTTGCGGTTGAGCCCATCGACTTTCACTACCTGCTGCTGGCCATGGCCTTGCAGAAATGCGGTCGCCAAGCCGAGGCCAGCGCTGCTATCGCCCAATCCCAGCACGTCTCCTCGGACTGGACCCAGACGCAAGATAAAGCTCACTGGTTTCTCTCCCACTAGCTGCAGCCCAAACGCGGCTCCTCATGCTTTCGGTGTTCCATCAGCGGAGGGTGGTTACCTCGGTAATGGCGCCCTCAGCCTCAAGGCGGACGCCCTTGCATATAATATTTTTTCGTAGTGTTTCCGTAAGCACTCAGTCATAAGGCGCACTTTGACAATGTCTGCGATTGAAATCCTTGGTCTGGAAAAAACCTACATGGTGGGCTTCTGGCGCAAGCGCCCCAAGAGCGCCTTGCAACCGCTTCATCTCACCGTCGAAGAGGGAGAGATCTTTGGCTTCCTCGGCCCCAACGGAGCCGGCAAAACCACAACCTTGAAAATGCTAATGGGCCTGGTTTTTCCGACCGCCGGAACGGCTCGCATTCTGGGTCGCGAGTGGACCGACCCCGAAGTCAAAGCGCAGATCGGCTTCCTGCCCGAGCAGCCTTACTTCTACGACTACCTGACCGCGCATGAATTGCTGGATTATTACGGACAGCTCTCTGGAGTTCCCGGCAAAGACCGCAAGCGTCGCGTCGAAGAAATGTTGCAGCGGGTCGGGCTGACCGAGGTGAAGGGCATGCAATTGCGCAAGTTTTCCAAAGGTATGCTGCAACGGGTCGGAATCGCGCAAGCCATTTTGCACAATCCCAAACTGGTTTTCTTCGACGAACCGATGTCGGGTCTCGATCCCCTGGGACGCCGCGAAGTTCGCGACCTGATCGAGCAACTCAAGCAGGAAGGCAGGACAGTATTTTTCTCCACCCACATCCTCTCTGACGCCGAAGCGCTGTGTGATCGCGTAGCCATCATTCACAAAGGCGAATTGCGCGGCGTGGGAGCGGTGGCAGATTTGACCTCGACCGTGCAGGGCAAGGTGGAAGTCATCTGGCAAGGCACGCAAATTCCGGCATCCATGAAAGTTCTGGGCGCGGAGTGCCACGTCACGGGAGATACGGTGCGCGCCATTCTGCCCGAGAATCAGCAAGACGCCGCCATCGACGTTCTGCGGCGCGAGCGCATTCGCCTGATTGCCATCACGCCACTGCGCACCTCGCTCGAAGCTTACTTCGTGGAAAAGCTGCAGCATTCCCAAACTACCGTGGGGAAAAGATCATGAGCCCACGCATGCTTTATATTGCGTTTAACACTTTCCGCGAGGCGGTTCGCGATCGCATTCTCTATAACCTGATCGCCTTCGCCTTGCTGCTTTCGGGGGCCGCCATTTTCGTTGGCCAGATTTCCATCCACATAGAGCGCCTGGTCGTCGTCAACCTGGGGCTGACGGCAGTCTCTCTTTTCGGCATAGTCATCGCCATCTTCATTGGAATCGGGCTGGTTTCGAAAGAAATCGAAAAGCGCACGCTCTACACCGTGCTCTCGCGGCCGGTCCGCCGCTGGGAGTTCATTCTCGGCAAGTTCCTGGGGCTGGCCGGAACGCTGATCGTGAATACGTTTTTTATGGCGATCGGAGTCTTCGGCGCGCTGCTCTACGTGGTTCATAAGTTTTCCGCACCCGATGCGCTGATCCTGGTCGCACTCTATTTCATCATTCTTGAATTCCTCATTATCTGTTCCCTGGCACTGCTGTTCTCGTCGTTCTCTTCGCCCCTGCTTTCGGCGGTCTTCGCCTTCTCCCTGTTCGTCATCGGCAGCTTCGCCGACGATCTTCGCGGATTCGCCGCCCTGACTACGGGCGTGACCCGTTGGTTCGCCACGGCCGCCGCCTATCTGGTGCCGAACTTCTCCGCGCTCAATGTGATCAGCGCGGTCGCGCATCAGCAACCACTCGGTTTGCAGCTCATCCTGCAGAACACGCTCTACGCGCTGTTTTACACGGCGATGACCCTGAGCGCCGCAGTCCTGATCTTCGAGCGCAGGAACCTGAAATGATTTGCCGGATTCCAGGCCGGAGTTCCGTAAAATGACGGCCGCGCGCCGCACCTCTGTAATCGCCTCCGGATGCCTCGCCATTTCGATGGTTGCGTGCATTCTGCTGTTGCAGCACATCGATGAAATCCGTCCGCAAGCAACTGTCGACGACGCCCTCTTCATCAGCTCGCCGAAGATGATAAAGCGCGCCAGCCTGGGATTCGACGGCATGATGGCTTGCATTTATTGGACGCGCACCGTGCAGTACTTTGGCGAGCGCCACTTCAACCGGGAGTCCACTTACAACGAGCTAGCCCCGTTACTGGAGATCACCACAACGCTCGATCCGCAACTGTTTCCGGCGTACCAGTTAGGAGCCAGCTTTCTCGCGCCCGCTCCGCCGAACGGCGCCGGCGAACCCGACCGCGCTATTGAGCTGATGGAGTACGGCATCCAGCATAATCCGAACAACTGGCAGCTCTACTACAACCTGGGCTTCATTTACTACACCGAACTCAAGGACTACAAGAAAGCCTCCGAGGTTTTCGAACAAGGTGTGGAAGTCCCCGGCGCCAATCCGCTGCTGAAAGTACTGGCCGCGAAAATGGCCGGGCACGCCGGCGACCTCGCCACCGCGCGTCTGCTATGGAGCGCCACCTACGAGTCCAGCCACGATTCTTACGTCCGCCAGAACGCTCTCGAACACCTGCGCGCGATCCAGGTGGATGAAGATGTCACCCACTTGCAATCCGCCGTCACCCGATTCGGGGAGCGAACCGGACGTCTTCCCGCTAGCATGGGGGAACTCGCGGCCGTCGAACATTTGCCCCGCATCCCCGTGGATCCGGACGGTCGCCCCTACACGCTAACTCCTGAAGGCCGTATCGAAGTTCAGAATCCGGACGATTTCAACTTTCTCACCAAGGGGATGCCCCCCGGATACAAGCCCCCCGCGTTGCCCAAATTCCACGACCACACCCAGTAGTCCGCACTTTCGCCATTGACCACGACAACCCCGTGCCCCGTATCATGTCTGGAACGTTTCTCATTCTCCGCTCATGGATTCACCTCGAGAAATCAGCGTGCTGGGGACTGGGTCGCGCTGGTGGAAGCACTGCGCCTCCTATGAGGGCTACTGGCTCGCGACTCGCCGCCTTCTGGGGGTGCTGTGGGAGTTCGTGCGCGACTCCACTCCGGCGCGTCTGCGGCAGCGCTACGGAGATGCCGACTACGACTGGGAGTACCGGGTCAACACCACCAGCGGAGCCGTGGGATGGCGCGATCGATTGCTGGGCATGTTCCATTCCGCATATCAGCCAACCGAACCGGCGGCGTTTCACGACATGCTCGACGCGCTGCAAAAATCGCCTACTCCCGACCAGACCGTTCTTAATTTCCGCAACTTCACTTTCGTCGATCTCGGATCCGGCAAGGGACGCACCCTGCTGATGGCGTCGGACTATCCTTTTCGCCGCATCGTAGGCGTGGAACTTCTCCCCAGTCTGCACCAAATCGCGCAGCAGAACTTGCGCCAGTACAGAAGCGACTCGCAGAAATGTTTCGCGCTCGAGTCGATCTGCGCCGACGCGACCGGATTCCCCTTTCCCGACGATCCGCTTGTGATTTTTCTCTTCAATCCGTTCCCGGAATCGGGTATGCGTAAAGTATTGGGAAATCTGGAACAGGCTCTGCGCCATCATTCCCGACCGGTCTATGTGCTCTATCACAACCCGCTGTTGGAGCACGTGCTGAGCGCGAGTGGGCAACTGCGAAGGATCGCCTGGACGCACCAATACTCCTTATTCACAAGCCAATGGTGAGTCCTCCGAGCGGCCCAGCCGCAGACCGGATGGTACTTCGGCGAACTGTTACAATTTGATTGGAGCCCTTCCGTAGGAAACTTGCCCCGCAGTTCCCTCCCGACCTCGTAGGGTGTGACCTGACGCGGGAAGCCGGTGAACAGTTATTCCCATGCGAGTACGTTTGCTTCGCTTTGCAATCGTCCTGTTTGCGACGCTTGTGCCTGCAACTGGCCTGGCGGCGGATGTGAAGACGTTGGCGGCGGCGGTCGATAGCCATTACGACCATTTGCACTCGCTTCAGGCAGAGTTTGCCGAGATTTATCGTGGCTCTGGAATGGATCGGACCGAGTCGGGGACCCTGTGGCTGAAAAAACCCGGCAAGATGCGGTGGGAGTACCGTTCTCCCAGAGACAAGCTGTTTGTCAGCGATGGGAGAGATGCGTGGTTTTACGTCCCGGACAACCGTCAGGCGCGGAAGACGGCCGCAAAGAAGCTGGAGGATGTGCGTTCTCCGCTGGCATTCTTACTGGGTAAAACCAGGCTGGAGAAAGAGTTGCAGGGACTGTCTCTGGCTCCCGATGTAGAGCCGCTGCAGCCGGGAAACGTCGTTCTGCGGGGGGTGCCGCAAGCGTTGGCGGATCGGGTGAGCGAGATTCTGCTGGAGAT